>ERZ773026.1365-NODE-1365-length-12438-cov-6.448922_pt1 | contig 12438 bp, 6 predicted proteins | sample MGYA00580838_ERZ773026 | MGnify/ENA primary metagenome ERZ773026 (study PRJEB29015, sample SAMEA2738006) | human oral metagenome | biome: human oral; feature: human-associated habitat; material: dental | place: China | collected 2055 ... | reverse complement strand
TTCCCTCCCACTTAAACATTACCATATTTGGTAATTACCATATATGGTAATGTTGTTCTCTTCGTATACTTTTTTCCTCTCTTTTCAACAAAAAAGACTGGAAATCATTCCAGTCTTTTATACAAATCATATTTCATTTTTAACGATTTACGTCTACGTCTTTACGATTCATTAAAATCGCAAATCCACCTAATACGGCAAGAGCGCCTGCAATCGTAGTGGAAATAGTCGTAGAAGTTCCAGTTTTTGGAAGATCTGCTTCAGAAGTAGTCGTGGACTCTTTTGGCGTCACTGTTGTTTCTGTAGTAGCTCCTTCAGTCGTACTAGTTTCTGTTGTCGTAGATTCTGTTGTAGACTCCGTTGTCGTCGTTGAAGACGTTGTAGATTCAGTCGTTGTAGTTGGTGATTCTGTTGTAGTAGTTGCAGTAGTCGTTGGCGCTTCTGTAGTCGTCGTTGTAGTTGTAGTAGTTGTAGTAGTAGTAGTTTCTAATTTATTCACTACCTCTTTACGAACAACGCCATTGGCTGCATCCGCTACGTTTACTGTAATTTCTTCCTCAGAGAGAACATATCCGGCTGGAGCTTTTGTTTCTTTAATCGTGTATTTTGGTTTGATTAAACTATCAAATGTTACAACGCCGTTAGCATCTGAAGTTGCGGTTTTCACTAATGTTCCTTCATAGTATAATCCGAATTCCGCACCTTGTAATTTCTCACCAGTGTCTGATTTTTTCGTTAATTCCACTTTGAAAATATTACTTCTTGCATTACCACCATCTTCTTGGTAAACAATTTGAGCATCTGCTACCGATTTCCAACCCGTCGAATCTTCCATTGTAGCGTTGTTATTTAAAAGCATTCCATTTGCTGGAGCGCCTAGTAAATCCACATCGTATTTTACATAGTAACCACGGTTTGGATTAAATGGTTTCAAACTCAACGTGAACGACTTACCATCTGCTGAAAATTGCGGACTATAACTTGCCGTCACATCTTCTTGATATCCTAAACGAATAGAATTATCTGTTGTATCTGTATACCAAGTTCCAGACATCACTCTAAAGCTTGATTTATCAATCTTTGCATTTTCGTATTGAATTTTATCGCCAATCATTATATCCGTAAAATTAAGATAATTTTGGTTAACATATATAATGTAATGTAACTTGCTACTATCGTTTGGATCTTGCCAACCAGATTTGGCGAAATCTTGAGGTTCCATTCCGGCAATCCCAGTATAATTGACTACTCCTGAATACATTGGAGTGTGGTTTACGGTTACTGTTAGCGGAATTTGTTGTGCTGTACGCGCTACATTGTGGTCGATACGAACCGTCATAGTGAAGTTTCCTGAGAAACTTGCACGCTGTGTAACATAGTTTGTAAAGGTTAATACAGCTTGTTTACTTGTAGAGTCAATAGTTGCATTCGCTACTACTTGTCCGTTCACATCACGAATTTCAAATGATTTTCCGACAAATATTACCTCTTCAGGTAATTGAATCGTTGCAGTATCTCCTGGTTGTACTTGCTCATTATTAAATGCAAACTCTGCATTTAATCGAAAGTTTTCCCAAGAGCCAACGCCCTGAGTTAAAGGTTCTCCTTGGCTATTTTGTATATCTATTCTTGTAATCACATTATCCACAACCGCAGATTCTATTTTAGATTGTTGAAATATTATAAAAAGAGCAACCAATAATGTCATTAAAAGAACAGTTAACTTCTTATTTTTAATCATTTTTATCCCCTTTCTCCTTGGTTTTTCCACAGATAACTCGCTAAAAATTCACACAGTTCTCAAATGAAAAAGAAAAAATAATTTAGAATAAATCTATTATACACGAATTTGTTCTAATTTTAAACCCTCATCAAAACAAACTTGCATAACTCCTTAAAATTAGGTACACTATTATTCGAATGTCGCCTTAGTGTAGTGGATATCACATAAGATTCCGGTTCTTATAACAGGGGTTCGACTCCCCTAGGCGGCTTAATTGATAAAAAAGAAGAAGTATACTTATGGTACTGACCCCCATAAATGAGAATTAAATAAAAACACCTCCTAGTTGGATTTGATACAATATTATCAAATACGAATGGAGGTGTCTTTTTATGGTTAAAAATCGTGCTGCTTATTCAGTCGATACTAAAAATAAAGCCCTAGAAATGATATTACAGGGGTATAGTACAAAATAAGTAATGCAGGAGTTAAACATTAAAAACAAAACTCAAGTAGAAACATGGTTTAGATGGTATAAAAATTGAGTAACTCATTGTTTCCACCAACAGTTGAGTAAACAATATTCTTATGAAAAAGGAATGGCTAAACTTTCTGAAATCGATTATTTAAAATTAGAATAACGAAGAAAAGAAGTCGAATTAGAAATATTAAAAAAATACAAGGAAATGGAAAGAAAGTGTCGCCTCAAGCAGTTGTAAAATTAGTGGAAGAATTGAAAGGTAAATATGCGGTACATTTAATTTTTTCTCGACTTAATGTACCATATCTACTTACTACCGATGGAAAAAGAAAGACTTTTCTCGATCAGTTATTGAGGAAACTATTGGTAAAATTTTTAAGAAAAACAAATTTATTTATAGATACAGAAAGATTAAGTATTTAATTCAGAAGGAATTAAATCAGATTGTTAACCATAAGATTGTGCAGCGGATTATGCAGAAAAATGTTTGGAATTGTGCGGTAAAACACGAACGAATCCAACAAAAATTGGACTACCTGTCTCCGGTTGAATACCGGAGATGGTAGCCCTAGGGTGTTTTTATTTAATTCTCACTTTTGGAGGTTAGTCCCTACTGTACTTCTTCTTTTTTATCTTAAAGAATTATCAAAAGTTCACTAATCCCTTATGACATAAGCTTTCCGTAATATTTTTAAGCTTCTTTATTCCGATTATTCAAGAGAATCTTTTTCTTCTTTTTTGTTAGAAAACACTAGTCCTAATGAAGCTAAAATACTTAAAGCAGCTACATTAAATAGAGAAAATTCATTTTGAGTACCAGTATTTGGAAGTATTTCTTCCTTATGTGAAGTACTAATCTCTTCTTTTTTATCATCCTCAACTTTTACATTAGATACTTCTGGTTGCTCTTTAAAAGTTCCAATTCTAACTACTTCATCTACGGCTTCTTTGACAACTGTTTTTGATAGAACTGTTTGAGATACCACATTACCTTTAGCATCAATTACATATTGATATACATATTCAATTATGCCTTTTTCTCCAGGTGATTGGATTTCGGTTTCCCCAACTTTCAATTCATTTGTATATATAGAAACAATATTAAACGGAATTTCCTCTCTTAATGTTTTTTCTACAGTTGTTGTAGGTTTTCTAGTTCCTCGTTTTACTACTTTTTTTATAGGAGTCTTTGCATTTATTTCTTTTATGAACTCTTTATCAGACAATTCATCTCCTGTATTTGCATCGACTAATTTTCTATAAATTTTTACTATTTCACCTTCAACTCCCTCTGACACAGTAAGGGTAGTATTTTCTAGCAATTCATCAGTATCGATATATTCTATTTCAACAGGTACCTTTTCAGTCTCTATTACATTCAAATAGGTTGTATTTCTAGTCCCTACTCTAACAACTTTTGGAGAAGAGTTATGTAAAACCGTTCTTTCAGTATATTCTGCATTTGTTCCCTCTTCTAACATAATAGGCATATTTCTATAATGATAAACAACATCCGTAGTATCTGATACTAATTTTCCTGATTTATCCTTTAAAACTGTATTATAATTGAAATTTTTAGTTAATTCTAAATCTTTATTTTCAATCGTAATATAGTCTCCTCGAACTAAACCAGGTACTCTTTTATTTTCAGTGTCTTTACGAATATTTTTTAAATCGTAAAAATTATTCTTGATTGCTTTTACTAGAGGATTATATACATCAATATCCCCTTGTTTATCGTAAACTCCATTACTTGCACTCGTAGCATATACATTTTCCTTAACGGTTCCATCTTGTCCAACTTGATCAACTATCTGTTCCCCAGCCTTTAAAGTTCTATCCAAAACATATTCTGTTTCTTTTGGCAAGGTTTTTTCTTCTGATTTTACTAATTTCGGATCATCATTTGAAAAACGTTCTGTAGCTAAATTGTATAAACGATTATTTAATGATTTATTTGGAGTTACATTAATTAACGATGAAGGATCATATACAGTGTTCCCCTCAACATCAGACTGTTCTTTCACTTCACTAACATCAATTGCTTCTTTTGAAGTAAAAGAATTATTGTTAATATATCTAATTACAGAATTAGACTGTAAAACTCTAACTGGTAACTTAGTTGTTGCCCTTTCACTAAAAGTTTCTTTATCTATAGAAATGTCATTATTTACAAAAAGAAACGGTTGTGTATTTCTCAATGTAGAAGGTAAAGTAGATACTTGTCTAGGTGTATTTGTTTGAAGGCCATTAATAGCTGGTTGAGCTGTTGGCCCTGTAATACCATTTACTTGAATTAAAGGTTTTAGCATAGACATATTTGCACTATACGATTGTGTAACATTACCAAAATTTAATTTATTTCCTTTCATAACGATTGCTTCTGCATTACTAATAATTTTAAGAGCTGATTCTGAATTTCTTTCACTACTTAATTCTGTATTCTTAAAATTAATTTCGTTATTACTAAAGTTTACTGACCCTCTAAACTTATCTTGGAATGTAGTAATTTTTGACTGTGTATCTCTAATGAATCTATTATCTGTTGTTTCAACAATCTGAATAGGATTTAATGATGTAGCAGCAAATCCTCTCACTGTATCTACATCAACTTTATTATTTGTTATTGAAACCGCACCTGAACCATATCCAATACCTGTCTTGAATTTTTCAGTCTCTGCAACCTGTAAGTTATGATTTTTATGGTCAATAGCGGAATTAATCACTTTGAAAATTGATGTTGCAGAATTACCAGAAATTTTATTATTGTCAATCTTTAATACATAATCTAAATACGGCTCCTGCATTCTTACAAGAATTGCATTTGTAGTATAATTTTCTTCAGCTCTAAATCCACTATCATATTTAACAGAGATTTTACCGCTATTATCTAAATTTTTAATTGTGTTTCCACTGATTTCAAAATATCCAACACTAGTATCTTGACTTAAATCTCTACCTTTTTCATTCGTTTGTAAGTGAATGGCCTCATATTGAGAATAATCACTGCCTGCTGAAAAAGTGCCATCTTTTCTTAAATCATTTTTTAACAATCGATTATTCGTATCTTGTGTCACAACATTATTCCGAATAATTGCATTTTCCATTTTATAAGAGCGGTTATAAACTGCGATTCCTAATAGTCGATCTCCATAAGAAACATTATTCTCAATGAGAATATGATCACCTTCGTGAGCATCTAACCCTTTTCGATAATTGTAAAGGGACGTATTATTTCTATAAATGTAGTAATCATTATAAGAACCCGCAGATGAAGCTACACCGTATCCTGTACTTCCACTTAAATGATGTCCATTTTCTGCTAAAGTCGATCCTTCTAATAAGAATCGTTTTTGAAAGGCAAATTGAACTCCTGCAACCCTATTGTTGTGGAAATTTCCATTAATCACCTTATTGTTTTGTCCGACTTTCAAATCCTCAAAAGAGACACCAGCGTCACCTTTTTGGAATAAGTAGTTCAATGATCTTGGTTTATTCCCATACATTTTTTTCGCTAAAGTACCTTCTTCTAGTTCTTTAGAAACCGTATTGTAAGAAGAGGTTACAAAAACTCCTGCTTTATTAGCTCCGAAGGACTCAACCGAATCCACAGTCACATTGTTGGAATCATCAATTTGAATGCCATTTACTTTACCATAATAAGGCATTCCTCTGTAATAGAAACCATCATTATTCGATCCAAAAGCATCCTTTAAATTCACAACTTTTACAGTTAAATCTTTTATAAGAAAACCATCTTGTCCTTCAACAAGAACTACTGAATGATCTCTGCTATCTGTATCATTATCATCTGGATTCCAAGGATTTCCTAATTGAACAAGATTTGTTTTAATAGTTGTTGCGCCCATGCCATCGCCAATTAAACCAGTTACATTTTTCAAATTTTCTCCGATTTTAATTTGGTTAAACTGTCCAGATTTTTTGTAAATTGGAATGACAATTCCATCTTCGTTTTTCCCTCTACTATTAGTATATGTAGTTAAACCATCTTGAGTAACATTCATTTTCGAATATTCTTCTTTAGTTATTTCAGATAAGTTTTGAACACCCTCAATTCTTCCGTTTTTAACAAGATACGGAATCCCACTATCACTTAATGTTCTTAATTCATAATGAGAGATCTCTCCTTCATCTCTTTGGACATTCACTACTCCGGCTAGTTTTACCGCTACACCTTTATATTCATTTCCTTGTTTATCTCTCATTACTACTGAATTAGCAGCAGTTAGAGCTTTATTTACAGCAACTGTATCGTCTTCATTATCCTTAACATCTAATCCAAAATCTACCGCATCAACATAATACATTTTATTTTTATCATCATATTTTACAGTATACGGATTTTCTGCCTCAGGTTGACTGATAACTTCTCTATCATCCTCAGTAATTGCATTTTTTATTTTTGAAGATTCATTCTCGCTAGGAATTACAGGTGTAGCTGCTTCCTTCAATTTCTCCTCTTTTGAAGGATCATGTGCATCTAATTTCTCTGTCGTTTCTGTTTTAGAAGTTTCCTCTTTAGGAGTTTCCTCAGCAACTTTAGATACAGTTGTATCACTAGTAGTATCTTTAGGTGATTTTAAATTAGTATTCTCTTCAGGAGACCCTTCATTTTTTTTCACACTTTCTTCATTGCTCTTGTTTTCAACTTGATTTGTAGTAGTTACAGATTGAGGAGCTTCATTTGCTAGAACATTATAATTAGAAGACATTACTCCAATTACCGCAGTCGCTGAAACTGCTACCCAAACCTTGTTAACCTTTCTTAATAATTTCATATCTTTTCCCTTCCTATTTCAATATTCCTAATTTTTTTAATATATTTTTTATTATATATCTTATTTATATGAAAATAAAGAAAAATCCCATATTTTTGTCATTAATCCTTCATAAAATTCCGGCTCATGGCAAACCATTAAAATGCTTCCCTTATATTCTTGTAAGGCGCGTTTTAATTCCTCTTTTGCATCAACGTCCAAGTGGTTTGTCGGTTCGTCGAGGACGAGCACGTTTGATTCTTCATTCATCAATTTACAGAAGCGAACTTTTGCTTGCTCTCCCCCGCTGAGTACTTGCACTTGACTCTCGATATGCTTACTGGTTAATCCGCAACGAGCGAGTGCTGCACGTACTTCTGGTTGTGTCATGGATGGGAAGGTATCCCAGATTTCTTCTAAGGCTGTCTTACGGTTTCCTTTTGGCGTTTCTTGTTCGAAATACCCAAGGTCGATATAGTCGCCACGTGTTACTTTTCCGTTCAATGGCTTAATAATCCCTAATAAGCTCTTGAGTAGCGTCGTTTTCCCGATACCATTCGCACCGACGATGGCGATCTTTTGGCCACGTTCCATTTCAAGATTAATATGTGCTGTTAATGGACGGTCGTATCCAATCACTAAATCTTCGGCTTGGAAGATGTAACGACCAGGAGCTCTAGAAGTCTTGAAGTCAAATTTTGGTTTTGGCTTCTCACTGGCTAATTCGATTACTTCCATCTTATCCAGTTTCTTCTGACGAGACATCGCCATATTCCGTGTTGCAACACGCGCCTTATTACGGTTTACGAAGTCCTTCAAGTCCGCAATCTCTTTTTGTTGACGATTGTACGCCGCTTCTAGTTGAGATTTCTTCATCGCGTACACTTCTTGGAACTGATCATAGTCCCCAACATAACGGTTCAACTCTTGATTGTCCATATGGTAAATCAAGTTGACGACGCTGTTTAAGAATGGAATATCATGCGAAATCAGAATAAATGCATTTTCGTATTCTTGTAAGTAGCGTTTCAACCATTCGATATGTTCTGCGTCCAAGTAGTTTGTCGGCTCGTCGAGTAATAAAATGTCTGGTTTTTCTAATAATAGTTTTGCAAGCAATACTTTCGTACGTTGCCCACCACTGAGTTCACTTACGTCGCTATCCATCCCAAATGCTGCAACGCCTAACGCACGCGCTACTTCATCGATTTTGGCATCAAGAATATAGAAGTCGTGGCTATCTAATCGCTCTTGCAACTCGCCTACTTCTTCCAGCATTGCGTTCATTTCGTCTTCGTTTGCGTCTCCCATCGCCATATACAGTTCATTAATACGCGCTTCTGCCACGAACAAATCGTCGAAGGCTTTTTGAAGGACGCTACGAACCGTCATCCCTGGTTCAAGGACGGTATGTTGGTCCAAGTATCCTACCTTTACATTTTTAGACCACTCGATTTTTCCTTCGTCGGGTTGTAATTGACCTGTCACGATATTCATGAAGGTGGATTTTCCTTCACCGTTTGCTCCAACGAGTCCGATATGTTCCCCTTTTAATAGACGGAAGCTCACATCATTGAAGATGGCTCTTTCGCCGAAGCCGTGTGTTAATTTTTCTACATTTAAAATACTCATCAACGTTCTCCTTAAGTTTTCTCTGGGTCATTGTATCATAGTTTGCGATAAATTCAAAAAAAGCCAAAAGAAATACGGAGCAAGAAACGAATTCCTACTCCGCATTTTTCTACTATTTAAATTGTGCTTTGTATAAAGCTGCATACGCTCCGTTTTTGGCGAGCAATTCTTCATGCGTGCCGTCTTCTGTCAGTCCCTCTTCAGTGACTACAATAATACGGTCTGCATTTTTAATCGTAGCCAGGCGGTGAGCGATAATAAAGGTCGTTCTACCTTTTGCCAACTCGTCAAACGATTGTTGAATAAACTTCTCCGTTTGAGTATCGAGCGCACTTGTGGCTTCATCCAAGATTAAAATAGAAGGATTCTTCAAGAAAATACGGGCAATTGAGAGGCGTTGTTTTTGTCCACCTGATAATTTCACACCGCGTTCTCCGATATGTGTATCTACTCCATCTTCTAAATCTTCAATGACTTCTTTTAGTTTTGCTTGCTCGATCGCACGGTCTACTTCTTCGTCCGTCGCATCAAGTCTTCCGTACAATACATTCTCGCGAATCGTTCCATTAAAGAGGAACACATCTTGTTGCACGATACCGATTTGACGGCGAAGCGATTGTAAGGTGAAACGATTGATGTTTGTTCCATCGACCAAGATTTCGCCTTCTTTTAAATCATAGAAACGAGGAAGTAAGTTTACGAGTGTTGTCTTCCCAACCCCACTTGGTCCAACGAAGGCAACGGTTTGCCCTGGTTCGACCGTTAAATTGATATGTTCTAACACTTTCTTATCTTCTTCGTATCCGAATCCCACGTTTTTATATTCCACTCGTCCTTCAAACGGTGGAGCAGGAATGGCATCGGGTGCGTCTTCAATATCGATTTCGACATTCATTAATTCTTTGAAACGACGGAATCCCGCAAACCCTTTTGGATACAGTTCAATCATGGAGTTCATCTTATTAATCGGTCCCACGAATACATTGGACAGTAAGATGTAGCCGACTAATTCTCCAGCTGTTAAATCACCAATGACCGTGAAGTACGCTCCTACGATTAAGCTGAAGAGATTAATACTGCGCATTAATAAGTAGTTGAAACTGCTACTCGTCCCCATCGTGCGATAGAACGCAATTTTATTCGAGCGATACTCTTGAATGAGGTCTTCGAAGAGTTGTTGCTCGTGACTTTCATTGGCAAAAGCCTTCACCACACGCATTCCACTCAGTACATTTTCCAAGCCTGCCGTATAGTTGGCAAGTCCTTTATAGATGTTCCGGTTAATACGAGACATGCGGCGGTTAAATACCGCAAGTGCCACCGCAATAATCGGTACGAAGAAAATCGTCAATAGCGCAAGTGTTGGATGGACTTGATACATTAAGAAGAATGAACCTATCAAGGTCATAATGGCGATGAAGAATTCTTCTGGCCCATGGTGCGCTAATTCGCTGATATCGAATAAATCACTCGACAAGCGGCTCATCAATTCCCCAATTTTCATATTATCAAAGAACGAGAAGGATTGTTTTTGAACCTTCGCGAACAACTCACGGCGCATATCCGTTTCAATATTAATCCCTAAAATATGCCCCATGTACACGACAATAAAGTTCAAAGTCGTCGAGAAGGCATACAGCGCAAGTAATCCAACTCCTACGAGTATAATTTGTTGTAAATTTTGAGACGGTACAATCTTATCGATAACACTTCTCACCATTATTGGAAAGGCAAGCTCGAGAATGGCCACGATTACTGCACACGTAAAATCGAGTAAGAATAACTTCTTATAGGGTTTGTAATAATGAATAAAATCTTTAATCACGTTTTCTCTCCTTTCGCATAATGTAATGTACTCCAGTCTTTTGTCTTATAGACGATATGTCCATAAAGAACCGTTAACGCGTTTGATAATAACATGGCAATCCATACACCGGTAGCCCCGAGTGCTGTAAAGGCTCCGAGCACCCAAATAATTGGGAGGCGCAAGATCCAAAGACGTCCAACTGACATATTCATGGAATATTTCGTCACTCCACATCCTTGGAAGAATCCGTTGTACGCTGAAAATAAGCCCATGAAGAAAATAATAAAGGCGGTATAGTTTAAATACTCAACGGCATTTACCCAAAGAACGGCATCGCTTCTGTCTTTAATAAAGATTCCAAGAATAGGAGATTGGAAGAAGAAGACGACCACACAGCCGACTGTTGAAATCATCAGCACCCATAGTAATGCTCGTCTAAAGATGGCATGCGCACGGTCATAAAGCCCTGCCCCCATATTTTGTCCGATAATGGCGGTTAACGCTGCACCGATTCCCATCTGAGGTTGCGTTAGTAAATCCGAGATACGATTCACCATTGAATACGCAGCCAGCACGGATGTTCCATAGGACTGAATCAGTCCATTTAGTACTGTGAATCCTAATGCCGCTCCTCCATACCCAAATGCAGATGGCCATGCGACTTTGAGAATTTCTTTCATCACTTCTTTATCCACTTTGACGTGTTTCAAATAGATTTGAATTTCCGATTCCTTGCGAACCGCACGAATGGCGAGCACTAGTAACAACACTTTAGCAATGACCGTTGCCCATCCAGCCCCTTCAATTCCCCAGTTCAACCCGGTGAGTCCGACAAATGGAATGGTCGCAAAAATGAAGATAGGATCTAGAATTACATTTGAAATGGAAGAAGCCGCACTAATCATTGTAATCGTGCGTGTTCTTCCTTGTGCATTTAGCAAGGATTGATAGCCAAAGTAGCAAAAATCAAAAAATAGTCCAATGAAGTTAATTTTCAAATAGGATACAGATTTTGCTAAAAAAGTGCCCTCTGCCCCCATCCATTCCACGAATAGAGGTGCTAAGAAATATCCAATCACCGATAATACGAATCCAAAGAAATACGTTAAAATCATCGCATTTCCTGCATAACGTTTGGCTTCTCTGAATTTTCCTGCTCCAAAATATTGAGCAATCAGCGCGGTTGCTCCCACACTTATCCCCATTCCAAGAGAAATAAATAAAAAATTCAACGGCCAAATAAACGCTGTTGCCGCAAAGTCCTCTGCTGACAGTTGCGCCACATATAATCCATCCGTCAAATTGTATAAAGTCCGAATTAAATTGTTTATCATTAGCGGAGTCGCAATCGTTAAAATTACACGATTAATATGCCCCGTCGTTATAAAATTTTGTTTTTCCAAAATAATCACCTGTTCTAGTATACATGATATCCTCACCTCTGTGAACACATAGCATGTACAATTCATCTTTTCTGTTCTTTCAGAGAGTGAAAAAGGCTCGCTTTGTAGGCCACGGGATGTCTTCATAATAGCTGTAATAGGGCACCGGTTCGAGCCAAAGTCTCTCACCTCTAAAACTCAAAGCGGGAGTAAGAAATTCTTCCTAACTCCCGCTAATTCGCTTTTAGAGCCATCCCCTATTACTGCTATTATAGAATCCCATGTCCACTCCGCGAGCCTCTTTGCATTTTTAGTAAAGTAGAATAAGTTACATTATTTATCTCTTCTCACCAAATCTGGTGAATTATACTATTTCTTGTTTTTATTTCTTGCTCAACAAAATTTTAAACACGTGATTTTAAAGAAACTAGTATAAAATCTTCAAGAAGCAGCTCATTCTTTTTCACCCTCCTGCGAAGCACACACTAACTCATTTCCGCCCCTCCGAGACAAAATTTCTAAACACTTTGGCCAAAGAAATAAAAAATGCGAAATTCAAAGAATTACGCACTCCCTAACATTTTTTATACAAGCAGGTCTGAAGAATCATTTGGTCCATAGTAGCAACAATAGCG
>ERZ773026.1359-NODE-1359-length-12470-cov-22.258317_pt1 | contig 12470 bp, 7 predicted proteins | sample MGYA00580838_ERZ773026 | MGnify/ENA primary metagenome ERZ773026 (study PRJEB29015, sample SAMEA2738006) | human oral metagenome | biome: human oral; feature: human-associated habitat; material: dental | place: China | collected 2055 ... | reverse complement strand
CTTGCTATATTAGAAATGACTAAGTAGAAGGAGTTTTGGCTATGTGTGTAGAGTGTTATATTGACCAGAGCAGGGTGACGCCCTTGCTTCATCCCTTGGACTGTCTGAGAGAGCATAGGCAGTATATCTGTGGTCATTGTGGACGTTGTATCTGCATTGAGCAGACAAAAAATGGCCTGCAACGCTGGAATTTTCCCTTCAAATCTTTAGAAATTGCCAAGTATTATTTGCGAGCGGCGGATGTGACCATGCAGGCGCCCTGCGGCATTTATAAAATCCAGTCAGACAAGGGACGGGTGTCTTATAAGATTTTTGCCAATCTGACTGATTTAGAAGCCTATCTGAAGAAGAATCCCGATAAAAGCTGTGCCAGCCGTCAGCCTAGCTTTATCATGCCTTCTTATCAGGAATTTCCTGAAAGTCAGGTAAGGAAGTTAAGCACCCAAGAAGTAGATACATATATGGCAGAGAGATAAGAATTTTCTGCTTAGAACAAATGAAATACATTAAAAATACAAAGTAGAAGCGATGATGATTGAAATTCGCAAGGAAAGCCCTTTTTGTTTCCTTTTATTTGCTGGTTTTCTGACAGTTTGAAGAAGTCCATTTTTAGAATGGATAGACCTGAAACCGCTAAAAAATACAGACATCGAAAGATCTGACTTTGGACTTTGCTAGGACACTCTTTTTTTGGGAATCCGCTAAGTTTTCCTACTGCTGTAGCAAAGTGAGAAAATCATCTAAGAAAGTGCTCAAAACCGCTTGACATAAGGATTCGGGGGGGGGGTACAATAGTATTGGTATATCATAAAAATTTTAGGAGATTTAAGATGTCAAGAAAAAAACGTTTTAAACACGCAGTCAAAAAAGAGGCCAAACTGGAGAAATTAGCTCTGGCCAGTCTCGCCACTGTGACAGTCGGTATGGTGGGCACGACCCTTGTCCACGCTGATGATGCTGTACCAGCTCCATCAGCCGAGCTCGTTGGTGCACCAAAGGCTAGCGCAGCTGAAGTGCCAGCCGAAAATCCTACTAGCCCAGTATCAGTAGACAGCAAGACGCCAGCAAGCGAACCAGCAGATGCAGCTGCTTCAACAACTCCATCTAGCCAAACCAATCATCCGGTGGAGCCAGTAACAGAACCTAGCCAGTCCGTAGCACCGGAAAAGAATGTAGAAGTGTTATCAGATGAGTCACAACCTAAAATCACTCAAATAAAGCCTGAAGTTACGTTGACTAACAAAGGAATTGTTGAGAATGCTTTACAATTTAGTGTGTATTATTGGAGTTATGCTAAAGGGACTCAGGAAGATGAATATAAAGATCTGATTGCTACGGAAACTTTAACAATTTTGCCAGGGCAGACGCTGACTATTACACCACGCAAGTTTGAGGGCTACACTGCTTTAGATGGTGCAAAAACGGTGTCTTATGAAGAAATCAAAGCTGGACGTCGTTATTATTCTTCTGGTCATTATCATTATTCTGTTGACTTTAAGTATCATCAGGATTCTACTGTTCAACCAGAGGTTCAAGACGATCTGGAGGTTACAGTATATTATCAATTCAATCATCAAAATCTTGCTAATCCAACAAAACATATGATTAAAAAGGGGAAAGAATTTGAAATTGTAGCGCCTCCTATTAAAGGTTATGTTTTTCGTGGAGATTACAATAATCAAATTTGGAGAGGAAGTTTTGATCAAGAGAAAATTAGAGATGTTGTTTTAAATTATCAATTAGATATCGATAGTAGTCGCTTTATCAGTACAAAAACTACTAATACCATTCCGCCAGTTGGATATCCAGCTAAGGCTGAGCAGGTTGTTTTTGCAACACCGACAGTAACAAAGCTTCCTGAAAAAGACTCTCCAATTCATTTGAACGTTACCTACAAAGCGACAGGAACAGAATTTTATGAGAGTAGAGACTATGTCCTATATCCGGGACAAAGCCTCACTTTAGTACCTGAAAGTTTTGCTGGTTATATTCCGATTTCTCAATCCGTAACCTATACCTACGATGATTTAAAGAAGTCAAACAAGACCTATGAATATGTTAATTTTGAATATACTCCTGACAAATCTTATCAAAAACCAGCATATGATGCAAACAAACCTTTAGAAGTTAAGATATTTTTTAAGCATAATGGCGTTGATATTGCAGAACCAGTTACCTATACTATCACGTCAGATAAAAATTTAGTTCTGACAGCTCCCCTGATTGAAGGCTATAAGGTTATATCTGGGGTGGGAAGATGGTGGGCCGGTTCTGGTACTCGTCATTTATCACATCCTCAGGTTTGGGAGAAAGGCCTCAGAGAATATACTTTTGAATATAATCGTGTTGATGGCGGTGATTCGGCAGTAACAGAAGATCCGATTACGATTTACCATAGGATTTTTGACACGGTCACAGGTCAGCAAGTAGACAGCTCGTTAGTCAGAAAACCATCAGAGCTACTTTATAAAGGTTCCCTTTACCTTAACTACAATATTCTTAGAAATCAAGGTTACAAATTTACTTCTGCTAAGATTGATGGGAAGCAAATTTCGGGGGACTCTATTTCTTATGAAGAATTGCTGAAATATGGTAAACAAGTTATTGTTGATCATTATATTACACATGATGAAGATTATTATTCTCTTCAGTTTGAAGATGAAGTAGGAAATATACTTTACCGTCAGATAAATAAGATTACTCCTAATCAAGTAGCAACAGTTAAGAAAGCGGAAGTAGCTGGATATAAGATTGTGGATGCTTATCATACAGCTTCTTCTCTTCCTGACAATCAAGAACTGAAAAAAGAGAAAATTACTTCTTATCCAAGCAATTATACTTATAATGACTTAGCAAGTAAGTTTCCAATCTTACCACCAGGAGCATTATCTCCTTTGGATTATAACAGAATTGTCTTTGTTCTTAAAAAGCAGGATAAAGAAACGCCAGTCACTCCATCTAAACCGGTTGATGATAACCCATCCAAACCAGTTGATGATAACCCATCCAAACCAGTCAATCCAGAGACTCCTGCACAATCAACTAAAACACTGACTAATTCAGATAAGAATGTTTCCGTGACTCTGACAGGCGCTGATGTTGCTGCTGTGGATAAGATTGTCGCGGACAAGGTTTCTGATAAGGGTGTATTGGCGAAACTGCCAGTAGAGATGCCTGCTAAAGATGTTGAGCTCTATGATGTAAAGACACAAAAAACGGACGGCAGTTTTGTACAGATCACAGGAGAGGCGACCGTGACGCTTCCTGTGGATGCGAGCCGCAAAGTGGTGAAAGTGATCTACTTCTTGCCAGAGACAGGAGCAGTCGAAGAGTTGCCGTTTGAGCTTAGTGCCGATGGCAAGTCCGTTCGTTTCAAAGTGACTCACTTCTCTAACTATGGAGTTGTTTATCAGGCTAAAAGTTTAGAGCAGCCGGTTACTCCATCAAAACCTGTGGAACAGGCTAAAACAACAAAACCTGTAGAACAAGATAAACTATCAACTAAAACAACTGATATTCAAGTTAAATCAACCACAATTGATAATAAGGTTGATACCACAAAACTTGATGGAAGAAAAGTTCAAAATATTGTTAGTGAAACCTCTTTAGTATCAAAAACATCAAAATCTGATAGTAAGGAAGAGTCTAAAAATGAACAACGATATTTACCGAATACAGGAAGTTATTCTCGAGTAGAACGTCAAATGGCACTTGGTGGTTATGGTATTTTTGGATTAAGCTTGGGACTTCTAGGCTTTGTAGTTCGACGGAAACGTAAACGCTAAAACAGATTAAATAGGCCTAATGTCAACTGCAATAGGGGACTTATACCTAAGGACGAGAGGGAATCAGGTTGATTCCCTCTTTTTGATGTTCGAAGAGAGGATTTATACCCTACAATTTTCTGCTAACTTTACTATAAACTTTAAGTGTGTCCAACTTATCAGATAGCTTTGTTGAATGATTGACCATGATACGGTACCTTGTTTTATTTGACAAATAATTAATTTATCGTCGTAACTTAATTTCATAAAAAAACAAAAAAAGCCTCAAAATGATTAGCTTTTTAGCTAACTTTTGAGGTACATGTCAATCCATAATACAATCGGGCCTTTCTTTTATATTCTCTCCACATAAATCTGCTGGGCAATCATAGGGCTGACTTGAATTTCTTGGCCGTCTACTTCTAGTTGATAGAGCTGGCTGTAGTCGTCATACTGGAGGAAACGGATTTCTTGGTTGATGTTCAGATCGTATTTTTCCAGAAAGGCCAGAAGCTCAAAGTCGTCATGGACACGGCAGATGAGGTAGTTGCCAGGCTCTTGAGCAGAGGCAAGAGATTGATGGTATTTTTCTTCCAGCAGTTGGTGCTTGGCTGGGATTGTTCCGCCATGAGGGCAGGTTTCAGGGAAATCTAGCATTTTTTCCAAGCCTGCGACAAAACGCTCAGAAACGGTGTGTTCTAGAATCTCGGCTTCCTGATGGATTTCGTCTGTGGTGTAGCCCAGCTTTTGGACCAAGAACACCTCAATCAATCGGTGCTTGCGGTAGAGGTCAGAGACCAGCTGCAGACCTAGGTCAGTCAGCAGATAGCCCGCCTTTTTGTCCTTGATTAGGAGTTCTTCAGCCAGCATTTTCTTCATCATCTCCGTCACGGCTGGCGGAGAAACCTGCATGTGCTGGGCGATTTCTTTATTGGTGATTTTTTCCTGGCGCGTGCCAATTTCATAAATACATTTTAGATAGTCTTCTTTATTTGGCGTCATTTTCAGTCCTCGTTGTTTTCCTAAGACTAGTATAGCAAAAAATGCCGAAAGAATACAATTTGAGCTTGAATGTTCCTTTGCACATTGACTTTTAGCTGAAATTTTGGCATATTTAGAGGTAAATAGGAGAGCTATCGAAGGCTGCATGAGCCTGCTAGCGAAGCCTCGAACGGTGCTGAAGAAATTTTATATGATGGATGTGGATGGTGATGAAAGTAGAAATAGAGCAATGCTATACAGAATTACAAGCGCTCGGCTGGTCTCAAGCTGCTCTCGATACAGTTTTTCTAGCAGAAATGGCGTCATTACCGCATGAATCTGCCTGTCAAAGTCTTTTTGAGGAGGCCTTCCTATTTGGCAGTCCTCTCTTTCAGAAGCTTTGGTCTTTTGAATGCCGAGCAGCCCAACCCCAGCAAGCTGAAAAGTTGTTAGAGCTAGCTATGCTCTATATGGCTATGCCTGACGAATTGAGCGGAGAGGCAGCAGAAATCGACAAACTGCTCTCGCGTATGCATCCGAACTTATCGCCTCACACTCCCTTTTGGCGCCAGTTTTGTCATATGATTCGGCAGGCTTTTTCTCCAGCAGACTTTATTGCAGACAGTGGCAATCAAAGGTTAAAAGGTCAGTTGCACCAGTTTCGCTACCTTATTTCCAGTCAGCAAGCCCAGTGGGTTAGAGAGCATTTTCGTAAGTCGGGGATGACAGATGGTCAGGCTCTTGTAGCCTATTTTCAGGCGCATCCTGACCTGGACTGCCAGCTTTGGGAATCTTCGCGGCTGCACAATAAAGCCTTTGTCGATAAGGACAAGGTGATCTACCCAGACCATCAGCCCTATCAGGCCAATATCAAGATTCTCCATCGTTTCCATACCGAGTTTATTCTGGATAGGGAAGGGCAGTTTCTCAATATCCTAGATCCAGAAGGAAGCAGTCAAAATGGGCTAGTCAATGGAGCTAGTTTTAATTATGGGGAGAAACCCTCCCTGTTCAATCATAGTTCCCATTATTACTACGATGTTAAAAGTCCAGCCCAGTGGGATCCCCAGTTTCGCAGGCGAGCGCTTCGAAATGGCGGGCAAGCCTTCAAAGCCCCTCAGAATAATCGCGGTTTGGCTGGTTACCATACGACTAAGAGTCACTATGCGATTGAGGGGAAAAGCACTAAAAGTCAAGTTGATGCCCAAGTAAAAGATTTTGAAAAATCATTAGTCGAAAAGTTAAAAGGGAAAGATTATCTCAAATATTTATGGAATAAAGTGAAAAATAAATATCTGAGATTATAGAAATGAGGTGGGAAGATGCCAATTAAAATGATCGCTACAGATATGGATGGTACTCTTTTGGATCCGAGAGGAGAGCTGGATTTGCCACGTCTGACAGCAGTTTTAGACCAGCTGGAGGAGCGGGACATCAAGTTTGTCATTGCGACGGGCAATGAGATCCAACGAATGCGCTTATTGTTGGGCGATTTGACAGAGCGTATGACCCTGATTGTGGCCAACGGCGCTAGAATCTTTGAAAAAAATGAAATGTTGCTGGGAACTTTCTGGCAGCCTGATTTGATTGCGGACACGCTGGCTTATTTTCAGGGTCAAGAACGAGAGGTGCATCTGGTGGTCACTTCTACTAAAGGTGGTTTTGTTCAGGACGGTACGGATTTTCCGATGATTAGCAAGATTATGACAGAAGAAATGGCGGTTCATTTCTACAAGCGAATGAATTTCGTGCCTAATCTGCAAGATCATCCGTTTGAAGAAGTCCTGAAGATGAGCGTTATGGTCGATGAAGCGCAAGCAGCAGAGATTACGCAGCAGATCAATACAGCATTTGCTGGACGATTGAGTGCTGTGACCAGCGGTTATGGCGCGATTGACATTATCCAAGAAGGTCTTCACAAGGCTTGGGGACTTCGTCAGCTCATGGATCGGTGGCAAATCAAAAGCAAGGAAATCATGGCTTTTGGTGACAGCGAAAATGACTTGGAAATGCTGGAACTAGCGGATTTCTCCTATGCTATGGAAAATGGGGATGAGAAGATTAAGCGCATTGCCAGTCGCTTGGCACCAGCCAATGCAGAGGCTGGTGTTTTGCAGGTGATTGAGCAATACTTAGAAAAAGGAGTCTAAATGGCAGTTCAACTATTAGAACAGTGGCTTTTGAATGAGCAGGCAAAGATCCAGAAAAATTATCGGGATCTGAATCAGCTTGCGGTCAAAGAGCCAGCGATTATTTTTATCGGTGATTCGATTGTGGAATATTTCCCGCTGCATGAGCTATTGCAAAGCCCTAAAACCTTGGTCAATCGTGGCATTCGTGGCTACAAGACTGATTTGCTTTTAGAAAACTTGGATGCCCATCTCTTTGGACAGGCTCTGGACAAGGTCTTTCTCCTGATTGGAACCAACGACATTGGCAAGGAGATGCCTCAGGCTGAAACGCTGGCCAATCTGGAAGCAGTTGTTCAGGAGATTTCTCGCGACTATCCTCTGGCTCAGATCCAGTTGCTGTCCATCCTGCCTGTGAATGAGCAGGAGCAGTACAAGGGGACGGTTTATATCCGAACGAACGAGAAAATTCAGGCTCTCAATCGTGCCTACCAAGACCTAGCAAGCATCTATACTAATGTCCATTTTATCGACCTTTATGCTAACTTCTTGGATGCGAGCGGTCAGCTACGGGAGGATTTTACTACGGATGGCTTGCATTTGACTATTGCTGGCTATGCGACGTTGTCAAAAGCTCTTCAGCCTTATCTTTGAGAAAATACTTCTATCTTAGCTTGCTTATTCAAGCAGTTAAAACTGACATTTCAAAACGAGTGTGACTTTGTTATCACACTCGTTTCAGACTGAAGACAAAGTTCTTAGAACAGAAGTTGCTAAGGGCTTTGTCTTCAATCTGAAAGAACAGTTTCAACTGTTCTTTTTTGTTTCTTTTTATGAATCAACTACGACTACTTTCTCTTTACCAATCTTCACGCCGATGCCGAGACTTGACTTCAAAACCACTCTTAAAAAATATCGAAAAGAAGCTTGATATTAAGAATGGTTAAGATAATTGAAATTGCATAACCTAGGATTGTGTTCCACTTGGCATTAGTAAATTCTCCCATCAGTGACTTCTTAGAGGTAAGATAAATCAAAGGGAAAATTGAAAACGGAAGAGCGATTGAAAGAAAGACCTGTGAATAGACCAATAACTGATCCAAGGTTTTTTCTTGATGCCCAAACAAGACGGCGACTATAATCACAGGGAGTAAGGCAAAAATCCGTGTACCGATACGGATAATCCACTGAGGTAATTTCAGATGCAAGAAACCTTCCATGACAATCTGTCCTGTCAAAGTACCTGTAATGGTCGAATTTTGACCACTTGCTAAGAGGGCTAGGGCAAATAAAGTTGACAGAGTTGAACTAGCTATCGCTCCTGCTATCTTCGAATCCTGTAAAGCATTGTACATTTGAGAAAAAGCTGAAATTTCAGATGCATGACCAAAAAAGAGAGATGCCCCTAAAATGAGAAGCAAGGAATTGACAATAAAGGCTAGGGACAACTGAAGATTTGAATCCCAGGTCATAAAACGCACGGCTTTTCGAACATCCTTCTTATCTTTGTGATTGATTTTCCTTGTTTGGGATAGGGATGAATGAAGATAGAGATTATGGGGCATGACTGTCGCCCCCACAATTCCTAAAGCCAAGGTCAATTGGCTTTCATGACCTGGTAATGGTGTTTCAAATAATGTTGGAGTCGGTAAATAACCACCAAAAATACCCTGAATACTTGGATTGGATAAAGCCACCAGATAGGTAAAGATGGCTAATATGGTTAAAATAAGGGTCGTAACAATGGCTTCAATCTTTTTGAAGCCAAATTTCATCAACAACAACAAAAGAAATACGTCTAAAACGGTTAAGAGGATAGCGACCATAATTGGTATTTTAAATAAAAGATTTAAGGCAATCGCTGAGCCTAGAACCTCAGCTAAGTCGGTCGCCATTAAAGCTAATTCTAAAATCACCCATAAACTATAACGAAGCCACTTGGGAGCATGATGTGCAGTTGCCTGTGCTAGGTCCATCCTAGTTACGATACCGAGCTTTCCAGCCATCTGTTGTAGTTGCATGGCAATGATGGATGAAATCAAAATAACAAATAAGAGACTATATTTGTAGGAAGCACCACCAACCACACTGGTAATCCAGTTTCCAGGATCCATATAACCAACTGCTACAAGGGCTCCAGGTCCTAAAAATGCTTTTAGATTTTGCCAAAAATGATTGTTATTGGGAGTTTCAATAGATTGATTGATCTCAGAAAGAGAGACCTTTTTGTAAGAAGACATCGGGATTTTACACTTTCTAATCTGTCTTTACTTTTTTTAATGGATTTTTTGAAAATATCATGAAAATAGTTTTCCATTTCCAATTCTCCCTTATTATATCACATTTTAGAATGATTCTTAAGGAAAGAATGATAGTTCAAATAAGCAATATCTGTATTGCAAAAGCCAGCGTTTTCTGACGCTGGCTTTAAAACTGTAAAAATTCTTTCTCAACTAGATTGCTTCTGTGACAAAACTACGGCTTTCTAACACCTTGAGCATAGCATTAGCTGTATCTAGGGCTGTAAAGAGTGGCACACCGTGTTCAATGGCTGAACGACGGATTTGCTCACCATCTTCGTCAGCAGTTCGTTTGGTTCCGACAGTATTGATGATCGCTTGGATTTTCCCTTTGCGGACAAAGCTTGGAATATCCTGTTCATCGTCACCAATCTTACCAACAGGTTGGGCTTGAAGTCCATGACTAGCAAAGAAGGCTGCTGTCCCTTCTGTCGCGAGAATACCATAACCGATATTTTGGAAACGACGAGCCAAGTCCAAAGCTTCTTCTTTGGCATCATCAGCAATGGTAAAGACCACATTCCCAAAGGTTGGTAAGTGCAGGTAAGAAGCTTCAAAAGCCTTGTAGAGAGCTTTTTCCAAAGTAGTATCAGAACCCATAACTTCCCCTGTTGACTTCATTTCAGGCCCGAGCAAGCTGTCTACCTTAGCTAGTTTCGTAAAGGAGAAGACTGGCGCCTTGATATGAACGCGAGTGCTTTCTGGATAAAGTCCATCTTGGTAGCCAAGTTCTTCAAGACTTTGACCAAGAATGAGCTTAGTCGCTACCTGAGCCATAGGAATATTGGTTACCTTAGAAAGGAATGGCACCGTACGGCTGGCACGTGGATTGACCTCAATAACGTATACTTTTTCATCCTTGATGACAAACTGGATGTTCATCATCCCAAGACAGTTAAGGCCGATGGCTAGTCGTTTGGTATAGTCTGCGATGGTCTCCTGAACCTTTTGCGACAAGGTTTGTGGAGGATAAACGGCCATTGAGTCACCTGAGTGGACACCGGCACGTTCGATATGCTCCATGATACCAGGTATGAGAACATTTTCTCCATCTGAAATGGCATCAACTTCGCACTCTTGCCCAACGATGTATGAATCGACAAGGACTGGATGGTCTGGACTAGCCTTAACAGCGGTACGCATGTAAGAACGAAGGTCTTCTTCGTTTTCTACGATTTCCATAGCACGTCCACCCAAGACATAAGATGGACGAACGAGAACTGGGAAACCAATCTTACGAGCAGCTAGCACTGCTTCTTCTTCATTGGTAGCCGTTTGACCTGGTGGCTGTGGAATATCCAAGTCTTTAAGGGCTTGCTCGAAGAGGTCACGGTCTTCGGCACGGTCTAAGTCAGCGACTTGCGTACCAAGGATGGTCACACCTGCTTTTGCCAATGGCTCGGCAAGGTTGATGGCTGTTTGACCACCGAACTGAACGATAACGCCTTTTGGTTGCTCCAAGTCGATGACATTCATGACATCTTCGAATGTTAATGGCTCAAAGTAGAGTTTGTCTGATACCGAGAAGTCGGTTGAAACGGTCTCTGGGTTTGAGTTCATGATGATGGCTTCATAACCAGCAGCCTGAATCGCCTTAACAGAGTGAACGGTTGCGTAGTCAAACTCAACCCCTTGTCCGATACGAATTGGACCTGAACCTAGGACTAGGACAGATTCCTTGTCAGACTTGATAGACTCGTTTTCCCATCCATAGGTTGAATAGAAGTATGGTGTTTCAGAGTCAAACTCCGCCGCACAGGTATCGACCATCTTGTAAACTGGGACAATCTTATTTTCCAAGCGAAGTTGGCGAACTTGGTCAGCGGTCGTTTCCCATAGTTCAGCAATCTTGCGGTCTGAAAATCCATTGAGTTTAGCTGTTTTCAAAACTTCTAGATCTTGTGGATAGGCACCTAATTCTTGCTCGATTTCAAAGATATGCAAGAGTTTATCTAGATAGAAGATATCAATCTTGGTCAATTCAGCAATTTCTTCTGGTGTGTAGCCACGGCGAATGGCCTCTGATACGTAGAAGAGACGGTCATCTTGGGCTTTCACAACTTTTTCAATCAAGGCATCATCAGAAACGGTTGCCAGTTCAGGCATTTCATTGTGGTGAACCCCAATTTCAAGTGAACGACAGGCTTTTAGAAGAGACTCCTCAATGTTCCGACCGATGGCCATGACTTCTCCAGTCGCTTTCATCTGAGTTCCAAGACGACGCTCACCTTTTTCAAACTTATCAAATGGGAAACGTGGAATTTTCGCAACGACGTAGTCAAGGGCTGGCTCAAACATAGCATAAGTTGAACCTGTAACTGGATTGATGACCTCATCCAAGGTCAAACCGACGGCAATCTTGGCAGCCAATTTGGCAATCGGATAACCCGTCGCCTTAGAAGCAAGGGCTGACGAACGCGATACACGAGGGTTTACTTCGATAACATAGTACTTGAAGCTATGCGGATCAAGGGCCAGCTGAACGTTACACCCCCCTTCAATCTTGAGAGCGCGGATAATGCTCAAGCTCGCGTCACGTAGCATTTGGTTTTCATAGTCAGACATGGTTTGCGCAGGGGCGAATACGATGGAATCCCCTGTGTGAATCCCCACTGGATCAAAGTTTTCCATGTTACAAACAACGAGGGCATTGTCAGCTGAATCGCGCATGACTTCATATTCGATTTCCTTGAAACCTGCGATTGAACGCTCAATCAAACACTGGGTAACAGGTGACAGTTTCAACCCATTTTCAGAAATTTCACGCAATTCTTCTTCGTTGGCACACATACCACCACCAGTACCACCAAGTGTAAAGGCTGGACGAACGATAACAGGGTAGCCGATTGATGCTGCAAAGGCAACAGCTTCTTCCACTGTGTTGACAATTTCAGATTCTGGAATTGGTTGCTCAAGCTCTTCCATCAATTGTTTAAAGAGGTCACGGTCCTCGGCTTGGTCGATGGCAGATAATTTAGTTCCCAGAAGTTCGACACCGAGCTCATCTAAGATACCGTTTTTAGACAATTCCATGGCCATATTGAGTCCTGTCTGGCCACCGAGAGTTGGAAGCAAGGCATCTGGACGTTCCTTACGGAGAATACGTGTCACAAACTCGAGTGTAATCGGTTCAATGTAGACCTTGTCCGCAATCTCCTTGTCCGTCATGATGGTTGCAGGATTTGAGTTCACCAAGACAACCTCATAGCCTTCCTCTTTCAAAGACAAGCAGGCCTGGGTCCCAGCATAGTCAAACTCAGCAGCCTGACCAATAATAATCGGACCAGAACCAATCA
>ERZ773026.1356-NODE-1356-length-12483-cov-18.009173_pt1 | contig 12483 bp, 10 predicted proteins | sample MGYA00580838_ERZ773026 | MGnify/ENA primary metagenome ERZ773026 (study PRJEB29015, sample SAMEA2738006) | human oral metagenome | biome: human oral; feature: human-associated habitat; material: dental | place: China | collected 2055 ... | reverse complement strand
TAATTTTTTCAACAAATGAACGTTTTTCAGCTGGATATCCAATAGGAGAAATACATGGAAATAGATCATCATTACTAACTTCTATAATATTTTTAAAATCTTTTCTACTAAATGTTCCAGCAAGCCATACAGTACCTAGTCCCATATCAGTAGCATATAATACTAAATTTTCAAATTGGTAACCCACTGCTTCCATAGCAAAAGCTTCATCTTTTACAGTAATAGCTAGAAAGTCTTTTGCCCCTTTTATAGTTCCATTATAATTAAAATTAAATATTTTCAACTTTAAATCCTTTTAATAAGTTAACAATAGTTATATATAATTCTTCATGATTAATAGGTGAAGTTTTTGCAATGTATAGAGATAATTCATTTAATGCTCCAGAAATTATATGAGTAACTAAATTTATATTTATATCTATTAAAATTCCTTCTTGTTTTAAAAGACTTAAGTGCTCTTTTAAATAAAATTCAGAGTTATTTTCATCAGATTTTTTCCACTCAGTCCAACCAATTATATTAGGTGCATCAATCAGTAATATACGAGAATTTTCACTTAAAGTTGCAAATTCTATAAATGCAATACAACCTAAAATAAGTTGTTCCCAAAGATCATTTGATAAATTAGCTTTTTCTTCAATATATTTTCCAGTATCTATTTGTATCTGCTCTAATACAGCTAAAAATAGGTCTTTTTTATTTTTAAAATGATGATAAACAGCTCCTCTTGTCATATTAGCTTCTTTTACAATTGCTTCAAGACTTGTATGAGCAAAACCATATTCTGTAAAATGTTTTTTAGCAATACTAATTAGAGTATTTTTAGTTTGAGCAGAAAGAATTTTCTTTTTATTGTTTTCTTCCATAAAATACACCTTTATAAGTAATTTTTTAAGAATTCTTCACTTGGAGGAATTGGTTGAATAACATCAATTAATATTTCATTAGGTCCTTCTACAATAAAATGTCTTTGCCCAAAATCCTCATCTTTGATATCATAAACAATATTTACTTTATCTTTTATAGAATTATATATTTTATCTACATTATCAACTTCAAAATTTAAAATAATCCCTTTTGTCATATGTCTATAATTATTAGGAATTGTTTCATGTTGACTATCAATTAAGGCTAATTCAAAACCATTATCATTTTTTAGACTTATATACCAATCACATACAAAACTTTCTTCAAAATTAAAAAAATTAATAAAAAAATCAGCTTGTTCTCTTATTTTATCTAACATTAAAACAGGATAAAAACTTTTTAACATAACATCATATCTCCTTTCAAATTTATTTTATAATAACATACATACAGTATGTATGTCAAATTAATAAAAATAAAAAATAGGAAAATTTTATATTTCCTATTTTATTATATTTTGCATATTTTTTGTTTGAGTACTTTAAACTGCTAATACTATACATTTGACAAAATTTAACCTTCAGAATGAGTAATATTGGATGAGTAAATATTCTTTTTTAATGTATCCTAAACTCATCAAGTATAACTGCTGCTTCTTCGATATTAAGTTCTACTAATATACTTAAGAAACTTTCAAAAGCTAGTGTAATTTCTTCATCTGATTTTATTTCATCATTGAAATCTAAAAATGCTTTTGTAATGATTTTATTGATTATCCCTTCATTTTCTTTTATACATCTTTCATATTCTAATGAACTATCTTTTAATTTGATTAATGAAATATTTAATGGAATTAAAACTTCAGGTAAAAGGGCTTTAATATGCATTTGATCTATTACATATAAAAAATTCTTGAAATGAAGCCAGCCATATTTAGTCCAAATATCATTTAAGAACATTTTATCTTTATATGAATACTGTGTATGAAGTTTATTCCAATTGTCCATATGAAAATGTCCTAGAGTTAAAAATAACATTCTATAAAGTTTATTTTTTAATTTATCATTACTAATACTACTAATTTTCTTTTCCATACATTTTATAGTTTCTTCACATTGTTTTCTTAATCCAGTGTCATTGTGTGCATCAAAATATATAGCTAGTAGATGAAAAGAAATATCTTCATAGAATTCATAGAAATCAGAAGTTACTTTTGTAAAATTATGTAAATCAAATAATAAATCTACTAATTGGGAAGTATTGTGAGTTTCTATTAAATTTCTTCTAATAAAGGATTTTATCTCACTAATAGCATATATGTCTAAGTATTCATGGTAATTTTTTACAGTACAGATAATAGAGATTACATATGGAAAAAGTTTTTTAAAGATAAATTTAAAATTATTATCTCTAAAGTCTAAGCCACAGTTAGAAACATAACATAGAGTTTGAATGTCACAATTCTCAATATTCCAATTTGATAAATCTTTATTAAAATCTTGTAGTAAAAGTTCTTCAATGATTTTCTTATTTCTACTTTGATAAAGCTCAATATTATTTTCTTTAAAGAAATGTTCTGCCCAGATAGGAGGTTCATTCTTATTAGGTTGGTAATCAATTGTCTCACCTAATTCATTGAGTTTGGAAACATTGTACTTAAAATAAGTCATCTTATCTTCCGAAATCTCAATAATAGTATTAAATAAACATTTGGCTAATTTTTTATTTTGTACTAAATATTCTTTTAATTGATATGATATTTCATGGATAATACCATTTTGCTCTCTATATAAAAGGCAATTAAGCATTTGTCTTTTCAATCTTTCTTTTACAATATCCTCTATTTCATATTCAATTTGTTTAAATAGTGCAATTACAAGACCTATTTCAAATGCAAAAGAATTATTATTAAAAATATTTTCTACACCATCTATCCAAATACAACATAGTTTAGAACGTTGTTCTGTTGTCAATTCAAGTTTTGTTAAAGCATATGCAATTATCATTATAAGTGTCTCTTGGAATCTCGCAGGAACTTCTGATTTTTCTATTAAGGAATATAGTTCTTCAATCTTATTAAGACACTCTTGTAATCCAAATTTTTCTTCTTTCATTAATGAATAAGAGTCATCAATTATTTTTTGAAAAGTTTTTTCTTCTATATTGAACGCATTTTGAGTATTTTTCTCTACAATTTTCTTAGCCTGACCTTTTATTTGAGGAATAAGTGCATATGTATGCTTATCTACTTTATTTATAGTAGCATTTCGTAAATCCATTTTTTGTATTTGTAAATTAAATATAGCATATTCATCTTCATTAGGTGTAATTGAGTATAAGTAATCAAGAATACTTTCTGCTTTCTTTTGGTAATCACCTCCAAGTAACTGCATTTTAATTACATAATTTTGAAAAGAATCAGTCTCATTTATTTTAATGTCATATCTATTTTTAATTTCAGGTATTCCCATTGACTTTAAAATTAAATTTTCATGTAATTGTCTATAAGAATTAGGCATTATAAGAGTTATTTTTTGAATATCTAACATAATTAGGTCAATACTTGAAGCTAAAAACAAAGAATATCCTGGTATAACTTGTTCACAGTTTCGGCCAATTTCAGCAATAACAGATAACATCATGACATTATTAGATTTTTTTAGAATTTCTGATTTTATATATTCAGCAAATTTTACTACTGATTCTTTATCATTGGTTTTAGAGTTTATTTCTTTTATAACCATTTGAGTAAAAATAAAAATGGCATCACTAATTAGTCCGTGAACTCTATGTTCTTGAATTCCAGCCAACCAAAAATTATCATTACAAATAAAATTCTTTTTATCTTGAGGAGAAGTTTCCCAAATACTTATATAATATACACTTTCAGGAGAGAAAGTCTCCATAGAAGTCGCAGCATGATTTGTAAGTTGGATAATCCACTCAAGTCCAGTATAAAAACTATTTTGAATAATAGAATATAAAAAAGTGTTTTCATATAAGTTACGATATTCAAAGTCATATGAATCTGCTTTTATAGATAAGCCAAACATTTCAGTATTACTACTTAACGAACTTCTAAAATAAAAATCATTTTTATCATATTCTGGGTTTTTTATCCAATATGTATTTGCTATTTCACATAATTCCTCTGGAAGAAACTTTCCTAAAGCAAAAACTGTATTTTTTAATACATATTTTAAAATAGCTTCTTCTATATGATGAATTTTATTATCAATAGTCAAATATCCTTGGATTCGTTTAGACCAAAAGTTTTTTATCCATGTCTTAGAATTTTTAGCCATTTTGTAAATAGGTAATAAACATGAATTTATATCTTCAGCGATATGAAAATTTTCCTGAGTTAAAGAGTTTTCTAATTTTTTTTCAGTATAAAATTCCAATATCTGACAAGCAGAATCAACAGCTATATCATTTTGAATAAATACATCTGAGTAATCAGAACATAGTTTTAATATATGATTTTCGTTGTTGTCATCTTGATATATAGAACTTTTGTAAATTAAATTAATGAGATATGCTCTACCTAGTCCAATTGGTTTTAATATTGAGTAAACATTTTCATATTCAAGGTTTAATATAGTTGTTTCAAATGCAAAAATATTTGTAAGTCTTATAAATTCCAATAACAAATCTTTAGAAATAGAATATTCTTCAAAGAAATCAGTACAAAAGTTTGATTTAACAATACCTATTATAGTTTGAGTTTTCCAAATTTCTGGAACTTTATCAGTTTCTAATAATTTATATAAGAACTTTTCTCTATTTCCCTTTGAAAATAATTTGTTTTCTACCCATATTTGGTATCTACGATAAATACATCTTCCAAAAAACTCAAAATTTGAAAAGAAAATATTATAGTCACTTTTACAATTATCATACTGATTATCGATAAATCTTTCAAAGCATATATCTTCAAAAATATCGTACTTAAGACGTATTGTGTCATCTGTACATGATGTAATAATGTTCTCTGATTCTAAAATACATACTATTTTTTCTCCTATTTCTTCTCTTTTTATACCTGATAAAAATTTTTGGGCTCTGTCAAATGTTATTTTTTCTACAGCATTTTTAATGTCAGAATGTTTAATTTCATTTGGAAGAGATTTATCTTTCATACATATTATATCAGTCCAAATAAGATTTCTAAAGCTATCTACATCATCTATCTTTTTGAAACTTTTAATTTCTTTAATAATTAGATTTAGATAAAATGGTGAGCGCAAAAGTTGAATATATGATTTTGCTTCCCATAAATCTTGTATAATTTTATATTTTTGTGCAATATTGATTATCTGATTGTCTGAGAGTAAAGAAACTTCATGTTTTTTTATACCATAAATATTTTCAATTTTTATAAATGCAGTTCTATCAGAAGATCTACAAGATGTAATAACAAAGATATTACTATAATCTTTAACAGTTTCATAGATTTGTTGTAATAAATCCAGTTTTGTCTTAGGAGCATCTGCAATAAACTCCAAAGCATCTATATAAATAACAAGTTTTTTGTGATTTAAATATTTAATAACTTTAGTAATATCTAAGTTCCAAATATCTTCTAATTTTCTAGCTTCGGCTATTTTTTCAGCTCTAGCATAAAGAAGAAACTCTTCATCTGCTAGCATTTTTTTACATAAAGCTGACTTACCTGAACCAGCTTCTCCTTGTACAGAGATAAAATTTTTAAATTCTTTTTGTATTTCATTTATTTCTTCTGTTATGTCAATTTCATATTCATTATTTATAAGGGAATCAATATTATTATTCATCAAAGTTTTACTTATTGTAATAGCTTTTTGAAATTTATAAGAATTATCTTTTATGCTTTCTGTTTCTTGTTTAAGAAGGTGATATAAATTAATTTGAAAATCTAAGTCTGTAGTTGCTTTTTGAAGAATATCCCTTGTTGTAATTAAATCATTTGCTTTTACAAAAGAGATATTACCAATTTTATCATCTCCTGTATAATCTTTTACTTTGTCTATGCTTTCATTATTAAGTACAAAAAATTTTATATTCTTTAAATTAGTAATCTCTTCTAACTTAGAATCTTTTATTTTTTCAAGTGTTAGTTTTATTTTTGAGGGAATATCTTTCACTGTACTTACTTGTATATAAGTATTTTTATCTTCAGAAATTAAATCAACACATGGATAAGTATATGTATCAATATTTAAATTAAAAAGTTTCTGACCAAGATATAGTGCTCCAACTTCAATTGCAAATAATTCAAATAATTTTGCAGAATCAAAGAGACCATTGTTATTTAAAGATTTAATGTTTTCTTCATATGCAGAAATATAATTTGCTATAAATTGAATTCGTTCATTTGAATTTTTCAATCACATACCCCTCCTTTAAAATAACTACAAGTATTGAAAATATTCTTAACAACTAAGAATTTTTGATATTTTTTACATTCAGTAGTGTATATTCCCTTTTCTTATCATTATCGCAATTAATTTTTAATAAATTTTAGAATGATTAAATATAACTATATAGGGATATCTTTTGGTAAATATGGAATTATAGCATTAATAATATCATTTGCTTTTTCTCCTTTTATTTGTCTCAGTATAAAATTTTGATATTCTTTATTATTTATCCCTAAAAAATGTCCTATTGACATTGAAAGTGACTTGCAATTAAAAACTTTTAAGATATCTTTATATACATGAGAATCTAAAATTTTATTAAATTTTTCAGTTTGTTTTATTTTTATATTATCATATGATATTTCTTTAATGGCTTTATCCAAAGTTTTTTTTGCCTCTTCTTCACTTTTTTCTGATATAGGTACTGTACTGAGTTCAAACTTCAACTCGGAAACAATTGCTTCACATATTTGTTTATTAATTGTTTTAGCAAAGCGTTCTTCAATAATATATTTTTTAATATTCTCTATTCTTGAATTATTATCAAATTCCATAATCTTATTAACAACACAAAGTAATTCTTCTGTTAAAAATAAATTTTCTACCTCTGCTACTTCTAGAGCAAAAATATTGTCTCTTTTGTAAACCTCTATCTCATAATCATTTCGATAATCACGGTCTATAATTCCATAACATTTTAAATGATGTAATTGTTCATTGGCATTCATAGATTTTGTTTGAGCTATAACTGAACTACAACTACCACATGGTATTATGTAATAGTCTTTATATATTTCAGAATATAGTTTGGTATCATAACTATCACTTGTTCCTTCTACAAATAGAACAGGCTTTCTATTACCTAAAATATCTAATAAAAGTTGTTCTGGAAGATTACTATCTTTTATTTCCTCAAAATTCCAATTTGTACCATCATAATTTTTAATCCATAGTTTTTCTGAATTTTTATGAGTAGCTGCAAATTGAGTATCATGTGTAATATAAATAAAAAAACAGTCTTTTCTTTCAGCCTCAATGGAGGTCCAAAGTTTATCCATAATGGAACGATGTAAATGAATTTCAGGTTCATCAATTATAATTATTTTATCTTCAGGGACACATAGACACTGTGCTATAAGATATAAGGTAACTCTTTCTCCATCACTCATAGCTCTACCTTCATATTCAAAATCTTTTAAGGTAGCTATGACTTTTCCATCTTTGATATCTATTGTTCTATGTGAAAATATAGTATTCCAAATTCTTTTTAGTTTATCTAAAATCATTTCAGGAACTTCATCATGTTTTTCTCCTTGAGATTCTTTTTGTTTACAATCTTTTATAAATTTGTCCTGTTGTTTTGTTTGTATTGCAATTAAGGTCGAAAGGACATATTCATAATCATTAAGCATTGATGTTGTATAATCAAGTTCTCCTCCATTCCATCCCGTATTCCAACGTAAATCATGTGATTCACGAGGAGTTTCTGCTCCAAAAGTAAGTAGATTTTGAGATTGTTTATAAGATTTTAATTCTATATATTTATTAAATATTAAGGAACGTTGAGCACTAATTCTATGAGTTTTATTTAAATTATTGTTCTCCATCCAGACCCCTAATCTACTTTTTCCAGAACCGTTTGCACCTATTATAACGATAGAATGATAATTTGTTTCTTTTTCATCAGGTTTGTTATTCTGATCTGGTAATATATATTTATAACTTTTTTCTCTCATAGTTAATATTTCCTTTCGATATGCTTATTGTAATTGTTCAATTTGTTATAGTTTTTTCTAATTTTAGTACTGTAATCTAATTTATCTTTTCTATCAATCCCACACACTCAATATGGCTAGTTTGTGGGAACATATCTACAGCTTGTAGTTTCTTTAAAACATAGCCCTTTTCAGAAAATAACTTTACATCTCTTGCAAATGTAGATGGGTTACAAGAAATGTAAACAACTTCTTTTAAATTAAGTTCAGCAACCTTATCTATGATAGAAGCCTCTAGTCCCTTTCTTGGAGGGTCAAATATAATGGTATCTATCTTTTGATTGTTATTTATAAGTTTAACAAGTTCTTTTTCAACTGCTCCATTTATAAACTCAATATTTTCTATTCCATTTTCTTTAGCCGTTTTTTCTCCATCTTCACTAGCAGATTTTACTATCTCAATAGCATAGACTTTTTTTGCTTTCTTTGCCATTATTATTCCAATAGTTCCAGTACCTGAATAGGCATCTACTATATATTTATTATCTATATTGTCAAAGAAACTTATTGCTATATCATATAATCTTTTAGCTTGTTTTACATTTATTTGAAAGAATGAAGTAGGTGATAAATGGAATTCTATTCCATTTATATTTTCTTTAATAGATTCTTCACCATAAATAAAAACATTATTTTCTCCAATGACAGTATTTGTCTTTTTAGAATTTAAAGAAATATAGATAGATTTTATTTCTTCTATATTTTCTCTCAATTTAAACAATAATTTTTTTATATTTTCAGTAATTTTATTAGAATTTATAATAAGAACAACCATAGCTTCATTATTAGAATTTGTTCTTATCATTACATTTCTTAAAAGTCCTTTATGAGTAATTTCATTGTAGACAGAGATTTTATTTTTATTTAAAATTTCTTTTAATTCTTTTATAATTCTATTACCTAATTTAGAATTTAAAATATTTTCATCAACTTCAAAAACTTCATGACTTTTTCTCTTAAAGAAACCTGTAATAATTTTATTTCCATAGATAGAAAAAGGCTCAATTATTTTATTTCTATAGTTATAAACATCTTCACTTGCTAGGACATCAGAAATTTCAATATTAGGAAGTCCAGCAATTTTTCTCATAACTTCTTCAACCATAAGTCTTTTATATTTTAATTGACTTTCATACTTAAGCATAGCAAAATCACAGCCATAAAAATCTTCAAAAGTAAATTTATGGCTATCTATTCTTTCAGGTGAAGCCTTGATAATATTTTTAATCAGACCTCTAGCATAAGTTTTTTTTACAGAAATTATTTCTATTTCAAGTTCATCTTCAGGTATAGACATAGGAACAAAAACAGCAAAGCCATTATAATATCCTAATCCTTCTCCACCAAAGACTATTTTATCAATTTTTATTTGTATAATATCAGACACTTTTAACATTTTATTCCTCATTACACCAAACTATCAGAATAGATATAAGCTCTATTAAAGCTTTTTTACTTCTATCTGTTTTAGCTTTACTAATACAATTTTGAATACAATCTGGGAACTCATCATAATAACCACTAGCAGTGCTATGGTAGTACTCATAAAATACTTGATTATACCATTCAATATACTCCTCATCAACATGGAGAATGTCTTTAAGAATATCACAAAGTATCCTATAAGTATACATATCATCATATTCATTAGATTCAATAGACCAATTTTTTGAAGTGCTTTTTAGCAATTTCTTCTCTTCTACTTTTATTTTACTAATCTGTTCTTGTGCTATATTGATAACTTTATCTAATATCTTATTATTCAATCCAGACCTCCCTATGTTATGATTTGATAAATGTAGCAACTTATTCCTCAATTTCAAAGTAAATGACTTCATCACTTACTTTCATTCCCTTAGCTTCCATATCTCTTCTTATTTTATCTAAATCTAAGTTAGCATCATAATACATTATTTTTTTATCAAGTTCTTTTTCTAATTTTTCTAAATTTTCATTAGCTACTTTTAATTCTTTTTCAAGACTTGTGACTTCTCTTAAAGTTTTTACATTAAAAAGCCAAATCCCAAGAACACCAATAGCAAAAATAATAGTTATAAACTTCATATTAGTCTAATATCCTTTCTAAAATTCTAAGTTTTGATGAGTGAGCTCTATTGTTGTTTTTTAACTCGTCATCTATTGGTATTATAGGCTTTTTTGTGATGATTTCAAATTTTTTTACTCCACCACACATACAAATAGGAATGTCCTTTGGACACTTACAAGCAGTTGCTAAATCTTTAAATTTATTTTTTACTATTCTATCTTCTAATGAATGGAAAGTTATAATGGCTAGTCTTCCACTAACCTTTAAAAGTTCAGTTGCCTTAGACATAGCATTTTCTAAAACTTCTAGTTCTCTATTTACTTCAATTCTAATAGCTTGGAAAGTTTTTTTAGCTGGGTGTTTTGCAGCTCTTTCTGGATAAGCTCTCTTAATTAAAGTAATTAAGTCAGAAGTTTTTTCTATTGGAGAAGATTTTCTTTCCTCAACTATAAGTTTTGCAATTTTCCTAGCATGTCTTTCTTCTCCATATTCAAAAATTATCTTTGATAGTTGTTCCTCTGAATAAGTATTTACAACATCATAGGCTGAAATTTTTTGCTCTGTGTTCATTCTCATATCCAATTTTACATCATATCTGTATGAAAAACCTCTATCTGGGTCATCAAGTTGTTTAGAAGATACACCTATATCCATTAGAATTCCATCAACTTTATCAACTCCAGCCATATAAGCAATAGTATCAATATTTTCAAAATTTCCCTTAAATACTTTCCATTTTGAACCAAATTTTTCTAATCTCTTCTTAGAGTATTCTATTGCATTAGTATCTTGGTCAATAGATATAAGAAGACCTCTATCAGATAATCTTTCTAAAATTCCTTCTGAATGACTTCCACCACCAAGAGTACAATCTATATATACACCATCAGGATTTATAACTAAATTATCTAAGGTTTCATAATATAAGACAGGGATATGATAATCATTTCCAATTTTTTCCATAAACTCTCCATTTTTCCTTATTATATATAAAAAAGTTATTGCAAAATATTTGAGAAATGTAAATAAAAATAAGAGAGTTACATTCCAGATTTTAAGATAAAATTAAATAGAATGAGCCGAGCAAATTCTATTTTGTAGTGTAGATAAAAAATAAGTGAAATTACATTCTAAATTTTAGATGAAAAATTGAAGGAAATGAGCCGAACAAATCTCGGCATGTCTGAGCTAACTTGTTAGCGAGTTTGCCGAATTTGTAGCGAATGTCAATTTTTTATCGTTAAGAAATTTAGCTAGCAATGAACTATTTTTTATCTACATATAAATCTGGCTAGTAACGAACTATTTTTATACATTTGATACTTGCAATAACCCCACAGTATTATTAAAAAATAACTATAATTAATCTTATTAAAATCTTCTCAACTGCTTCTACAGTAATTATAAAAAGCAAAGGAGAAAGATCAATAGGTAAATTTAAATATTTATCTAAGACATCTTTAAATGGTTTTAAAATAGGATCAGTAATATTATAAATTAGTTCAGTAAAATTATTATTTACTGGAAACCAAGATAAAATAACCCTAATCATTATTAAAATATAAAGAAGCCAACTCAATCTAGTTATTATAGTTATAAGTGAATAAGCTAAAAGTGACATAAAATTTCCTCTTTCATTGTTCAGTAAAATAATGTTTTGCTTTGAAAGTATATTCCCAACCTGACCATATTGTCAAAATAACTGGAATTAACATCAAAACTTCTGCCACAGTAAAGAAATAATCAGATATATAAAAACCAATAGGTCCTATTGCTAATGCAATTACGACAACAAGCATTTGGCTTGTTGTCTTATATTTTCCCAAATTACCTGCAGCAATAATTTCACCTTTTGCAGCAGCAAGTATCCTTATTCCACTGATTAAAAATTCCCGAGCTAATACAATAATAGACATCCAACCTGGAATATACTCCAATTGTACAAATATTACAAGTGCTGAAATAACAAGTATCTTATCAGCAAGAGGGTCCATAATTTTTCCAAAATCAGTTATTAAATTATATTTTCTTGCAATATAACCATCAAAGAAATCTGTTAGTGAAGCAATTACAAATATTACAAGAGAAATTAATCTAAAAATCAAGCCATATTTACTTGAATCTGAATATTGTAAAAATATTATAAAAGGAATTGCCAATACAAATCTAATCATAGTAAGTCTATTAGGTAAATTCATAAAGTCCTCCCAGAATTAAACCTTCTTTTTACTTAAAGAGATTTTTCCACCTTCCATAGAAATAACTCTTACATTAAATACATCTCCAACTGAAAGTACATCTTCAACTTTTTCAACTCTTTCTGGTGAAATTTCAGAAATATGTAGTAAACCTTCTTTACCAGGTAAAATTTCCATAAATGCACCAAATTTCA
>ERZ773026.1352-NODE-1352-length-12497-cov-13.739029_pt1 | contig 12497 bp, 10 predicted proteins | sample MGYA00580838_ERZ773026 | MGnify/ENA primary metagenome ERZ773026 (study PRJEB29015, sample SAMEA2738006) | human oral metagenome | biome: human oral; feature: human-associated habitat; material: dental | place: China | collected 2055 ... | reverse complement strand
AATATATTATAAAATTAAATTTATAAGGGGGATAAAATGGAAACAAAAATTGAAAAAGTCCTTAAAATTCTTGAAGAAGAAATTGTGGCAGCAGAAGGTTGTACAGAACCAATAGCACTGTCATATGCAGCAGCAAAAGCAAAAAGAATTTTAGGAACTGTTCCAAATAAAGTTGATGTTTTCTTATCAGGAAATATAATTAAGAATGTAAAAAGTGTTACTATTCCAAATAGTGAGGGAATGATTGGAATAGAACCAGCTATTGCTATGGGTATGATAGCTGGAGATGATGAAAAAGAACTTATGGTTATAAGTGATGTTACACATGAACAAGTGGAAGAAGTAAAAAAGTTTTTAGATAAAAATATTATACAAACTCATGTTTATCCAGGAGATATAAAATTATATATAAGATTAGAGATTTCAAATGGAGAAGACAATGTTCTTTTAGAAATAAAACACACTCATACTAATATAACTAGAATTTTGAAAAATGGTAAAATTTTACTAAGTCAAATTTGTAATGATGGTGATTTTAATTCATCACTTACTGATAGAAAAGTTTTAACTGTAAAATTTATTTATGATTTAGCTAAAATAATAGATATTGATTTAATAAAACCAATTTTTGAAAAAGTGATTACTTACAACTCTGCAATAGCAGAAGAAGGATTAAAAGGAAAGTATGGAGTAAATATTGGAAAAATGATACTTGATAATATTGAAAGAGGTATCTATGGTAATGATATAAGAAACAAAGCAGCTAGTTATGCTAGTGCTGGAAGTGATGCCAGAATGAGTGGCTGTGGTTTACCTGTTATGACAACAAGTGGAAGTGGAAATCAAGGTATGACAGCTTCTTTACCTATAATTAAATTTGCTGCTGAAAAAAATTTATCAGAAGAAGAATTAATAAGAGGCTTATTTGTTTCACATCTTACAACTATTCATGTTAAAACAAATGTTGGTAGACTTTCTGCTTATTGTGGTGCTATATGTGCTGCTTCTGGTGTTGCTGCTGCTCTTACATTTTTACATGGTGGAAGTTATGAAATGGTTTGTGATGCAATAACTAATATTTTAGGTAATCTTTCAGGTGTTATATGTGATGGTGCTAAGGCTTCATGTGCTATGAAAATATCTTCTGGTATTTATTCTGCTTTTGATGCAACTATGCTTGCTTTAAATAAAGAGGTATTAAAATCTGGTGATGGAATAGTTGGAGTAGATATTGAAGAAACAATAAGAAATGTTGGAGAACTTGCTCAATGTGGTATGAAAGGTACTGATGAAACTATATTGGAAATTATGACTAAGTAAATTTAATGGGGGAATTAATGAGAAAAAATTTTAAAATGTTATTATTAGTAGTTGGAACATTAACTATATTTTCTGCTTGCTCATCAACTCAAAGTCATATTCGTGGTGAAGGAAATCAAAGAGCCCTAGCTATAGCTGCATCAAAAACTTTAAAAAAACCTATAATTTATGAAAAAAAGTGGAAAACAACAGGAAAAGTTGCAATGATGGATACTTTTACAGATGGTAAATTAGAAGGTGAGTTTAGAAGATATTATCTAAATGGTAATCTTGTTATGAGAGGTTATTGGAAAGATGGAGTAGTTGATGGGATATGGGAGGACTATTATCCTAATGGTAATTTAATTATGTCTGGATATATGAGAGGACATAAAAAAATAGGGAAATGGAAATATTATGATGAGAATGGGAAATTACTTGGAGAAGTTCCTTATGATCAAATTCCAGAAGAAATAATAAATATAAAACATACGAATTTAGCTAATTTTTGGACTGATATTCAAAATGGAAAATAGTTTATAAATTAATTTAAAAAAAAGTGGATAATGAAGTACAAGAAAAACTTACAATATCCACTTTATTTTTTATAAATTTTTTATATAGTCTTTGATATTAAAAACTTCTAAATTTGTATCAATGGTAGCATATAAAGGATGTCTAGGATTTCCTTTTTTAGTTAAATTTCCTATATAGAGCCATTTTATATCTTTTTCACTAATTTCAAAAATTTCTTTTAAACATAATTTTTTTAAATAATCTCTTTTCTCTATTAAATTTCCCCAACAAGCTAATATATCAGTATTAGGGTAATTTTTAAATATTTCTTTAATTTTATTAATATTTTTTTTATGTAAACAATTATCAAAATCCTCATTTTTATGAAGTTCATTAGGTTCAGGTGTGACTTGTGCATATAAATTTAACATTATCCAACCATCACAATTTCTTTTTTCAACAAATTTCTTTATTTTTAGAATAGTAGGATCAGTTTTTAATGCACCATTTTGAACTTTTGCCCTACTAGGATTAACACCAAAGCAAATTAAAGGATTAGGACCAGTAACTTCTCCTAGTACAAATCTTTCTTTATCATTTCCATTATAAATATATTTTTCATCAATATAATATTCCATATAATATTCCATTTTACTCTTAATTTCAACCCCTCCTAAAATTGTTTGAATATTTTGTTCTTTCAAAATTATAACACTTTTTTAATTTTATAAAAAATATTTTAGTTTATTCTTATAATATTTTTGCAATTGATAATATTTTAGTTTATACTTAATACTAATAAAGACTTATAAAAGGAAATTAGGAGGATAATATGAAATTTAAAGATATGCCTTATACTAGACCAGATATGGAGAAAGTTAAAACTATTTTTAAAGAAACAAAAGAAAAAATTGAAAATGCTAACTCTCCTCTTGAGCAAATAAAAATAATTCAAGAGTTTGCAAACTTTAAAAAAGATTTATATACAACTATTGAGATAGCAAATGTTCGTCTTAGTATAGATACAACTGATGAATTTTATGAAAATGAAAATAATTTTTTTAATGAAAATAAACCTATCATTGAAACTCTAAATACAGAAGTTTCGAGAGCAATATATAATTCAAAGTTTAGAGATGAATTAGAAAAGAAATTTGGAAAACACTATTTTAAACTTTTAGAATGTAAGTTGGTTTTAAATGAAAAAGCGATTCCTTTTATGCAAAAAGAAAATGCACTATCAACAAAATATGATAAAATAATTGCTAATTCAAAAATTATATTTAGAGGAAAAGAATATACAGTTTCTCAAATGCCACCTCTTTTGCAAAATCCAGATAGAGAATTTAGAAAAGAAGCATACCAAGCCAGAGCAAAATTTTTTGAGGAACATCAAGAAGAATTTGATAGTATTTATGATGAAATGGTAAAAGTTAGGACTGAAATGGCACATGCCTTAGGTTATGAAAATTATATTGATTTACAATATAAACTATTAAATAGAACAGATTATAATCATAAAGATGTAGCTAAATACAGAGAAAAAATATTGAAAACATTAACTCCTTTAGCAATAAAAATAAGAGAAAAACAAGCTGAAAGATTGAATATAAAAGATTTTAAATATTTTGATGAGGCTTGTGACTTTAAAGATGGAAATTCAAATCCTAATGGGGATGTTGATTTTATAGTTAAGAATGCACAAAAAATGTATAGTGAATTAAGTCCTGAAACTGGTAAATTCTTTGATTTTATGATAGAAAATGAATTGATGGATTTAGTTGCTAAACCTAAAAAACGTGTAGGAGGGTATTGTACAAGTCTTGATAAATATAAGTCACCTTTTATTTTTTCAAATTTCAATGGAACAAAAGGAGATATTGATGTTATAACTCATGAAGCTGGTCATGCTTTTCAATGTTATATGTCACAATATCAACTTCTTCCAGAATATGTTTGGCCTACTTATGATGCAGCTGAAATACACTCTATGAGTATGGAATTTTTAACTTGGCCTTGGATGGAATTATTTTTTGGAAAAAATGCTAATAAATTTAAGTATTCTGCTTTAAAAGGGGCATTAACTTTTATACCTTATGGAGTTACAATAGACCACTTTCAACATTATGTCTATGAAAATCCTAATGCTACACCAGCAGAAAGAAGAAAAAAGTATCATGAGTTAGAATTAATGTATAAACCTGATTTAGATTATGATAATGAATTTTATGACAGTGGTGCATTTTGGTTTGCACAAGGGCATGTATTTTGGGCACCTTTCTATTATATAGATTATACTCTCGCACAAGTTTGTGCATTTCAATATCTTTTAAAATATTTAGATAACAAAGGCGAAACTCTAAAAGAATATATTACTCTTTGTAAAGCAGGGGGCTCAGAATCTTTCTTTAAATTATTAGAAATAGGAAATTTAAAAAATCCTATGAATACTGATATTCTTGAAGAAATAGTACCTAAATTAGAAGACTTATTAAAAAATATTGAAATTTAACAGTTGATAAGAAATTTTATTTATGTTATAGTAACTAAACAACAAAATTTTTTAAATAAGGAGACCAACTATGAAAAATTCATTAAAAAAATTATTATTTGTAGTATTAACAGTATTTTCTGTAATTTTTATAGGAGCTTGTGGAAAAAATAAGGTTGATAAAAAAGAAGTTATAGAAAAATTTATTGCTGCATCTGAAAATATGAAAAGTGGAGACATGCTTATAAATATGAAAATGGTACAAAATTTAAATGGCAATAAGACTAATATGGATATAACAATAGATGCTTCTATAATTCAAGAACCTCTTGCAATGAGAATGGAAATAGCCATGCCTTCTCAAAATGTTAAAATGACTTCTTTTATAAAAGATAACATTATGTATATTCAAAATCCAGTTGATAACCAATGGTTTACACAACCTATTACTGATGAAATAGCTAAACAATTCAAAGGTTATATGAATAACTCTAATGAAGTTTTTAATGCTATGAAAGAGAATGTAGATAAAATTGATATTGATGAAAAAGATGGAAATTATATAATTACAATTTCAAAAAATTCTGATTTCTTACAAGAAGCTATGAAAAAGCAACTTGCAAATACAAATACAGCTGGAAGTCAAATAGGAGATAATGTTAAAATTGAAAATATTGCTGTAAAATATGTAATTGATAAAAATACATATTTAGCATCTTCTTCACTTATATCTTTTGATTTTGAAATGCAAGGAATGCAAGGAACGAAAATATCTATGGAAATGGATACAAAAACATCTAATATAAATAATGTTACAGATATTGTTGTTCCAGAAGAAGCTAAAAATGCACAACCAGTGCCAGCAAATTAATAAAATTTAAAAATATAAAAAACTGCACCACTTATTTTTGGAAATATAAGACAGGGTGCAGTTTTTATATTATTTTTTACATATATTTTCAATTAACTTATCTACATTAGAATTCTTTTTTTCAATATCTTTATAGTATTTATAAGTTGAAACTTTAAGTTCAGCACAAGCATCTTCATCAGCAACAACAATAGCTTTTTCATGTAATTGTAGAGCTGATATAGTCCACATATGATTTACACCTTCTTCAATTCCCATATGTAATGCTCTTGCTTTATTATTTCCCTCAACCATTATTAAAACTTCTTTTGCATCCATAATTGTTGCTACTCCAACAGTTAAGGCTGATTGTGGAACTTTAGTAATATCATTATCAAAGAACCTTGAATTAGCAATTATTGTATCTTCTGTTAATTCTTTTTCTCTTGTTCTTGATTTCAAAGATGAACCAGGTTCATTAAAAGCAATATGTCCATCAACTCCAACACCACCTAAAAATAAATCAATTCCACCAACTTCTAAAATCTTTTTTTCATATCTTTTACATTCTTCTTTTATATCATCAGCCATACCATTTAAAATATTTATATTTTCTTTTTCTATATCTATATGATTAAAGAAGTTATTATACATATAGTAATGATAACTTTGTGGATTATCTTCTGGCAATCCAACATACTCATCCATATTGAATGTGATTACATTTTTAAAACTAATAATTCCTTCCTTGTAGAATTCTATTAGTCTTTTATACATTTTTAGTGGTGTACTTCCTGTTGGTAAACCTAATACAAATTTTCTTTCAGGTGTAGGATTAAACTCCTTAATTTTATTAACTATGTAAACAGCTCCCCAATCTCCAACACTTTTATTATCAATTACAATAAATCTCATTTTTCCCTCCATTCAATAAATCATATTTTAATTAAAAAAATCTAAATATTTATAAATTACATTTTATATAATTTTCCTTGATAAGTATTCCTTATTTTTAATTCTTTATGTATTGAATTTAAAACATCTATTTTTTTAATACTCCATAATGGAGCAACTAATGTTTCCCTATCTCCATCTCCAGTCATTCTATGAATAACTATTTCAGGAGAAATGTTTTCTAACACATTTACTATTTTTTCAACATACTCTTCTTTAGTATGTACTTTTAAATTTCCACTTTTATAAAGCCCTTCTAATGGAGTATTTTTAACAACATACATAAGATGAAGCTTTAGTCCCCATGTTCCACAATTTTGTGAGAAAAGAGCAGTTTCTAAGTAGTCTTCTTCCTTCTCTTTTGGTAAACCAATTATTATATGTGTAACAAATTTTATATTTAATTTATTTAATTTTTTTGTAGCTTCTTCATAAATTTTTGTTTCATAAGCACGATTAAAGTATCTAGCAACATCATCGTTTATAGTTTGTAAACCCAATTCAATCCAAAGAAAAGTTTTTTTATTTAATTCATCTAACAATTCTAAAATGTCATCCTCTAAACAATCAGGTCTAGTTGCTATTGCTAGTCCTACTATACTTTTATGTGATAATGCCTCTTCATAAATTTTTCTTAAATAATTAACTTCTGCATAAGTATTAGTGAAATTTTGAAAATAAGCAATATACTTATTACCTTTGTATTTATTTGATACCAATTCTATTTGTTCATCAATCTGTTGATGAATAGGTTTCAATTTTCCAGAAGTAAAATCACCACTTCCATTTTCACTACAAAATATACAACCACCTTTTGAAAGTCTACCATCTCTATTAGGGCAAGTAAAACCTCCATCAAGAGAAACTTTATATATTTTTTCATTAAATTTTTCTTTTAAAAAATCATTTAATGTGTAAATTTTTCTTACCATTATCTATATCCTTCAATTTTATTATTAGTTTATCATACACATTAAATAAAAAAAAAGCAAGTAAAAATTTATTTTAAACTTTTAAAAATTTTTAAAATGCTTTTAATAATTAAAAAAATTTAGTATAATACCTTTATTGAAATTAAAATATATGGAGGGATATCAAATGGCTGATGGACACAAAACACCATCTGAATTAGTGGACTATATGATCACAGTGGGGATTGATAAGGCAACAAAACCCTTATTCAAACTAATGTTACTTGGAATTTTTGGAGGAGCTTTTATAGCTTTAGGAGGAGCAGGAAATATTATATCAGCTTCAACTTTAGCAAAGACTGATCCAGGACTTGCGAAATTTGTAGGAGCATGTGTATTCCCAGTTGGACTTATTATGGTTGTAATTCTTGGTTCTGAATTATTTACAAGTAATTGTTTACTTTCAGTTGCCTATACTAATAAGAAAATTACTTTTACTCAACTTATTAGAAATATTGTAACAGTTTATCTTTTTAATTATGTAGGAAGTTTTATTGTGGCATATATAACAGTAAGAGGTGGAAGTTTCAATGCTGATTCATTAGATTATTTACAAAATATAGCAACTCATAAAGTTCATGCTGATGCTTATGCTCTTTTTATAAAGGGAATACTATGTAATGTACTTGTATGTGGAGCAGTTCTTCTTAGTTATACTTCAAAAGATACCATTGGCAAATTAGTAGGAGCTTGGTTACCAATAATGTTATTTGTTCTTATTGGATATGATCACTCAATAGCAAATATGTTTTATTTAACTGCTGCTAAATTTGTTGATTCAAGTTTAGAAGTTTCTTCAATACTTTATAATTTATTCTATGTAACACTTGGAAATATTTTAGGTGGAATGGCTATAGGACTACCTTTATACTTCAGCTATTACAAAAAACAAGCTTAGTAAAAAATTTGAAAAAACCGATGAAGAATTTATTTCTAAATCGGTTTTATTTTTTTAATATTCATTTGCCATCATTCTTGCATTTTCTAACATTAAACGAATTCTATTTTCTTGGTTGACAGAACTTGCTCCAGGATCATAATCTACTGCAACAATATTTGCATCAGGGTGATTATCTTTAATTTTTCTAATCATTCCTTTTGCAATAATATGATTTGGTAAGCAACCAAATGGTTGAGCACAGACAATATTTTTTATTCCCATTTCAATAAATTCTAACATTTCTGCTGTTAATAACCATCCTTCTCCCATTTTTACACCATGCCCTAAGTACCCTTTTGTCATTTCTATCACCTTAGTGAAAGGAGATGGCGGAATAAAAGCTTTATATTGTTTTATAACATCTATCATTTCTTTTTGTTTCTTTTCTATATACCTTACTATATATTTGACAAAGTAATATTTAATTCCTTTTCTTCCATAAATTTTTCTATCAAAAATAGTGTCATATAGATTAAATAATAAGAAATCAAGAAGTCCTGTATTAACTGCCTCTGCTCCTTCTTTTTCTAAATACTCTGTTAAATGATTATTTCCTAAAGGAGAGTATTTCATATAAATTTCTCCCACGATACCTACTCTGATTTTTTTCTTTTCAAAGTGTCTAGGAATTGTTAAGAATTTTTCTATTATTTTTTTATAATTTTCTTTTAACTTTTTAAAAGTTTTCTTGCCTATTTCTGAAATTAATTTATCTTTCCAATAAGTTAAAATTCCTTTACTATCTCCTGGATTTTTTTCATGTGCTACAGATTGATGATAGATAGACATCAAAAGATCTCCATATAAAATACTATAAAAAAGATTAAAATAGCCAGAAAAAGAAAGAGAAAACTCATTTTTCTTATCCAGTCCTTCAAAGTTTAAAGACCATACTTTTACATTATGAAAATTATTTTTTTCTAAAGCTTTACGAAGTAAATGAATATAGTTAGAAGCTCTACATCCTCCTCCTGTTTGTGTGAGTAATAAAGCTACATTGTTTGTATCATATTTTCCACTTTTCAAAGCATCAATAAATTGTCCAATCACAAGAAGTGCTGGATAACACATATCATTATGAACACTTTTTAATCCTTCTTCAACAATTCCCCTATGATCTGTTTTTAATACTTCAACATCGTATCCTTCATTTTTTAAGACACCTGCTATTAAGTCAAAATGAATATCCATCATCATAGGAATGAGAACCTTACAATTTTTATTCATTTTACATCTCTCTTTCTTTCATAGTAGCTTGTAAGCTACGTAATCTTATTTTTGCAGCTCCTAAATTACTTACTTCATCAATTTTTAATTGTGTATATAATTTATTGTTAGAACGCAAAATATCTTGAATTTCATCTGTGGTAATAGCATCTATTCCACAACCAAAACTAACCAAATGAACTAATTCCATATTTTTATGTTTACTTACATATTTTGCTGCATTATACATTCTTGCATGATATCCCCATTGATTTAATGTTTTTGTAGTCAATTTTCCTTCAACAGGGTATAAAGCATCCTCTGTTACAGTTACAAATTGTAAAGAATTTAATAATCTATCTAATCCATGATTAATTTCTGGATCAATATGATAAGGTCTAGAAGCTAGTATAATTACAGGATGATTATTTTCCTCAGCAAATTTTAGTACTCTACTTCCTTCTTGACGTATAGTTTCTCTGTATTCATAATATGTTGTAAAAGCATTTTCTGTTGCCTTTTCCATTTCCTTTTTAGTCAATTTAGGAATAATATTTTTAAATTCTTCATACATTTTTTCTGCAAATAATTTGTGATTTTCAATCCCTAAATGTGGATATAAAAAATGAACTTTTTCTACATCAGTTATATTCGCTTGTATTAATTCAGGGTAGTAAGCAACAACAGGACAGTTATAACAATTATCTGAAATTCCTTCATCAAAAGTATAACTCATGCAAGGATAGAAAATGGCATCTATATCTTTTTCCAGTAAATCAATAATATGTCCATGTACTAACTTTGCTGGATAACATACAGTATCAGATGGAATAGTATTTTGTCCTTTCATATAAATCTTACGATTTGATATACCTGAAAGAACAATATCACAATCTAAAGAGCGGAATAATTCTGCCCAAAAAGGTAACATCTCATAAATATTTAAAGCTCTAGGTAGTCCAATTTTGGCTCTTCCTCCTGCTTTTAAAGGAATAGCATTAAAAACTTGATTTTTGTAAGCTACCATATTTGGCAAGTCACTTTGTAATTTCTTTCCAGCACCTCTTTCACATTTATTTCCACTAATAAATTTTTGTCCATTTGTAAAAGAATTAATTGTTAATTGGCAGTGGTTAGTACACAACTTACACATTCCTGGTGAAGAAGTGTGTTGAAAATTTTCTAATTCTTCTAAACTTAATAATTTTGATTTTTCTTTTTGAACTTTTTTTCCATATAAAGCAGCACCATAAGCTCCCATTAATTCTGAAATTTCTGGACGTAATACTTCTCTTCCAATTTCTTGTTCAAAAGAACGTAAGACGGCATTATTTAAAAAAGTTCCACCTTGTACCACAATATTTTTTCCTAGATCATCTGCATCACGAGCACGAATTACTTTAAAAATAGCATTTTTGATAACACTTCTAGCAAGACCAGCTGAAATATCTTCTACTTCAGCTCCTTCTTTTTGGGCTTGTTTAACAGAAGAGTTCATAAATACAGTGCAACGAGAACCTAGTTCAGCAGGAGATTTTGAAAAAATAGCTTTTTTAGCAAAATCTTGTGTACTATATCCTAAAGATTTTGCAAATGTTTCTAAGAAAGAACCACAACCAGATGAACAAGCTTCATTCAAAACAATAGAATCAATAGCACCATCTTTAATGTGGAAACATTTAATATCTTGTCCTCCAATGTCAATAATAAAATCTACATCAGGATTAAAATGTTTAGCTGCTGTATAGTGAGCTATTGTTTCTACAATTCCAATGTCAACTCCAAAAGCTACTTGCATTAATTCTTCACCATACCCTGTTACAGCACTGGATACAATCTCAATTCTTTCACCACAAAGTTCACGAATTTTTTTAAGCTGCTCTAAGAATAAAGATACAGGATTTCCTTTAGAAGATGAGTAATAACGATATAAAATATTTTCTTCATCATCTAAAAGAACTACTTTTATAGTTGTAGATCCAGAGTCCAATCCTAAATAAGCCTTCCCTGAATATGAAGTAATATCTTTAGTAGGGACAGTCATCTTTTGATGTCTTTTTAAAAAAAACTCATATTCTTCTTCAGAAGTAAATAAAGGTTTTTCTAAATGTTCAACTTTCTTTTCTTTCTTTTGAGATAGTAATTGAACTACTTCATCATATTCAAATTCTTTTTCCACAGTATCTGCAAAATATGCACTTCCTAGTGCTACAAAATAAGGAGCTAATTCTGGGAAAATTGCATCTTCTTTTGAAAGTTTCAATACTTCAACAAATCTTTCTTGTAAACCTTTTAGAAAGTAAAGAGGTCCACCTAGAAAGAGAACAGTTCCTTTTATAGGTCTTCCTTGAGCAAGACCAGTTATTGTTTGTTCTACAACAGCTTGATAAATACTGGCTGCTATATCAGCTTTTTTAGCCCCTTGATTTAGAAGAGGTTGCACATCTGTTTTTGCAAAAACCCCACAACGAGATGCAATAGGATAAATTCTTTCATGAGCAAAACTGATTTTATCTAATTCAGAGACTTCCATATCCAAAAGACCTGCCATCTGATCAATAAATGCTCCAGTTCCTCCTGCACAAGTTCCATTCATTCTTTCTTCTATAGCTCCTTTTAAGAATAAAATTTTTGCATCTTCTCCCCCTAACTCAATAACAATATCAGTTTGAGGATAACATTTTTTTACTGCTCCAGCTGTTGAAAATACTTCTTGTACAAATGGAATACCATAGTCTTTTGAAATTCCAAGTCCTGCTGATCCTGTAATAGCTAATTTAAATTTTTTTCCTTTAAGAATTTCTTTTAAACTTTTAAAATGATTTAAGGTTATTTCTCTTACTTTAGAGAAATGTCTTTGGTAACTTTTTTCAATAATTTCATTTTTTTCATTTAAAATAACAGTTTTTAATGTTGTTGATCCAACATCAATTCCAATTTTGTAATACAATGTTATCCTCCATTTCTCTTTAATATCAAACACAATATCACTTTTTTGTCTTCTGTTAGTTTTGTAAAATATTGAGTCTATATAAAATTATTAATTTAGTATAGTATTAATTTTTTTTACCTATTATACCTTTTTTTTATATTATAGAAAAGAAAAATTAAAATTTGGTAAAAAATTTAATGAAATTTAAAATGGAGGAATTTTTTACAGAAAAAATAAAAAAACCGATAAAGAATTTTACTTCTAAATCGGTTTAATTTTTTTATTATTAGTCTATTCTTGTTCCAGCAGTTGGTCCTGATTTTAAAGTATAAACTTCT
>ERZ773026.1350-NODE-1350-length-12501-cov-2.458621_pt1 | contig 12501 bp, 15 predicted proteins | sample MGYA00580838_ERZ773026 | MGnify/ENA primary metagenome ERZ773026 (study PRJEB29015, sample SAMEA2738006) | human oral metagenome | biome: human oral; feature: human-associated habitat; material: dental | place: China | collected 2055 ... | reverse complement strand
TTAAAAATTGTTGAGAGAAGCGTTGTACCGTTTCCGTCCCCTCGCGGGGAGTAAGGTATCTGAACCAATAACATTTTTCGATAAAGATGAATACCCTTGTTTCCGTCCCCTCGCGGGGAGTAAGGTATCTGAACTCTATATATTGTGTCGAGTATCAAACCATATACAACATATAGTTTTGGGCGTCTCTAAATCTGCTTTTCCCATTGTCATCACCTATAATATTATACCATAAAAACATGAAATTCTCAACATTCCAATAAAAATACTAGACGAATCATCCGACACGGAATGATTCGTCTGTATTCACTTTTAAGGTAGGAGATTTAATAAAGACTGGTTAAACCCTTCGTAAAATCGTAAGAATCTTTCATCAATTTTAAAATGTTTCAAAACTAATTGATTTGTCGCTTCAAGCGTTTGTTGGATAAGCGTACAATTGGCTTCAAAGTCTTGATCTTTGGTAATCGCCTCTAATTTATGAGCAACGTTGTTTCGCATATTATTGGTTTTATCTACTTGGCCTATCCATTGCTTGTAGGCCAGGAAGGTCTCTCTATCATAATCCTCTTCTATGACATGAAGGAAAACCTCCTGAAGACTTTTCCACTTAATATCCCGTCTATCAGAATCTCTATTAGAGGTATGGCGCACTGCTTCATCAGAGAACTTCTCACGCAAACCATTCCCAGTATTATATTCTACAATATAAGAAGATTTAGATTGGCGAAGATGATTAAGCATAACATATTCAACAATGGACTTGGAGCGAATCAGCACTTCTGCTAATTCACCACGTTGCCACTTCATATTCAGGAGCGCAACACCGAAGATTGCTAACTGAACATGAGGTTTGCGTCCAAGTTTCATTAATGGCTCTGGTAAACGTTGGAACTGAATGGATTCATAGGCTTGATTCAAGTGGCTCAGTAGCCTGTCCCCATTCGGAAATGTTGGGAAATCTTCTAATAACAAAGCAGCCGCCTTATAATCATAGTTCTGAATAATCTTCTTGAGGTTATTAGCTAGAATTAATCGTCTAACATTCACCGAGATCTTCATGACATCGATTTTTTTGACCGACTGTAGCATCCAAGTTTTCTGCAATCAATTCTTCTATGCTCTTTCTCTCAGATTCACTACCAATATTTGAATCTTCTAAGGGCGTTGTTACTTGAATCGCTCGAAAGCCATACTCTTCCAAACGATTGATGACAGCTAGAGCACTTATCATCTGAGGTGTACCAGAAGTAATATTCAATATAATTTCATCTTGGATTGTAAACCTTTTATTTTTTTTGATTTTTTGTACTTCTCTATTGAGAAAGTCATAGACTTTATCAAAGAGTGGGACTGTCTCATTTGGTATGACAGTGGGCCAAGACTCTAATGTATAGTGGTACCCAGGGATAGATTCAAGGGCACGTTCCAGCAAATTGTGCCGTGATTTACTACGTTCACTGTGAATAACGATGATAACCTCTGGCCGTTCATGCCGACAAATGTGCAATATTGCCGAATCATGTTGTTCACGAATGGGATCAGAATTCCCCATACATGTAATGAGATATTTCATGGCTTCCTCCTATAGCTTCTCGATTAGGAAAATACACTTACCCATCTCGAAGAGGTTTTCTTTGTTTTTAAGTCCCGCTCCCTCTATACGTGCCTTAGTCAATTTATGGACACCATTACCTACCATCTGCATTTTTCGCGTGCCCCGAGGCTTAATAGCCTCCTTAATGACCGTCTTAGTCCAGAAGCCTGATCCTCCACCTAGATATACTATCCCTACTCCTCCTGGGACTGGCTGCACATATTCAGGTCTTGAGTCAGGAATTAGAAAATGAGATTTATAATGTTGATAGTGAGCATTCGACCATTGAATCAAGTGTTCCATCGCTTGCCTTGCTTCCTGTCCCTCGCAGGTAATAGTGAACTCTATTTTCCTACGAGGTTTCCAACATTCTCTCGCAATCGGCAGGGTGTTAAGTCGATCTTTGCGTTTAGCGAAATCAATTTTCTGGCAGATAATCAAATCTTTTGTTGATAAAGGCTTACTGTCAGAAACGCGAATATTATGGAAGAAGTCATTTCCCGCTCCCCAAGGTATTGCATGACGATTTTTTGGGGTGTTATCACAACCAAATTTCTCGTTACAAATAATAGTCCTTAGAGCCCCTTTGAGTGAGCTACCAGGAATATAGGGGCGACCAAAAGCATCCTTCACAAAAGCTCCAATCTCATTAAGTCGGCCTCTTGTAGTGGTAAAATCTACATCTCGCACTGATAGACGATAACCACCAAAGTCACGGCTCTTAATATCCAATCGCCTCAAGATTTCCGGCAAACGCTCCGTTCTAAATCCTCCATTTGAATTCATTAAGAAGTCTTCATAAACACCCAACTTAGCAGGATAATTTTTAGCAATGTGCTGGTAAATTTTAATCATATTTGGGAAGTATACCTCCCCATCCTCAAGTATATACTCCTTGGTTGTGTATATTTGACCACTCCCAATAAATACTGGGGCTAGAGTTGCTAGCGTGAATTTATATTGCTGAATAAATTGGCCCATATTTACACCTCCAATTTCAAGAATAGGGGTTTGGCGTAATGCCAAACTGGGTGAGGGAAGTCTTCAGGCGCGACATCCACGAGTTCCCCCTTAAAGGTCTGACCAAAGGTTGATCCTGCCTTAAACTTGAAGATATCTTGTTTACGGTAGCTGTCCTTGACTTGGCTTGAGAAAGCATAACCGCTGGCTTTTACAACCAAATATTGCCCTTGGGCAACTGCATTCGCTAAGTCATCCTTCTGCGGAATTGCTGACGTTAATAACATGACGGGTCTATCTGCGGACACCGTCACTTGGGCCGAGAGTTGTGGTGAGAGGTCCTCAACACTTAAGTCAAAACGCCCTAGGCCAGCACTACGCTTCCCACCAATGCCCGTATACTGAAGGCTCTCCATGAGCGTTTGCAGTAGCGGTTGGTCACTAGCAATAAAGGCTAATTCTACTCCATGGTCATAATGGGTCGTAGCCACTCGATAAGGATCACCCTGTTCGTCATAGCGACTGACGCGAGTCCCTACGTCCTGACGATAGAGAGCTTTCTGCTTAGAAACCAGTGATGATAAGTCCTTTACTTGACCGCGGCAGAAGTCGGCAAATCTTGAGGCTGGAATCGCCTGGATCTTCTTCACCTTCTTAGCATCATCGCGGGAATGCTCCGTCACTTCAACTTCCAACTTAGGATAGCCGATCGGTTTAGGCAAGAACAACTCCCCACCGGCATAGAAGAAGACGTCGGTCAGCTGAAAGTCATCAGACTGTGCCAGTGACAAGAAGTCTTGGTGCACCCCATGTAAGACCGCCTCATTGAATAAGGCTGAGAAAAGGCGCTCGACCGACATGGTCGCAGTGGCATTTTCTAACAAGCCTTTACCAAAATGACTACTAGCCAATCGCATACGATATAATCGTAACTTCATGCTCGTCACCTGCCTTATTGAGCAGAGAGCTGGCCATTGATTGAGTCAATTAGTTCAGACGCTACCTCTCCATAAGCTGCTTCTGCTACCAGATTGGAAAAGCGTATCCGGCCAGAGCCGCGTGATCCATTTCCACCCAAGTAATCTAATTCCAACAAGCGGAGACCTTGCACAATCAAGTCAATGTCTTCCTCTACTTGGCTTTCATCCGTCAAATTATAGATTAACTCGAAGTCAAAACGACTGCCAGCAATGACACGTTCAATTTGGCGTGGGGTAGCCTTGGAATAAATACGATCAATGGTATTCTCAAACTTAACCTCTGTTAAGGTATTGGCGCCACGGCCATAGAGTTGCTCCGCATTGCTAAGCGTGGTGTCCCGGAAGATAAGTTTAGCTTGTTTGTTTGTTTCAGTATCACCAAATAAGCGGCGAATAATAGGCGCATCTTGGTCAGGTTTTTTGGCTATTTCAGTATTGACTGCTCGAGCCAATAAGGAACGCATCTTGCCCTTAATGGAAGAACCCGGAATGAGGGGTAGGTTAGTGAGGGGATCCTTGATAACAGGGCTATCCGTAGCACCAATTGCTGCAAATGCACTACTTGCTCCAATATGCAGACCTGTTAAAACATCAATACTTCCTTTGATTTTAATTTTACGTAGTGTAGACATTAGTCTTTACCTCCCTCAAATTTGAAATAAGCCACTAGAGCTTCCATATAGCGACAAAACCGGATTAGAGACGCTTTATCAGTAATTTCAGATAAGCATTGAAGAATCTCTGCTTTTTCTACTAGGTCTTTGACCGGGTTGGTTTCCCCTTTTTTAAGACCATCTGTACGACCAGCTTGATAGAGGAACTGAACACGTAAATAACTAATTTTATCTTGCAACACCTCTATAGGACGTGCTTGAACCTCGTCAAATAAAGTGCTAGTCATACTCAATAACTTCCGAAGTTTACTGGTTGTTAACTCGAATTCCGATTGACCGTCTCTATTTAGTTTTTTATTCAATTTTTTTATTACTTTTTCAGCTTTCTCTACATAATTCTTATCTGTCAGTATCGTCATTTTCATCACCTCTTATTGTATAAACGTAGATTTCTAGTGCAATCATTAATTCTTTTGCGTCTTGTTCGTACTGGAAGTATTGATGCATTTTACTTGCAAAAGTCCGATAGGCCTGAGAGTATTCATCCTCTTTTGGTTCCATTCGACTTAAGTAGTAAACCCATTGCGCCCAGCTAATCGTCTTATAAACGCCGCGTTTTTCCACCTCATCAAAACTTTTTCTCAGAAGTGTAAGCATCTGATAAATGAAAGCTTTGCCAAAGCTTGTGTCCTTTTTATCGAAAATGGAGAAAAATTCCTTAATTTCCACTAATTTTTTATTCCAGACACGTTCAATGAAGTCATCCCACTTGAAGGTATAGGCTTCCGTGAAGAGAGAGATGGAGTCCTTATCATTGGCTTTGGCCGCTTCTTCTAAGTCACCTGTCTGACTGGCCATAACAGCGATTGGCATCTTAGCTGGGTAGAGGCCGACCCCTGTAGATAGGGTCAACTTACCTTGGCTGAATTCAAGGAAGTCCTGTCTTAGCTTAATGGCAAATTTCAGCATATCATACCATTCCCCCACCACGAAGACATCGTCCCCGCCGGCGTAGATGACAGTTGCCTTAGCATCCAATTCGCGAAGAATATGGTTAATATGATATTTGAAGAAGAGGGTCATATTGCGGCTGAAGGTAGCAGACCTAGACAAGGTATTGTAGCGACCCTTGAAGCCACTGATGAAGGCTTGCCCTAGGTTATCCACGTCGCAACGAACGACAGAAAGCCGCTTAATGCCCTTGGCTTCTTCCGCATATTGATTGAAGGTTCGTTTATCAGAATAATCACCAATCCAGAGGTGGTGGCTCTGATCCTTGCCTGAATAGAATTTATTCGCAGCATAGAAGCGTCCCGTGCTCCCTTCAGGAAGTGTGGCATGGTCTGTTATACTGAGATACATACCAAAGCCTAGAGGAAGATCGTTAACTTGATTGGATACGAAGATGAATTTTTTCTTCGATGAGTCTGACCGATAGTTTTCTAATAGGGCTGGTGAAATCTCCACCAAGGCGTCACAGAGGGCGCAACGATCGCCATTCCCCTTGTGTACGCGGTGGCAGGTATTGCATTCCCGCCCCTGTTTCTTACCCGCTTGGTTAAGCTGGATTAAGTCATCGGCACTATAACGGGATAGCTTCTTATCTGAAATCATGCGGCCAACCCCACGGTAGAGTTGCTGATAAGCCAGCTCATCCCCCATCACAACATGCCCAGAGAAGGCTTGGAAACCAAAGGCCACATAGAGATGAATATCGAAGGTCTCTTGCAGGAAGGCATTCAATTCTGCCTCAACCTCTCTTATGGTTGCGCGACTGGCTTCTGTGTTAGCCAGAAGCAGATAGGCATGTCCGCCACCTGAATAGAGTAAATTAGCCCGACTCAGTTCCAGACGTTCCAACAAGGTATCTACAATGTTTTCAGCTAGAATCTCCAGATAGAATGACCGTGCCCGCAGCATCTTAGCAGCATAGGCGTCTCGAATAGTATAGATAAAGTCCTGAATCCCACTGATATCAAAACTAGCTAAGAGGAAGGCTTCCTCCTGATAGAAATCCGACCCCTGGGTCAGTAAGCAGGTTTTGAAGTCAGCGCACGCTTGCTCATGCAGATAATCATAGAGGGCACTGGCATAGGCAGCAGTTAAGCGCATATGGTCATAGAGCGAGATATCACCTGCTTCGTCCTGGTTAGTAGAACTTGGTACATAAGATAGGGTCGCCTCTAGCAGGTTCAAGACGCTGGTTAAGTAGTCACTACTATACTCAATAACAGCTAAGGTCTTGCCTAAACGCTCTAAGATTCCCGCATAATCCCCTGCACTAAAATGACTATTCGTCGCTAGAGCAAATTGCAAGTCATCCCGGTCATCCAACATAACGGGGCGATAGTAGCGTTTGTCCTTGCCTGTCATGAATTGGTTGAAGATATCTTCTTGGTTGGTTAGCTGGTCCCAATTACGATAATTGGTAGTCTCCACGTCCTGATCTAAGCGACGGTCTGAGCCACTGGCTATATTATCGGCCATATAAGTAATAAAAGCTGTATGGCTTGCCTCTAGTTTGGCTTCACGCAACTCTTGGGCGTGATGGTAGGCCAGATGGTCTAATAATTGCTTGTCAGTCGTATACTGAGCCAGATAGTCCCGACCCAACTTACTGTGTCTTGTGCGTTCATTTCTGGCACGTTGGACGACCTTCCCAATATCATGAAGCAAGCTTCCCAATATTAAGTCTGATTTTTCCTTTTTCATCTTATCTTTGTTCCCTCCTATCTACTTCTTCTAGTCTTAGCTTGCCCATCCCGATGGAGGCCTTAATGCCAACACCCGAATATTCAGCAAAGCCAAGCATATAGCGAATATAATTTTTTAAGGTGCGATTGGCTTTAATTTGAATTTCCAAGCTACCTACAAAGCCATTGATCGCAACAGTGTGCACCTTAAGATATTGCGATTGCAGCCGATAACGTCTAATGGTGGTAGAGGCCGCTAGCAAGTTGAGAAATTCTTCATCCAGCTCTTCGTCTGGCTGATCGAAAGCCTGATACTTGAGCAGAATACTCTGATAGATTAGCCGGATATCGGGGAATATAACATATTGGCCCGCTTGTTTGAAGGCTGTAGGTGACTCGAAGTGGAGGACATAACGAGCTGGAGCTTCTTCTTGGTAGAAGCTGCGGCTAGCCTCCTGTAGGTCATAGTCTTGCCAATCTAAGCCCAGAACCTGACACTGGATCCCACCTTGTAACTTAAGCTCGAAAGAGCTATCCCTCAACCTATCTAATGCTTGGTGGAAGACCTGATAACTCTCTCCTGTCAGCATGTTGACTTCCCAAGCATAGGTCTTCTCATCTAGTCTTGCGACATAAGTTGAGTAGGGATTAACTGACTGTTGATGGAGATAATCAGCATAGGCAGGCTCTATTTCTTGCATGAGAAAACCATGCAAGGCAACAGATAGGCGTTGGGGTGATAACTTTAATTCAGTCTTAGGTTTGAAGATAATTCTTACACGATGCATAGGCTACTCCTCTCTGTTATGATCTCAGCGCTTGATTACCTTAAGTGCGCCCACACTAATCTATAGTATAAGTGAGTTAAGGCTAGTATTCTTGCAGATTCTTGCGAAATGTTTTAGGATTCTTGCTGAATTTCAAGCGTGGATTGTCCCTAAATGCCTATTTCACGTCCACAAAGTCTTCGAACTGTAACAGAACCCTCTATTTTCTGTTCAAGTCCTATGCAGATGACTCGCATGCCCCCCTCTTTTGAGCTAGCATCAGACGATTAGTTTGGCTTGAAAACAATCTAAAACCATTATATCACGTAATCGCTTTCTTTCATAGGTATTAGCGGTAATTATTCACATAGTTTGAATGAAATTTCTGAATGATTATTGCAAATACCGAGAAAACTTGATTTAACAACACTCTCCGTTCTGTTATTGTCTATACAACTTGTTAACTAGGTAACGATGCGGTTGAAATCAAGCGATATTTGTGGTAAAATATAAGTATCTAGCAGGACCTTGTCTCTCGTTAGTGCTTAAATCAATATATAGTGGTCTAGCTATCGATGCGCACAAGATATAGGGGTTCAGATACCTTACTCCCCGTGAGGGGACGGAAACAACAATAGCATCAGTTACTTTAACAACGTCCTTCGTTCAGATACCTTTCTCCCCGCGAGGGGACGGAAACGCTTTCCCAATCACGGCATCCTTGAATGTCCGTGTGGTTCAGATACCTTTCTCCCCGTGAGGGGACGGAAACTGAGCACTATCCCCCAACCCTGCAGTCGTAGGGTCCGTTCAGATACCTTACTCCCCGCGAGGGAACGGAAACCGCTCGATCTTTTGCCATTTGAAATCGTGGTTATCAAGTTCAGATACCCTTCTCCCCGTGAGGGGACGGAAACAAAGTCAGTTGTTGATTATGATTCTGCTTATGAAATGTTCAGATACCTTACTCCCCGCGAGGGGCCTAATCTACATCCTCTTGTCTCCACACAAAAAGCCCACATGCAATGCATGTGGGCTTTTACTTTTTTATCAGCGCTCCTTGACTACCTTCACAAGAATATTTGATCTTCCTCATGATGGCTAGGAATGAAGGGGCTATATCTGAGAGCTTGATCATTTTGACAACGATAAATTAGAATATTATCCCCTTCCCCCTCCTCATAGAAGTCTTCTACATCAAGAATAAGATCCTGGAAGATGGCCTTCTCGAGTAGACATTCAAAGCATGAACGCTGCACCCGAATGCCATAACCTTCAAGTATTTTACTGAATTTGAGCCGGCGTTTATTACTGATAATATCATAAATCACTAGGCAGAAGACCTTGCGGTTGCGGGCTAAGGTGGCTTCATCATCACTTAGATTGAAAATTTTAATCATAGAGCCTATCTCCAATGGCTATAAACTCGGATGGGTCTAGCTTATGGAAGGCACGCAAAAGGCTCTCTACTTGTAACTCTAAGGCATAATCGAAGGTCACTTCCTTGCCAAAGGATTGAATATAGAGGTGCTTCTCTTCCATTCTAAGGCAGAGCTCTCGATAGAATTGAACGCGCGCTTCCTTATTCATCATGACCGCCTTGCCTGGGTTAGTATCGAATTGCTCGGTCGTCATTTGCTTATTTTTAAGTAGGCGCATGACGACCTCATCAACTATAAGCGGGCGCCAAACCTCCATCAGGTCGCTAGCTAAGGCCGCATGGTGCTGCTTGACTCGATGAATACAGCCGAACCCCACATTTAGGCCTCTTTTCTTGAGGGCGGATACTGCCCGACCATAGAGTACACTATAGCCGAAACTCAATAAGGCGTTGAAGGCGTCGAGTGGCGGGTTCTTGCTACGACGATGGAAGCGAAAATCACTAGGTACTAGCAAGTTAAGGCAGTAGAAATAGGATTTAGCTGCCCTTCCCTCAAACCCAATCATCTCATTAATCGTGGCCGCAGACCCAATACCTTCCACGGCATTCCTAAAATGCGCATAGTCTCCTTGGTCAAGCAAGGCATCTTGGTCGAAGGCTCGTAATAAGTGTTCTTGCCCCTTAATTTTGGCCGTTAGGATTTTCCTTGCCATAGCATCTTCAAATTCTGGTTGAGATAGCGCCGTAAACTGTTCCTTCTGCTTCTCATAGTTCTCCATCTTCAAGCTATCTAGATAGCCCAGATACTTGCCATGGCGGTCGAAGTAGAAGAGTTCAACCCCTTCCTTGGCCATGGTCTTGACTAATTGGGTCGTCACCTGCGGACTGCCATATAGCAGCACACGTTGAACTTGATTAAGCGCAATGGTCAATTCAATCTCTCGCTCCTGGTTCTTCACAATCAGATTCCCCGAATCCAAACTCAGCCTCTTCAGTGAATCATTAACAATCAATTCCTTCATCTTCGTCCCCCACTTCTTAAGATTAGGGCATTCGTTCTGCCGCAATTGAAGCCCCACTTATACAATAGTATAGAGAAGAGTCTTTAAGATTTCTTTCGCAATCTTGCTGAAATGTTTAGGATTCTTGCGGAAGAGAGGGGAAGACGATTATGTCGATGTGGCAATCATTGGGACTTCCAGACTTAGTAGTTACTGGGATAAAGCCCGAGAATTTGAACTTAGGTCTTCCATGCCACCACTATAGAGTCAGATAATTTCTAAGCTAATATGGTAGATAGATACTACAAGACAAAAAGAGCGCCTATGGGGCGCTCTCTCCATATAGAATATTGCAGCATAAAACTGTACCTTACAATTATGCTCATAAAAAACTAGCACGTTACAAAATATATTTCATTCGCTTAGGAAGATATATACTTAATCTTCAATATTGTCTGCTGAAATACTTGATTTTCTCCCGCACTCAGTACACTTCCAAACATACTTATGATCGTCGAATCCTTCTTGATCGTTCAAATAAGCACCACAATGATCACAGTACCAATCTACATCCGGGAAGCGTTCATCACTTGTAAAAAAATCAAAAAATCCCATTATAACATCTCCTCAACCACTAATATTATTTTCCATTTAGATAGTCTTTTCTATCTGACATATGTTTTGCCGCTAATTTACTACCATGACGTAGTCCATCTGAAATCATTTCTTTAAAGAAGTTATCTTTGATGTCAGATTCTCTCTCTAAGTACCTAACTCTTTTTCTTAACCTCTTATTCTCATTCTTCAGTTCGATATTTTCGCGGTTATCTTCTCTTCTTTTGCGTTTAAACAAATTACCAAACATATTCTTCCTCCTCATCTAGCGATAAATTCAACCAGACTATATCACCTGTGCAGTAGTGTACTAAATCCATTATACACTAGCACCTTTCCCTATCCAATAGTGCAGGTTCACCATTTTTAGTGAAAAACTTATCTATTTTAGTGTTTTAAACTTGTTTTACCTCTTTTGAACTACGAGACTACTCTTTCCTTTCAGATACCCCATAAAGCTTGAAACACTTAACTTGGGTGGGATACTGACTAACATATGAATGTGGTCTTTGCAGGCATTGGCTTCATGGATGATGACGCCCTTGCGCTCGCATAATTCACGGATAATTCTGCCAATCGTTGCCTTGTACTTCCCATATATGATTTGGCGTCGATATTTGGGCGCGAACACGATATGGTACTTACAATTCCAACTTGTGTGTGCTAAACTATCATTGTCCTTTTTCATAAGGATACCTCCCTGGTTCTTTTTGTGTGGTCGGGAAACCTACACTAAGTTTACCACTTGGGAGGTCTTTTTGCTTACCTCGCTGTAAGCTATCCGGAACCACCAGCATTGCTGGTGGTTTTCTCCATACAAAAATCTCTGGATTCTAAAATAGAATCCAGAGATTATCTACAATTGATTAAAAGACTCCAATTATAACTCCTATAGTTACTATGATTGTCAGTATCAGCAGAACTTTTGTAGCTGTCAGCCTCCTAATAGAAATCAACCACCAAGCTATCATTACCATTCCTAGGGAGAGCAATCCTGGAAAGAATCCATTGAGGATATCTTGTAATGGCTTCGTTTCTTCACCAAATGGTACTGTAAGAGTTGTAGCTAGACTGATGGTCGAAGCTGAGAGACCTCCAACGACAATAATCCCTAAAGTATTGAACATGTTGGTAATTCGACGCGCATCATCACTGATTATCTTATCAATGGCACCAACCCCTAAGCGGTATCCGGTTCTGAATGAGACAATTGTAATAGCAGTCGCAATGCTGAAGTAAGCCACAATATAGAACAATGGGCCTACTGCTGATCCACCCACGGATAACCCCATCGCAATCGATAGTAGCGTAGGTACCAGAATCCCTTGCATGATAGAATCCCCAATCCCGGCTAATGGCCCCATCAAAGAAGCTTTGACCGTTACCGGTACATTTTCATCAATGTCTTTCCCCATCCCGATTTGTTCCTCGAGCGAGGCTACAATACCGTTGACGAGTTGCCCGGTCTGAGGTTCGGTGTTATAGAAGACCGAGTGGCGCATGAGGAGACGTCGGTAAGCTTCTGGGTCATCCTTATAGTATTTGTCCGCTAGTGGCAAGTAGGAATAAGCCCATGCGGCGCCATGCATCTTCTCATAGCTCATTGCGGATTCCGTCATGAAGCCGTAGCGTAGGAAGATTTGACGAAGTTCTTTTGAAGTCAGTCGTTCTTGATTATTTGCCATTTCCATTCGCCTCCTAACCGAAGATGTCATCGTCTTCGTAGTAGCCCAAGGTTGCAGCCGGTTTTTCTTTGGCTGAAGAGTGGGACTCACTGGTAGCATGGCCGGTGGACAAATAGACGATGTAGGCCACGGCTGCTGCAATGAAGACGAGCGCAATGGTATTGAGTTTCGCAAAGGCAACGAGTACGAAGCCGAGGAAGAAGAAGAC
>ERZ773026.1348-NODE-1348-length-12513-cov-4.740408_pt1 | contig 12513 bp, 23 predicted proteins | sample MGYA00580838_ERZ773026 | MGnify/ENA primary metagenome ERZ773026 (study PRJEB29015, sample SAMEA2738006) | human oral metagenome | biome: human oral; feature: human-associated habitat; material: dental | place: China | collected 2055 ... | reverse complement strand
CCTGTATTTAAAGTTTTTTATCGTCAGTTAGTTGTTTTAAAGTTTTTTCAAAGTCCGAGTTTATCTTTTGAGTTTTGTTGAATAGTTGGTATTCTGCTTTTGCTTTATCTTTCGCAACCTTGGAAGTGATTTTCCCATGACCTTCTAAAATATCGTATTCTTGGAAAGTCAAAAAGCGGTCAATGCTTTGGGCTAGTTGTTGCATTGTCTGAGCTTTTCGCTGTTCTATCTGTCTTTCCAGGTAATCAAAATAGCTAGATATTCCTCTTTCAAGGGAACGGATCTGTTTTTCTGTTAGGTAATTCTTTGCTATTTGAGTATCTGCTTGCAGTATGCGGCCATTAGGGGAGTTTTTCCATGTTGTAAGTCCCATGTTGTCTTTTGTGTGGTCAGCTTTCGTGTAGATAATTTCCGCAGCAGTTTGGCCAGTGATTGCATAATGAAACTTATTCTGTACATCAGCATAGAATTGCTTAGTCAACGTACTTTGTGGGTCATAGTCGATAGAGATTTCAGCAAAAATATCTGTAATCTGTAACCATATACGGCGTTCACTAGCCCGGATAGAGCGCACGCGCTCCAACAGCTCACGGAAATAGTCTTTTTCCAGCAAGTTTTCGCCTTGTTTCAGACGGTTGTCATCCATGGCGAACCCTTTTATCATGTACTCACGAAGTACCGAAGTAGCCCACTGTCTAAATCTCGTAGCTTTTTGGGAATTGACACGGTAACCAACTGAAATGATGGCATCAAGGTTGTAGTAGCTGACATCCTTAGTTTGGGTTTTATCAGCAATTGCACCGTGTTTTGTGGTTATTTCCATTTTGGAAACAACCACCTTTTCTTCTAATTCTCCCTCTTCAAAGATATTTTTTAAGTGCTTACTAATTGCAGGAACACCGACATCGAAAAGTCTAGCCATTTCTTTCTGACTAGCCCAAATCGTTTCGCCTTTGATGATGACACTAGCTGTCTCGCTATCGTTGTCAGCGGTATAGATTAAAAATTGTAATTCGTTCATGAGATCCTTTCTAAAACATTGTAAGTGGTTGACATTTGTTGACATCAAAAAAATTAGTAGATATGGGGCTTATATAGGCTTGAAGTTTGAGCGAACCACGAGAATCCACGCGCTTCAGGATTGTTGAGCATTGTGGCGCGTGGGTATGCTATAGGTCGTATTTTTCCTTTTTAGGTAATTCATTGACAATTTGACAAATAGCTTTTAAATTATCGTATGACAAAAAGTCTAAATTATATATGATTTCGTTTTTTAGTACAGGAATATCAGACATTTCGCTTAAGGCTATCTTTATTCTTGAACTATAATTATCTGATAAAAGGTCATCTTCAGTCATTTCTAAGTATTCTTCTGCATCTTTTAAAATGTTTTCAAGAGTTTTTGCTTCTTCATACCCCAACAGATACCCAACGCTTACCCCGAAGTATTTAGCAAGTTGCTGGGCTTTTTCTGGTTTAATTTGACTTTCTCCGTTTTCCCAGCGTGATAGAGTCTTTTCTGATATGCTCATTTCTTTTGCTATTTCCTTTTGAGATAGCTTTTTTTCTTTACGTAACTCTTTTAATCTATTCATTTATATCAACACCTTTCAAATGTATTATATCATTCTTTTTCTTGAACCAGACAAAAAAAGTCCAATAAAATAAAAAATATCCTTGACAAAGACAAAAAGTGTCTGTATAATAAAAATCAATCAGACAAAAAGTGTCTGAACAGAACCTCCAGCACAACACTTTTTCAATCTATTCTGCTGGAGGTTGGTTTTAAAAATAATAGAAAGAGGTAAGACATTTGAAAAATAATATGCGTGTTATTTTAGCAAAGAAACGCTTGAAGGTGGCAGATGTTGCAAGAGAAACAGGGCTATCAAAAAGCACTTTGACGGCATTGTATTATGAGCGTTCAAAAAATCCGACTTTTGAGACATTGCAAAAAGTAGCTGACTTTTTAGAAGTTACGATTGCTGACTTGTTAAAGGTTGGATAAATAGAAAGGCAGGCAAGCAATGAAGAGGAACTATACAAGGGTCATTGATGAAATGCGAACCACTCACGGGCTGAACTTGGTAGCTATTGGCCAACGAATAGGCATAGACCCCCGAACAGTTGGCAAGTGGGCACAGGGCAAACATAAGCCCAACAAGGAAAGCAGAAAAAGACTAAACAAGTTATACAGAGAGGTTAATCAAGACATGACAACACAGCAAAAAGATTTATGTGATTTTTTTGGGAACTTCTATCCCAAAGGAGAACAACACAACAAAAAGGAAGTTTTGGAAGTTGTAACAACTCAACGATTCGGATCTAAATATTTTGATGTTTATGGAGACATTCAAAATCCGTTATTTGTAGCGGTAGAGGTTGCTGAGATGATTGAAATCCAAAACACCACAGATTTACTAAAACGGGTAGATGATGATGAAAAGCTGACCTATGTAATATCTAGGGCAGGTCAAAAAAGAGAAATGAATATGCTGACAGAGTTCGGAGTCTATGAAGTGTTATCGCAGTCACGCAAACCACTAGCAAAAGAGTTTAAAAAAGTGGTCAAGCACATTCTGAAAGAAATCCGACTAAACGGCTACTACATGGATGGGGAACTGGTGGAAGAACCACAGACCACTATAAAAGCCCCTGACACGTTGGCAGAGGCAGAGCGGTATTATATCGATACACTAGCCAAAGCCATTGCAGAGGCTCAAAATATGGACGAGAAGAGCCGTCTGACAAGCAAGCTAACCCGATTCATGCAGGAGGTAGAAGCACAATGGAACTAGTCTACATGGACGGTAAGAAAGAGCCGTATACTACGAGTGAGATCATCGCTGAATATGCTGGAGTCACTCATCACACAATACAAGAACTTTTAAGGAAGCATAAAGCTGATTTTGAAAGCTACGGAATTATCGCATTTGAAATGCGTAAATTAGACGGCCGAGGGAGACCAATGAAAATATATCGCCTAAATGAACAACAAGCGACCTTGCTGATCACTTATCTAAAGAATACCGAACCTGTACGGCGTTTTAAGATGAACCTGGTCAAAGCATTCTTTGAAATGCGTGAGGAACTTTCTAAGTTTCGTATGCAGAGGGCGCTAGAAAAGCCAAAAAGAAAAACACTGCATGACAGCATTGAGAACTGGGAACAAGCACCCAAGCACGCGCATAGCACTATGAACAACCTGCTACTGAAGGCAGTAACCGACAGGAACGCTAAGCAGTTAAGGGAAGAACGTGGGGGATACAATGGCATTGATAGCTTGACCAGTGACGAGCTGGAGCAATACCAAGCATTTGAGGATATGGTAATAGCCATGATTGGCTTGAATATGAGTTACCAAGAAATCAAGGCTATGGCATTCAGAAATAAAAAAACACGCCAAAGAAGCGCGTGAGAGCAACAAAAAAGGCTTACCGAGACCAATCAGCAAAGCCTTTCACACTAACACTAAAACGAATTTAACAAAAAGCAGGCAAGCTATTATCAAAGAGGTTTTAGTAAAGATTTATACCTAGATTATAGCATATTTAGGGCAATTTGACCATACGGAGAGCGCCAACTCTTTAAACTGGTACTTTTTCACGCTCTCAAACTTTGGCGAGTCTGAGCGTGAGGCTAGGAATTACAAGAAAAACTGTATAAGAAACAACCATTCAAAATCTCTACGCTCTCGGTCGGCAAACTTCTGATCGTGGGGCTGTAGGCAAGAAAAAAAGCATTAAAAAGCCATCGTGGCAAGTATAAAAAGATAGAAAAAGAGGTAAAAAACATGACAACAAAAAAAGCAACATCGAGCCAACAAGTTCTATTATCGGCTAAGAAACTAGCAGAATTAGGGAACGAATTAACCGACATCATGAATGTTTTAGAAATGAATAACCTAGCTCTTGAAGGGCTTGAGTTTGCACTACAGAAAGATACAACCATGTTCTTATGGCTTGCTAAAAAATACACTGATACAGCATACGCCCAGAATGAAAAGCTATACGATCGTCTAAATGAAATAGCCTTTTTGCTTTTGAACAATGACGACGCTAAAGAGCTGGAGGCATACCATGACTAAAGATATTAAAGAAATGGCACAAGCCGAAGACGACTTGCTGAATATGGAACAACCTAAACAAGTGGACTATATCAAGAATTACAAAGCGAGGGCATAAGATGAATGAATTAGATTTGACCAATACACAGGCGGTAATCTCTATGGTGGTACTGATTGGCTTACTGCTTTATCTAAACCACCTAGACCGCAAAAAGAGCGCCCAAATGGAGGGAGAAAACCAACAGACGATAGAAACACCTAGCGAGGATTTAAACCCTGATTATGGGCGATATATCCAGCTTGCAGGGGTTAATGTATGGGGAGGAACTGAATGAGTCTATCAGAGAATGACAAACGAGTATTAAGACTAATCAAGGTAGGGGCTGAGAACTCCATAACAGGGGCAGAAATCAGCCTAATCACTAAGCTAGCAGAAAGAACCGTACAAGATATTATCAGCCGTCTAATCACGCGCCATAGCGTTCCTATTGTTGGGGTTCGCCATGGGACATTTAGAGGATATTTTATCCCTGCTAACAAAGAGGAGTTACTGGACGGAGCAAAAGCATTCTATAACCAAGTACAGGAAGAACAGAAACGCCTAACTGTCCTTTTAAATGCTGATTTAGAGAGCTACAAAGAAACCTTGAAGGAGGTGGGCGGATATGTTTAGCCTAAGCCGAGAAAGTGAGCAAGACCTAGTGCATGGCATTCTGGAGGTAGTGGAAAGATACCATGAAGCGCGTGATAGACTCAAACCACGACTGACAGGCTTAATATCAGCCCAGGAAGTCATGGACGAGTTAGATATAAAATATTTGACGCTCCAAAAGTGGGAAAAAGCTGGGCTAAGACGATACCAGCCCCCACTAGAAGATACTAGGAAAATCTATTACAAAGTTACGGACATCTGGCAGTTTCTGGGGGTGGAGAATGGCAAAAACTAAAATATATTTTTGGCTAAAAATTGATAAGAAATTTTTTGATAATATTTTTATCAAGAGACTAAAGACGGTACCTGACGGGTACACTATGACAGTTATTTATATTAGGCTCATGCTAGAGAGCTTGGAAAGTGACTGTATTTTATACTATGAGGGCTACTTTAACAATCTCAAGGAAGAGTTAGCCCTAAAATTAGATGTATCAGAAGATGATATAGATATGACCATGGCATACTTTACAAAATGCGGTTTAATACAGATTGACGAAGATAAAAACGCAGAACTACCACAGGCTAAAGCTATGGTTATGAGTGAAACAAACTGGGCGAGTTATAAACGTGAACAACGAAAAAAAGGAAAATTGGAAGAAGTCCAACCATCTTTGACATTTTCCAACTCATGTCCAACAGAGAAAGAGATAGAGAAAGAGAAAGAGTTAGAAGAAGAGATAGAGAAAAAATTTCCTACTGCTGAAATCTCTAACTACTACCAAACCCGTATAGGGGTTATGGATGGGCAGCAGTATCAGATATTGACCGACTATCTCACGCTTGACGGTATGGAGCTAGAGGTTATCAAGACTGCCATAGACAAGGCAGCAGATAACAGCAAGCGATCTTTTAGCTATATCAATTCAATACTGAAGAACTGGAGACAGAATGGCATTAAAACCATGACACAAGTTGAAGATGAACAGAGACAGTTTCAGCAAAAGAAACAAGGTCAGCCTGATGACGATATTCAAGACCCGTTTATATACTGACGGAGAGGAGAATCAATGGAATTACTGAATACAGAGCAGCTAAACGAAAAAATAAAGGTGACTGACGAGCTTTGCCCAACTCATCAGATTAACCTGGTACAATTCAAAAAGCCAGATGGTTATACATCACCTTACTGTATGGAATGTACTAAGGAGAACATTAAAAAGACAGAGTTAGAGGGCATAGAAAAAGCCCTGGGACATGATTTGGACTATTCAACCTATGATGTGCTAGCGCGTGAAAGTACGGTGTCAAATGAGCTAAGAGAGGCCTCTTTTAGCACTTTCAAAGCTGAGACAAAAGAGGAACATGAGGCCAAGGAGTTTGCTATCAAGCAAGCTAAGCAGTACCTAAACGGTATGACAGGAAACACGCTGATTATGGGCAAGCCAGGCACCGGAAAGAGTCATCTGACTTATTCCATGGCCAAAGCTATCAATGAGGGCTATAAGGCTAAGAATGAGCCTAAGAGCGTCCTCTTTGTCAGCATTGCTGAAATCGTCACGCGCATTCAGTCAGGCTGGCAGTATAGGCAGAGTGATTTTACAGAGTATGACGCCTTGAAGCTGCTGACTGAGGTTGACTATCTCTTTATTGACGACCTAGGGACAGAAAGTGTTATGAATAGCCGAAAAGATGAAGCTAATAATTGGGTACAGACCTTTCTTTTCAAGGTTTTTGATAAGCGGGAAACAACAATCATCAACACTAATCACAACGGCAAAGAGCTGGCCAGGATTTATAATGACAAGCTAGTCAGTCGAATTGGAAAACGATCAGAGGGGAATGTATTTACTATGACAGACATTACAGACAAGAGGATGAAGCGTAATTTTTAGCCATAGGGAGGAGCTATCCTTTAAAACTTGGCAGAAAAAAACCTACGAGGTCAATACACATAAAATAAAATACTGAGGTAAAATGATATGACAACAAAACCAACTTACAAACCTAAACAAAAATAGACACTTTTCATAGGGTGATAAATCGCCCCTTTGAGAAGTAGCAGCCATGCTTTCCTCGATCATATAAATCAAGCGTGGCAATTTAACCGATTTGAAAAAAACAGCCATAGGGTACACAAAAAGGGTAGTATTTCATCCTACAAACCCTAAAAAACCTGTAAAATCAATAGAGTAGGGCTATTTAGATTATAATAAAATGAAATAAAGGAGTTTTAAACATGGATTTTAAAGATATTCAACCGATGGAATCAGTATCTGAATTATTAAGCCAAGGCTGGATAATTTTAGAGAAAGGTGGTATAATTAAAAAAATCAATAACCTAAGTCATGGTAGCGTTGAAATCCACTTTAGGGATGGCGTACCATATAAAAAGACTGAACATGTTGATAATTTAATTTAATAAAGATTGCTAGAGGAAGAACCCAACGCATATTTCAGAGCTTAAGCTTTGTTATGGTGTCGGGTTCTTTTCTTTGTCATAAGGAGGATTTAAAAATGACAACATCAAATGTACTACCAAAAATTCAATCTATTGTATCTCAAGTAAATACTAAACGTGATGCGATGGATGATTATAAACAAAAACTAGATACTGCCAAAAATGAATTAGAACAAGCTAAGAGCGCTAGGGAAAAGAATTTCTCATTTGAAACTGACAACAAAGTTTCAGAATTAGAAAATTATATCTTACGAGTTGAGAGCCGATATAACATCTTACAGCGTGAATTTGATGAAGATGTACCTAGTAAATTACGTGAAGTAGAAGAGTTGTATAATGCTTATTTAATTGAGCAATGGGGGCAAAATGAAGAAGTTAAAGAACTGACAAAGCGTACACTGGACAGTTTTAAAGAAACAGTTTCCTTGCTTAGTCAATATACCAAGAAACCCTCAGAGCTTAATAAACAAGTGCTGTCACAGATTTTCAATGAAGATTTTAGGAAGGCATTCAGTGGGCAAACAAGTTTTATCGGTGCTGATAATCATTCTTTAGCAACAGCGCTACCGTTAGACTATGAGACTTATCAAAAGTTATATGCTGCCGGGCGTAGTCTAGGGGTTAATTTAGGATGATTTATAAGAAGTATCATACAGCATTGGTATTTTCGCTTGTTTTGCAACATCTGCTAAAAGATACGGAGTTAGAGGAAAAAGCATTTAATATGTATGCTGACATTGTAGAACAAGAAAGAGTACCGATGCATCAAATAAAATCAGCCAATCTATACTCAAAAAGAATTATCAGAGCCTTTGAAAAGGGGCAAATTTTACAGCCATCACCCTTTACGAGGTGGCAGAAAGTTAGGCAAGTCATCAAAAAGGGTATAGTTAAAATGGTTGGTTATTTTAGTCCGTAGGGGGGAGCACCCCCTTTACATGTTAGGAGGTAGTAAGTGGCAGGAAATGAAAATGATATCCTTACGTCCAAGCAAATTAAATTCATAGATGCCATGCTTACCGAGCCAACGATAGAAAAAGCATGTCAAAAAGCAGGGGTATCACGCGCAACAGGTCATAAGTATCTAAAAGTTGCAGCAGTTAAAAAGACATTGAGACTAAAACAAGATGAGATGATGGATAAAACTACACAGATGCTGTATCTAGCCTCATCCAATGCTGTTTCTGTACTCAATGATATTATGATGGATGCCAAGGTTAACCCGTTTATAAGAACTCAAGCAGCAAAAGCTATACTTGAACAATCATATAAAACTCATGAAATTTTTGGAGTAGTAAGACAAATTGAAGAATTGAGGTTAGAAATTGAGGAAGTATCTAAAGGAAATAAACGAGCTACGAGAACTCAAGGAATTATTAAGTAGTAGAAATTTGCCAGAGTTTATCATTGTTGAGGGTAACAATGATTTAGGAGAATTTTTCCAAGTTGATGGTGAGCTATTTAGTGATGTTGAGCTTTTAGAAAATCTTAAAAAGTGGAATGAGTGGGAAGTGCAGGTTATCGTTGATGATTGGTGTAACCGTAGTCTAAATGAAGATGAAACAGGAATCTTATATTTTCCAAAGCATGAGGATAAAATGGACTATATCCGATTTAACAAAGGTTTAGAACCTTTATATCACGCGCTAGATGAGCCTTATACAACAATCTCAAAAAGTGAATGGTTAGAGCTATTAGATTTATAATTTAGGAGGTAATCATGCCAAAGAAGAAAATTGAGCGTATTTCAGTAATTTATAGAGAAAAGATTTTGTGGCTTAAGTGGTATTTCATGCGTGACAAAGAAAATCCTAAATATAGTGTGCTTGAGCGTAAAATGTTTGATGCAGCTAAAAAGCAAGATCTGCTTGCTTATAAAAAATACGCTACGATTAAACAGATAACAGATATTAGGATACAGACAAGTGAAGATGATATTTTAGAGGCTGTTAAAGAGGTTTATGTCTATAATCGCATGAATGTTATCGGAGCTTGTCAGCGAATACTATTTGTGACTCAATCGCCAGCTTATACCAAATTGAATAAGTGGTTTGAAATCTATTCAGATTTGTATTTTAGCATTATTCCATTAACGAATATGGGAGCATATCATGAATTGGTAGATATGTAACTGATTGTATGATATAATGAACAAAAGTACAATGAGTAGTATATAGGGATTACGCCTTGATTGAGGAGATTCCGGTTCGAATCCGGGCTATTGTACTAGCATCTAGAAAACTAGGTGCTTTTTTATTTTAATAACCCAAAAGTATTTACAAATAATAACTTTTGAGTTATAATTGTTCTTGAAGAGAGGTGCTAATAGTGCATAATATCTATTTTTACAAGGATAAGAACGGCAATGAGCCTGTTTTAGATTATATGCGAGAGCTTGCCAGTAAAAAGGGAAAAGATAGTAGAATTAAACTCAATAAAATCAATGATTATATTGAGTTGTTAAGCCAGCATGGAACACGCGCAGGTGAGCCATATATTAAGCATTTAGATGCTGAAATTTGGGAACTTAGACCACTAAGGGATAGGGTTTTATTTGTTGCTTGGATTGATGGCAGTTTCGTTTTATTGCATCATTTTATGAAAAAGACACAGAAGACTCCAAAGAGAGAAATTGAACAAGCCAAGCGTGAATTAGAAGATTTAAAAGAAAGAGGGCTAGATAATGAAAAATAGTGCGATCGGCAGCAATTGGAAAGATGTGAGAGCTGAGCTTTTTAGCAAAGAGGAGATTTTAGAAAGTGATATGCGCGTGGCTATCATGAGCGAGCTTATCGAGGCCAGAAATGAAAAGGGAATAAGCCAAAAGAAATTGGAGGAATTAAGTGGTGTAAGTCAGCCTGTCATTGCTAGAATGGAAACAGGTAAGACAAGCCCGCAACTGGACACGGTGCTAAAAGTATTAGCAAGTCTTGGTAAGACCTTAGCAGTTGTACCATTGGAGCATGAGCAAGTATAGAAAAATTGAGGTAATATTTTGACAGCAGAAATTGGAATATTAAACAAAAATGGTGTTGTATTAGCTTCTGATAGTGCTGTAACTTTATCAGACGGTAAGAATTCAAAAGTTTTTAATAGTGCCAGAAAATTATTTACTTTATCAAAAGAACATTCCGTTGGAATCATGATATATGGGAATGCTTCATTTATGGAGATTCCGTGGGAAGTAATTCTAAATGAGTTTAAACAGGACATTGGTACAGATTTATTAGATAATACTGCTCAATATGTTGAAAAGCTAATAGATTTTTTAATTTCTTTTAAGCATGTACAAGTTGAGGAGTTATTAATAAATTATATTGTTAGAAGTACAAGAAGTATTTTAGACAGCATTGCATATGAAGCGCAAGAGACAGCTGATTTAAGAGTTTCTAATGGTGAAACCATTACTCAAGATGATTTCAATAAGATTTTATTAGACTCTATAAATAATTTTAGTTTAGAAGTTTCAAAGATAGAAACGGAAAACAATTTTGAATTTTTTGAAGCTGAGTTAGAATTAATAAAAAGCATTGTAGACGATTTTTTTAAATCCTTTCCCCATACTGATGATGAGGTTGATGTTATTGCTAAATCTTTATATATGGCGATTTTCATCGGATATGACTCAACAAACGTAACTGGATTAGTTATAGCAGGTTATGGAACAGAAGAGATATTTCCATCTATAAGGCAAATTGAATTATACGGAATTTTTTCTAAGCGATTAATTTGGAAAGTTATTAATGAAAGCGAGATAAATCATCATAAATCTTGTCATATAATTCCTTTTGCACAGTCAGAGATGGTTGAAACGATTATGAATGGTATAGACCCTACCTTAAATGTATATATAGCAGAGAAAGTATCATCAGTTATGGAAAAGAGGGGCTTAGACAGTGAAATTGAGGAAATATTTGAAAAAATATCAGAGATACAACAAAAATATTATATGAACCCTATAATAGATTTGATTGGGATGCAGCCACTCAATGAAATGGCAAGTACAGCTAAGACATTTATTGAATTAACTTCATTTAAGAGGAAAATTGTCAATACACTTGAAACAGTGGGAGGGCCAGTAGATGTACTTGCTATTTCTAAAGGAGAGGGTCCAATTTGGATTGATAGAAAATACTATTTTGACATTGATAAGAATCTTGATTACAGGATGAGAAAGGAGAGTTAGTTATGGATTACTTAAACCACTCTTTCGATACTAAAAAAGTGATTAATACAAAGATAAATACAGTTAGCTCCAAAAATAATGTAGGAAAGAATTTCATTGATGTTTATCGTGAAATGAAGGAAAAATCGATCAGTAAAACTCACCAATCAAAAGTTAGTACAGCATTCCTAAAAAAATAGCACCATTTAAAGTGCTATTTCCTCGCCTGCTGAACTTATAATTTTAATACCTTTTTTGTTACCCTTTAAAAATAATGTGCTTGTTTATACTTTGTATTATTATTTTAACCATAGTAGAAAAAAGGTTGTTGCTTGAGTATATTTTGATAGCCTATATAATAGGGAGATAACTTGAAAAAATAATTCATTCTAATGGAATGAAGTAAATCCCTTGAGGTTCACTCAAGGGATTTTTAATAAATAAGGGGAGAATTTGGGATGCTTTATTTTATTCTGTATATTCTAAGCAGAGAGTGGCTAGCTCTATCTATTTTATTGCTAGGACTCTTTTTAGCTTATAGACGGAAATCATGGTCTCTGGCACTTTTGGCAACTTTTTTATTCCTCTTAACCACCAGTATATTCTTGTATCCTCGGTTTAGTCCATGGATGGCTTTTCCCTGTTCATTTCTTGCTTTCTATTTATTGGTCAAAAGATATAGGTGGCTTCTTTATCCTGCTCTTGTTCTAGGGGCCTTGTTAGTGGCAGTTTTTCCTATTCTTGGTTATCTTTTCACCGTTTATGTTCCAGTGACACACTATGCCTATCTTGAGGAAAAAGGACAGACAGTAGTGGTTCGAGAAGATTATTATGGAGCATTTTTTAGTGAGAGCGATATAGCGATTATGACTTATGTAAATGGTCAACTTGCTTATACAAATAGGATAGTTTATGAAAAGGTTGACTTACATGATTTTAATAAGGACAAAGATGTCGATAAGGATGTTTTTCTTGCTCAAGCCTTGACAAGGGAACGATTGGAAGAATTAGATGATTTTATGAATCGGAAATAGACTAAATAAAGCTCGATGAATCAAAATGAGGCTAGGACAAAAGTCCTAGCCTCTCAATTGTCTTTGGATTGTCGAGCAATACGCAGTGGTTGAGTGGGCTCTACTAGGCTGATTTCATCAGCTTTTACAGCCCTA
>ERZ773026.1344-NODE-1344-length-12523-cov-22.322024_pt1 | contig 12523 bp, 7 predicted proteins | sample MGYA00580838_ERZ773026 | MGnify/ENA primary metagenome ERZ773026 (study PRJEB29015, sample SAMEA2738006) | human oral metagenome | biome: human oral; feature: human-associated habitat; material: dental | place: China | collected 2055 ... | reverse complement strand
CACTAGGTACTCCTGCCGGACAAAAACAAATGACAAAACTTTTTAGAGAACAATTGTCTAAAAAAAGATAATACACCAAGATTTTGAAGCTTGGTGTATTTTTAGGTTAAATTGCTTTTTACATCAAAAAAGACATCCAAGAGAAAATTTTTGAATGTCTGTAAAGCTTGACAACTCCATCAGTCCTGTCAGTAAACTGGGAATGATGATGTTATCACAAACATTTTCACTTAAACTTTAATTTCATTTCTTGCATCCAGTTTGGTAATACTTTACTTAATTCCATATTAAGTTTGAGCTTACTCCCAGAGAATTTATTTGTCGCTTTGTTTGGGTCAATAGTCTTTGCAATTTCATCACGAAATGGTATTTCATCTGGCTTTTTGACATCGTACTCATTTAGTGATTTTTTCAACAATTCACTATCAATACCCCATTCAATCGCAAACTCTTCTACAACACTATATTGCCTATTCTCCTGCCACTCTTTAAATGCTGTATCAAAATCAACAGAGACTGGTAAATGACCTGTTACCAATTCTTCATTAATAAAGGTTTTAAGTGACTCTGCTAGCTCGTTTTCTCCCATATTACTTAATTCTTGAATTTGTTCCAGAATTAAAACTAGATTATTGTCATTGATCACCATAACTCCATCTTTATCGGTTGTTTTTTTACCAATCAATGTAAACAAGCTTTGAGCATCCACAATCTGAGTCCCTTGTAATTTGGTTCGTCCTTTTAACTCCTTAACAACAGAGGTATCTGGATCAATTTCACGCGGGAATAGATTCTTGTAGGCTCCAATATACTGTAGCCATGTATGCTCACTAAGTCCAAAACTCTCATCGTCCCAAGTAAATTCATAATATTGCTTCACACGATTTAGTTGGTTGGATGCTTCTTTAAAAGCTTTTTTGAATGATTCTTTTTTCTCCTCATCATTCCGAATATCAGCCCATCTAGTTGGATCAGGCAATTCTGAAACAAGTGTTTCAAATGATGATCTAAGAATTCTAACAGCATCTTCATATTTCTCAACCAGAACTGAACTACTTCTTCCACCACTTCCATATAATAGAAGTGCCTCATTTACACTTTCCTCTGTTATTCTTGGGAATTGAAAATTAATAATTGTTCCAAATTCTTTATTTGAACCAAAAACTCGATTTGTACGGGAATATGCTTGAATCAAACCCTGAAGTTCAAGACGTCTATCAACATAAAGTGTATTTAGTCTCTTTGCATCATAGCCTGTCAATAATTGATCTGCAACAATTAGAATATCAATATTTTTAGGATTACGACCACTACCACCACGTCTTGCACGGACTCTCAAATCTTCGAAATAGGCATTTTCACCTCGAATTTTATCACCAGCTAAGAATTTAATACCTGTAAAATCAGCATAATCATCAAACATTTCCTCGATTACTTCAATAGAAATATTATCAGGATTATGGTCATTGCCAAAACTGAAAGTCATAGCAATATTCGGTTTAAAATCGTCATTCGCATATCTCTCACTAATTTGTTTTTTAAATTCATGATAGTATGCGACTACACGATCTTTATAGGCTACTGTTAAAATGGAATTAAATTCACCATTCTGAGACTGCTCCTGCCAACAAGATAAAATTTCTTCAACAACTCGTGGAATATGAGTTGAATCTTGATAAACTAGTACACCTTCTTTTGCAGCATTTTTCTCAACTTCTAATTCAGACCAACGATAAACTTGTCGTTCAATTTCTTTATCACTCTTATCTGGAAATTTAAATTTCAACACATCAATCAACTGTTCTCGAAGATCATCGTAGCTACTGAATTCTCCAGTATTGATATAATCAACGTGAAAACCTAAAACATTCCCGTCCGCAATCGCTTCATCAATAGTGTATTGATGTAATAAGGGACCAAACAGTTTTTCAGTTGTGTTAATTAACTCACTTCTCTCATTAATCTTACCCTTAATCTTGTTCTCGTCAAAGAGAGGAGTTCCAGTAAAACCAAAGAATAGACCGTTCTTAAAGAAATAATCTTTAATCGTTCCCATCATCTCTCCCATCGTCGTACGATGGGCTTCATCGATTATGAAAACTATCTTCTTATCTGCTAATTGTGTATCTTGAGCATCTAGTAATTCATTTACCAATATGCTCAGTTTAAAGGTTGTAGTAACAACAATACCACTTTTTGGAGACATCAATTGTTTTCTTAATTGATAAGTACTCTTGGTTCCATCAACGTTTACTGATTCATATGTTGAATAAGCTTTAAAAGCGTCAGAGGTTTGTTCATCTAACTCTCTTCTATCTAACAAAAAGACTACCTTATCAAACTCTGTTCGAGTTGCTAAAAATTGAGCTGTTTTAAAGCTGGTAATGGTCTTTCCCGATCCCGTCGTGTGCCAAACAAAACCTCCGTGAGGAATCTTCTCTGGATTATCCCATCCAAAGGCTGCTTTTTCAATAGCTTGTAATGCATACACTTGATACGGACGCATCAGCATATGACGTCTGTTTTCTTCATTGTCAGGGTCTTCATCAATAATCAAATAGTCTCCAACCATTTGATGGGCCATTGGAACCATAAGGAAGTGTTCAATGACTTCTCTATAATCTGTTAAAACACGTTGACCGACATGATTCCCATCTTCACCTTTTTGACTAACGGACCAATGAAAAATAAATGCAGGATTAAAATCTTTTATAGATTTTGGAGTCGCAAAATAACTAGTTTCAATATCAGAAGATATGACCATCATCTGAGAAAAGGCCATAAAATTATTGGTATACTCACCATCACGATAATAATCTTTGAATTGAGTAAAAGCAAAGTCAAGTGTTTTATCACTTCGTTTTTGTTCGATATTGATAAGAGGAAGACCATTTATTAAGAGCACAAGGTCAAAACGATTTCCGTTAGGTGTTAATACTTCACGAGCAACTTGGTAGCTTGAGTCTCCACCACTCACTTGCGCTTTTTTCAAAATGGTTAAAGTAATTTGTTTCCTTGTGACATCCGGATGAGCATCACGATAAATGCCATCAATCTTTCCAATCGAACCTTCCATGGATAAGATTTTAGCAGCTTCATAACTATTTGAAATTTGATTTACTTTGGATAAGACTTGTTCAAACTCACTATCTGTTAATGCGACACCTTCCAACATATCAGCATTGATACGGTTTAGTTCATTCCTCCAGTTATCAATCAAATCTTGAACAGTCACTGTATGAAGGTTACCATTCAGTTTATCTGGAGCTTGCCATCTGTACTTGGTTAATTCTCTGACAAATTCATCCTGAAAATGTCTCTCAGAAGCGTCTTTGTTGATACGACCCATAGGTTTTCCTTTCTAGAATGACTTCTTATATCCTTAGACAAAGAGTTCATTCAAGTATGCTTTTTTCAAATCTTTTAGTTTGGCAAGTTTTTCTTGTTGGAGAGAGATGGATTTGTCTAGTTTTTGGAAAAATTCTCCTATTTGTTTTTGTTCTTCATCACTAGGGAATAGTGGCTCTTCATTTTCCAAATCAGATTTACTTAGATTTCCAATAGCACCATTTCCTCCTAAAACAGATCTATCTATAAAATGAGTATACCAATTGGAACTGAGTAAAGCATTTATAAAATTATACTGGTTGCTCTTTGCTAAAAGCATAAAACCACCATGAACCATCTTTTCCGTACTGTCAATAATTGCATGTTTTCCAACTAGCCTAGACGAACCGTTAGCTGCGGTTATTAGAATATCCCCTTTTTCAACAAAAGGAATAGAGATTTTACTCTCATCAACAAATACATCATCTTCTTTCAAGACAAAATGGTCTGCATCTATATTTGAAGAGCGTAATACTCGAATTCCTGTTTTTGATATTGAAGACGGAGTATACGTTAGACCTCGTTTAAATTCTACAACTTTACCTATTTTTTTCTGTTCCCAATCCCCTTCAAAACCAGGGAAGCGACGTTTTGGTACTCGTTGACCCTCTGCTGGGAAGAGTTCAGCAAGATAGGATTTCTTGAGATTTTTCAATTTGTCCAGTTTATGCTGATGGAGGGTGATGAGAGAGTCGATTTTTTGGAAAAATTCTCCTATTTTTTCTTGCTCTGGTATAGAGGGAACTGATACTAAAATGCTTTCTACATCTCTAGCGTTGTATGATGGTAATGCACCGACTTGAACCAAGGATGTTAGATCAATTGTTTCAAATATAGTTTTAGCAAAATTTGTATCAATTTTTGAAGTATCAATAGAAAATGCCATGGTATTATTATCCATAAGGAATGGTATACTACATAACCTCTTACGATTCAACAAAACTGCTGCTCCAACTTTTGCAAAAAATATCGCCGGAACATCCTGAATTGGTTTCCAACTTCTCTGGTTAATTTGTTCTATTGTGACGTAATTGTTTGCAAAGACCATTTCATGCTCATTCCCTTGGTTATTCATATCTGATACTTTGTAAAAAGGGATTCCTACTTTTCCTCCTTGTTCTGAATCAGGGAATCCAATACCAGATTGAGAATTTCCTAGTTTTCCCAACAACACCTCTTCCCACTCACCTTCAAAACCAGGAAAACGACGTTTTGGTATATGTTTACTATTTGTCATTATAACACCACCAGTTCCTTCATCATCGCCTCCAGCTCTTTCTCAAGTTTAGAGATTTCATCATCTAGACTGTCCAAAGTTTCTGAGTAACGTTTATTGAGTTCTTCTAGGACTTCAATCTCAGCTTTTATAGGGGCTTTGACTAATTCTTCAACTTTGTCAAGAACTGTACCAAACCATTTTTTGTAAAGGACTTGATCTACTTCCTCATCTGTCAATTGTACGATACGCTCTGCAACTAACTCTTTCATTTCAAGTTCTTTTGTTTTAATGGCTTTATTGACAGTTGATTTTTCTTTGGTTAAGTCATCTACTTTCTTGAGAAGTTCATAGTCAACAGAATCTTTTTCAGCTTCCTTCAAGCCAGCTTTCACTAGTTTACTTTCAAAACTGTCTTGGGCTTCTCCGTCATCATTCTTTTTAAGAGTGTCAAAGAGAGCGTTATACTCATCGCTATCTTCTACCTTGACATTCTCGACTAGCTCACTCAACTCGCTATCAATTTCAGAAATACGGGATTTTAGTCCTTCGATATCAGCTAGCTCATCCCCATAGAACTCACTGGCAATGAGTTCATTCGGAATGATAACACCATTCCAACCATCTTGCACTTGTTCCTTGTTCTTGCCCTTAGTTACCATGTTTGGTTCACGAGTTCGACCAGCTTCATAAAAACCTAATTGTTCGATCAACTCTACATCATGTCCAAGGTATTTAGTCCAAATCTCTGCCATGATTTGATAGCCATCATAGATACTCAATTGTTTAAATCCTGATAAGCGGTCTTTGATAGCTACCAACATCTCTTCTCTCAATTGTCGAGGACTGATATCAGAGTTCAATTGGTGCAATTTTGCCCAGTATTCTTCTAAGTATTCTTGGATAGAAGCTACTACTTGGGATGTTTCATCTGTCACTACTGGACTAGAAAGTACTGCTTCTGAAAATTCTTCGATAGATTGATTCAATTTAAAATATCCTGAACGCTTCTCAGTAAGTGCCTTAACCAATAGTTCTGGAACAGCTTGATGGAGGGCTACTAAACTCTTGATATTGTTTTCTGGAATGCCACCGTATAGATGAGCATCTACATCATGAGGGATTTCTTCGTCAATAGCTGTCACGTAACGGGGGATGTTCATGTTGAACTCGTTTTGAATCAACTCTTGACGACTTGCTAAATGACTATAGCCTTTTTCTTCGATACGATTTTTGTAAACATCTACGATTTTCGCAATATCTTTTTCTTGGAGGGCATTTTGTTTCCCAACTTTGATGAAGTTACGAGATGCATCGATGAAAAGAACTGGTTCGTTTAATTCACGGTTTTTCTTCAAAATAATAATACAAACCGGAATCCCTGTGTTTGTAAAGAGGTTACTTGGTAAACCAATGACGGCGTCAATCTGATTTTTCTCTAGTAGACGTTTTCGAATTTCACCTTCTGCAGAACCGCGGAAAAGGACACCATGTGGTAAAACAATGGCCATAGTTCCTGTAGTAGACAAGTGATATAGCCCATGAAGGAGGAAGGCGAAATCTCCTTTAGAGTCCGGAGGAAGGACACCTGCAATTTCAAAACGAGGGTCACTTGGTTTCAGTCCAGCACGGTTCCAATTTTTAATAGAGTATGGAGGATTCATAACGACAGCATCAAATTGGACTCCTTCATTTGGACGTTCCGGATCTTCCGGCCAGTCTTGGCCAAGAGTGTCTCCATTTTTGATGCTCATCTTCTCTGGTCGAACTCCGTGAAGCAAGAGATTCATTCTAGTTAAGTTGTAAGTAGCTGTATTCTTTTCTTGTCCATAGTAATTGAGACTTTTCTGCTCTTCTTCTGATAAGTGTTTTTTAACTGTTAATAAAAGAGAACCTGATCCTACTGTCGGGTCATAGATTGAAGTAATATTCTCTTTTGTTACAACGATTTGAGCCATGACTTCGCTTACTTGATGAGGCGTATAGAATTCCCCTGCCTTCTTACCAGATTCCATGGCAAATTGACCAATGAGATATTCATAAGCATCACCCAATACATCACCATTTTGAAGGGCTACCATATCCAAATCTTCAAACAAACGGATTAAGGCCTGGATATTCTTACTTCGTTCGTTTAAATTACTACCGAGAGCTGTGTCTGTTAAATCAAGCGTCGAACTTGAAAAAAGTCCTTTGAAATCATCTGAATCATTGGTAACAGCAATAGTGCGCTCAAATTGATTGAGGCTATCAGTTACTTTCTGAACTTCAAAAACTCCTGCATTCATAGCTTGGACCCATGTTTGATAAAGATGTTCAGGGCGTACAAAATAACCTAAGATGTCCTGAATCATCTTTTCAAGTTCAGTTCCATACTCATTATGAGCATTTTTATATTCTGCAAACCAATTTTCTTCCTTAGATATACCAGCGGTCGTCGCAAATGTTTTCAGAGTCTGGTCACTTAAAAATTTATAAAACATAAGTCCCAACATATAGTCTTTGTATCGACTTGCATCCATGGACCCACGTAATTCATTTGCTCCATTCCATAAACGTGCCTTAATCTCTTCTGATGTAATCATTTAATTCCCCTTTAATTGTCAATTCAGAAAATAAAATTTATGTCTTTTATGATCTGAAACACATATCATCATTTTTATTTAAAGTGATTCTTTAATATATTATCCATTAAATTATATCATAAAACAAAAGCAGTGCTTCTATAATCCTCGATACCATCTCCTAATTATTTAAATTCAATCGTCTAGACTGCAAATAAATTTATTTTTATCACCTCAAATAAGAATAAAATTTTTGAAAATAGAATTTTAACATTTTGAAGCAACTATTTGTGCCATGAGTGAAGCCATATTTGTATCCGATTAAAATCACTATAACTCAGTAAATTGCCATAATTTAGTTCACAAGCAAAAAAGAACACCCCGAAGGATGTTCCATGTAAATATAGCAACTCTCTCGAATTAACGTTTTGAGAACTGGCTAGCTTTACGAGCTTTCTTAAGACCTGGTTTGGAAAGCATGGGTTTTAGTTAGACTAAAAATAGCGTAATATCAAGGCTTTTCAGAACGATATCTACTAATTCATTTCATAAAATTTGAACCAATATATTTTAAGCGGGGGAACTTCTTAATTCAGAACCTTCACTCAGACCATAACCCTACTTATCCTAATAAAGTTTGGAGTATTGGAATAACAATGATAAAGAGCACTGTACTTAGAGTCACCACATTCGTTGAAAACTCAACATCTCCTTTTCCTTGATTAGCAAGAATTGGGAGAACTGCTAGAGCTGGTGTAGCAGACTGAATCATAAAGGTCTTAAATTCTGCTGTTGCCATATTTGGGGCAAAGAACTTCAATACAAGAAGCATGATCAGAGGAGCTAGGATAAAGCGTCCAACCAAAGTGACAATTGTATCTTTATCAAAAGCAATAGTTTTCAAGCCTGCCTTTGCAAGAACAATACCGATATAGACAAGAGATAATGGCGTTGTTAAACTACCAATATAAGTCAAGGTACTTTCCGCAAAACTTGGGACAGGAAGACGGAGCACTAAAAATACGAGGGCTACGAGAAATCCCAATAAAGGTGCTGGGAAGAGCTTCTTCCAATTGAATTTTTGAGCTTGCTTTGAAGCCCCTTCTTTGCTATCCGAGGTCATTAGATAAACACCTAATGTCCAAGTAGATACTGTATTTGTAATATAATACACCAAGAAGTAGGGAAGGGCTTGATTTCCAAATAGAGCTATATTTAAAGGCAAACCAATAAAAATGGTATTGGCATTCACGAAGGTATTAATCATGGTTCCTCGACGGCCTGGGTGCACTCTAAAAAGTTTCACCGCTATAAAGGCCATTAGGTAACCTAGAATGAAGGCGATAAACGTATACAATAAACCGCCAGACAGGCTAATCAATTTATCTAAAGTTAAATATTTAAGAACAGAGGTAAAAATTGCCACTGGCATGGCCACATTCATAATGAGTTTAGATAAATCATTTCCAAAACTCTCTTGAAACCAACCACGAACTTGTAAGAAGTAACCTAGAATGATAATGACGATAATAGGTACAATACTCTGAATTGAAGTAAAAAATATATCCATAGTCTCCCTTTCTATATGACCTAGCATATATTAGGAGATGTACGAAGCATCCAGTCACACTCGTACACCCCATTTCCATTTACTTATTTATAGGTTGGATACCATTTCAAATCACGAACTGCTTTAGCCATATCAGTTTCTTTAGCACGTGCAAGACCTTGTTCTTGCGCTTTTTTAGCGACTGCTTCTGCTACTTTAATGGAAACATCTGCTACATACTTGAATGGTGGCAAGACAGGAGCTCCTGGTTGACCTGGATTGACAATACCACTCAATGAATGAGCCGCTGCTCCAATCATTTCATCAGTCAAAAGACTTGCTTCAGAAGCCAGCATACCTAGACCAAGACCTGGGTAAATCAAGGCATTATTGGCTTGACCAATCACATGGTCTACACCTTTATAAGAGACCGTGTCAGCAGGAATTCCTGTTGCGACAAAAGCTTTGCCATCTGACCATTCGATCAAATCTTTGGCGCTTGCTTCGGCCAGTTTGGTTGGATTTGATAATGGGAAGATCATTGGACGTTCAGTATTTTCGCACATAGCTTCTACTATTTCTTTAGTGAAGGTATTAGGTTGAGTTGAAGTTCCTACAAGAATGGTTGGCTTCACAGTCTTCACTACTTCAAGCAGGTCAGTCAACTTGTCTGCATTGCTAAAGTCAGCACGTTTCTTAGCAAACGGTTTTTGTTCAGGAGTTAGGTCATCCATGTCATCAAAGAGAAGACCTTGCTTATCAACCATAAAGAAGAGCTTATAGGCTTCTTCTTCAGAAAGGCCTTCACTAATCATTTCACGAAGAACACGAGAGGCAATTCCTGCACCCGCAGTACCACCACCATAACAGAGATAAACTTGATCTGTTAATTTTTCACCACTAATGTCCAGTGAACCAAAGATTCCACCTAATGTAACGATTCCTGTACCTTGAATATCATCATTAAAGGTCGGGATTTGTTTCCGATATTTTTCAAGAATATTGGCAGCATTTAAGCGACCAAAATCTTCCCAGTGAAGGTAGAGTTTAGGAAAGAGACGTTCCGCTGTTTGAACGAATTGGTCAATGAAGTCGTAGTAACGATCTCCGCGGACACGTTCGTGGCGATTTCCTAAATAATTAGGATTGTTACGAAGTTCTTCACGGTTAGTCCCTGCGTCAATGACTAATGGAAGCACCATCGAAGGATCGATTCCTGCAGCACCTGTATAAACCATCAATTTCCCAACAGAAATATCGACACCATTTGTGCCCCAGTCACCGATTCCAAGGATTCCTTCTGCATCTGTTACTACAATGAGACGAATTTCACGGTCTCCAGCAGCATTTTTCAAAGTGGCTTCAATATTTTCAGGATGATTGATATCAAGATATCCCGCATATTGTGGATCTACAAAGAGGTCACTATAACCTTCAATCGTATCTGCAATAGTTGGGTCATAGACAATTGGATTGAATTCTTCCAAATGCTGAGAAAAGAGGTAATAGAAGAGAGTACGGTTGGTATTAAAAATTTCCATTAGGAAAAGACGTTTTTCCAAATCATTTACTTTTGTTTGCATTTGCTCATAAGTTTGTGTCGCTTGTTCTTCAATGGTTTGAACATAAGGTGGCAATAAACCAATAAGACCTAGTTCCTTCCGTTCCTCTAAGGTAAAGGCAGTCCCTTTATTAAGGAAAGGGTTGTTTAAAATATCATGTGCAGTCATAGTGCAACCTCCTTTTTGATAATATTATACCACTTAATATGTATTTTTAGGCAAACTTTGTTATTTAAAAAATACAATCGTTAGTGTATATGTTATAATGAGTCTAGAAGTAAAGCGTTATTGAAAACTCTTTATTCTGTAGATTATTACTCAAAGCACCATTTTGTGATTCTTTAACCTCTTTATGTTATAAATTTCTATACTCATAAGATTTTCGGTAATCGCTCTTTACCATCGGACAAATAAAGCCATGCTAAAATATAAATTCATAAGGCAAATTACAATAGATAAATATCATTTAAGTTTTTTATACAATACTTCGTATTTTTTAAGGTGTTTTTTTGTCATACAAAACTTGTATTCTATTTATATGACAACTAAAAACTATTTACAACAATATATTTCCCAAAAAGTGAAATATTTTCGAACACAAAACAAAATGAGCCAGGAAGAACTTTCGGAACAAGCGGGACTCGGGCTTAAGTATATCAACCAACTCGAAAACCAAAACGTGAATCTGACCATTCACAGTCTTGAAAAAGTGATTGACGCCCTAGAGATGACCCCAGAGGAATTTTTCAATTTTGATAGCCTTGAATCAACCTCTGATAAGACTGACAATCTTTCACTCAAAAGAATCAACATGAAGATTAAACAGCTCCCTATTGATAAACGAGAAAAGATCTTGGTCATTTTTGAAAGTATCTTAGACAATCTTTAATATCCCTGACTCACTTACATTTTAACCAGCGAATACTCGTATAGTCAAATTGTAGGATACGGATAAAAATTATTTATCTGGTGATTTCCACTTATTTTCCTTCTCCAACTAATGAAAGTGAGCCCATATGAATTTAAAAGATCTACAATATTTTTATGACCTCTGCCAGCTTCAATCCTATACGGAAGTAGCAAAACAACATAAAGTCAGCCAACCATCTATTTCTTATGCCATCAAGCGCTTAGAGGAATCTTTTAATTGCAAATTGATTCACCATGATCCTTCACATCGCTCCTTTAAATTAACTAATCAAGGACAAATCCTTCTGAAGCATACAGAACTGATTTTACCTGAGGTCATTTCTGCTCGCAAAGAAATTAATCGCTCCTTGGCACATTTCTCTACTGTAGGATTCCCTCCTATTATCATTCAGTATCTCTTTGCTGCTTTAAACGAAAAAGATAAATTCGATTTTTTAAAAAAGGTGCGCCCTATCCGTGGTGGCTCCGTGGAGTTATTAAACCTTCTCCTCAATGGAGACCTTGATGCAAGCCTACTCGGTTTGATTGAACCACTCAATCATCCTTCAATAGAGACGCATGAGCTCTTTTATAAAGAACTGTATGTCGTTTTATCTAAGAACCATCCTCTTGCTACTGCTTCTTCCCTCGCTTTTGAAGATTTAGTAGATCAAGCTTTTATTCTTTTAGATGAACATTTTGTTCACCTGAAAGCTTTTGAACTACTTAATCAGAAGTATCAAAACAGGGCAGAAATATTCTTTAAGAGTGACGACATTGTCATTATTAAAGAACTTTTAAAGAAAGGGATTGGCGTAAGTTTACTGGCTGATATCGCACTTTCTGATGAAGATGATGATTTAATAAAAATCCCTCTAATACCGGAGGACCAGATAACATTTACAGTTTATTACGCTTATCTCAAATCAGCTACACTGTCTTCAGAAGTAGAAGCCTTATTTAATCTCATTAAATCATATGAATATAAAAAACTCTAACTATCAACTACCTGATAGCTAGAGTTTTTTACATTATAGGTAGTAGACTAAAGCACGAAGAAATAGGATATTATCAACGAATCTTTTCATTTACCTGATACCATTCAACGAGATTCCCAATTATAAATCTACAAAGTGTCGATAAAAAAGAACACCCCGAAAGGTGCTCTTTGTATGTATTGTAATTCTCTCGAATTAACGTTTACTAAATTGTGATGCTTTACGAGCCTTTTTCAAGCCTGGTTTCTTACGTTCTACCATACGGGCATCACGAGTAAGAAGGCCTGCGCGTTTCAATGAATCGCGGAAGTCTGGGTCTACTTGAAGAAGGGCACGAG
>ERZ773026.1343-NODE-1343-length-12532-cov-5.591088_pt1 | contig 12532 bp, 10 predicted proteins | sample MGYA00580838_ERZ773026 | MGnify/ENA primary metagenome ERZ773026 (study PRJEB29015, sample SAMEA2738006) | human oral metagenome | biome: human oral; feature: human-associated habitat; material: dental | place: China | collected 2055 ... | reverse complement strand
AGCCGTGCGCAAGGCACTGGTGCGCGTGCAGAAGGAAGTGCTGCCGCAGGGCTGATGCGCACACGCGTGTCCATCAGGCACGCTGTCCTGTGTGACGTACCACGTGCCATCACGCGGAAGCGCTGTCTCCCATGAGACATATGGCCACAGGCATCCTTCGGGATACTGTGGCCATTTTTAACAGACACTACCGGAAGATCACGCCTTCATCCCGTAAGCCTTCATGGCAGCCGCGGTATAACGCAGTCCGGAGGCAGCACCCGGCCGAAAGGTTTCATCCAGCCGGGCCAACGCCGGGGCACTCAGGCTGACCGAAACGGCACCCAGGTTGTCATCGAGCCGCTCACGTTTGCGCGTACCGGGAATGGGCACCACATTGGGCGCACGCGACAGCACCCAGGCCAGCGCCGTCTGCGCGGGGCTGATGCCTTCGGCTGCAGCCACGTCGTACAGTACCTGGGCCAGCTGCTGGTTTCTGGGCATATTGTCGGCATCGAAACGCGGCAGCGAACGACGCCAGTCATCCGCCGCAAGGGCTTCTGCCGAAAATCCAGCCGCCCCCAGCAACCCGCGACTGATGGGACTGTAGGCCACCAGCAGCACCCCCAGTTCGATGCAGGTATCGAGCACGCCATTCGTTTCGGGTACGCGAGTCATCAGCGAATATTCGGACTGAACTGCAGCCAGTCCCTGTTCCACCAGCCCCTCCCGATCACGCGTGAAACGACGCAGCGCAGCGTCGGCACGGCGAATGGTGTCGGCCGACACCTCGCTCAGCCCCACGGCACCAATGCGACCCGCCGACATTTCATCGGCCAGCGCCGCCATGGTCTCTTCGATATGGGCGCCATCATCCTCCACGCGATGCAGGTAGTAGAGATCGATACCCGTCTGCAGCCGGTCCAGCGAGCGGGCAATGGCATCACGGATATACTCCGGCCGGGTATTGACGCCCCGCTGTGTGACATCATTTCTATCGCGCAGAATGCCGCCCTTGGTGGCCAGTACGATGTCCTGACGCAGCGGGTGATCACGCAGCACACGGCCCACCAGCACCTCGTTGTGGCCAAAGCCGTAGATATCGGCCGTATCGAAAAACCGCTCGCCCCGCTCGATGGCGTAGTGCAGCAGGTCACGGGACTGCGCCTCATCACTGGGGCCATAGAACTCGGACATGCCCATGCAGCCCAGACCCATGGCACTGACCTCGAGACCATCCGGGCGAGCCTGACGTTTGGGCAATGAAACGCCCTGTTGCGCAGTCGTTTTTTGCATATTCATGAATCACCTGTGTCTGTTGTTCCAAAAACCATGACAGCCCACGGCACGTACGGACTTTTTCCCCCGTGCTCATCCCCGTACACGATCCCGCCGTGCAGCGTGTGCCATGGAATCATTCGCCCCCACGCTGTGCTGTACCTTATACTCCCGCACCGTGCGTGCCCAATACCATTATTCTTGATACCCATTTGGTATCGACTTGCTGGTACCATGCAGGCTTCAATCGCCCGTGTCGGCCCTGTCATCACCGCCCATGCCCTACCCCGTCACGCTGCGCCAGCTGCGTTACTTCTGCGTGCTGGCCGAAGAACTGAATTTCCGGCGTGCCGCCGAACGGCTCTTCATCAGCCAGCCACCGCTGTCCCGACAGATCCGCATTCTGGAAGACGCACTGGGCACCCCCCTGTTCGAACGCTATCCGGCTGGCCCTGCGTATCCGGTAGCACTCACCGAGGCCGGTGCCCGGCTGCTGCCCATGGCCCTTCAGCAGCTGCAGCACATGGATACGATGCTGCAGCATTTTTCCGGTGCCGGGTCCGACACTCCCTCTGGCCACCCTGCACCCGGCAGTCCCCCTGCAGCCGCTGGCCGCGCACCCAACGCCCACCATGCATCCGCTAGCAACCACCCATCTGGCGACAAACACGCATTCGCCAGCAACCTGGCATCCACCAGCAACCACGCATCTGGCGATAAACGCGCATCTGGCCGTCAACACACATCCGGCAATAACCACGCGGGCGGCCAGCGGGCCATGAACAGGCGCGCGATTTCTGACAACGCACCCAGGCCCGTGCTGCTGCGACTGGGCCTGACACCGGTCATCGATGCCGCCCAGTTCGCCTGGATCAAACCGGTACTGGCCACGCGCATGTCGCATGTCCGGCTGGATGTGCTGCGCCAGGGCTCACCCCAGCTCGTCAGAAACCTGCTTCACGGCCGGCTGGATGCCGCCATCATCGGCACACCGGCCATGACGGGTGATCTGCAGATCATTCCCCTGCATCGCGAGCCCCTGATGGCATGCTTGGCCAGTTCTCACCCGTTGGCCCGCAAGCGGCAGCTGTCGCTGCAGGCCATTGCAGGCGAGCCCGTTTTCTGGTTCGAGCGGCGGCGCAACCCCGTCTATTACGACCACTGCCAGCACATTTTCGGCCGCCACCAGTTCAACCCGCACCGGCTGGTGGAGCCGGCAGATCATCACGTGCTGCTGGGGCTGGTGGCATCCGGCCAGGGCATTGCGCTCGTCCCCTCCTCCCTGCGCACCACACGCCGCCCGGGCCTCGCGTTCCGGCGACTGGCGGAGGGCGACGAACTGGCCATCGATGTCGTGCTGGCCAGCCACGCGCAGGGTTACAACCAGCACACCGGACGGATTCTCGATTCATTGCAGCAACTGTTGCGCCAGCAGGCATCAGGTTTCCAGCGCGTGCCATGAACGCCCGTCCTCACGCAGGCCCCAACCCGTGTACTGACAGGGCATTGTGCGCAACCAGGGGCTGCCCGCTTTACCAGACAAGACAGATGGGTGTTAGGCGCGTTCGGCGTTCGGCGTTCGGCGTTCAGCGCGAATGATATCAATTCACATGATGAGATAGCCCGCAAAATTTCGGTGAAATCTGTTGCGCAAATGAATCAGGGTAACTTGTAACGTTTATTACCGCAGCGGTGCGCCTCTCATGTTTCGTTTCTTTTCCCTTGAGAAAAATCAATCGGCGTAATGTTCATGATGACATGGAAACATCATGTTCCGGCCGTGTACGACCTCGACGCCTACAGTGAAAAGGCTTTTTGTACGGAGTCTTTTCATGAGCACTGATTATTTCATATTATGCACACACAACCGGCACATCCTGAAATGCCACACCACGCCAGCCCGGCATTTCCTGAAACACGCCACCCTGGTCACGGCGCTGCTGCTTTCTCTTGCGGCCTGCGGCGGGGGTGATCCGGACAGCAGCCCTGCAGCCGGAGTTTCCTCCGGCCCGGCAGGCGCGGAACCCGTCACCAAGACAGCAGGAACAGATACCGAAATTCCGACAGCCGCTACTCCAGAAAAAGGGCCGAACACCAGCGGCACCCAACGATCCGCAGAAAATCCGGATCATGCCCTGCAGCCTCTCATCACAAAGGCCATCGCACCAGGCAAGGTTTCCGGGCAATCATCCGGCCGTACCGGAGAACGTCGCCTGCCCAGCTGCGAAGGCGATGCCAGAGGCCCCACCATTGCGGATGACAGCGGAGGCGCCTACCGGATGAAGGTCGATCCATCCTGCCCCACCACGGCCATTTCCAGCGCAGGCGTACGCGGCGATGTGGTGGCCTGGGCGCTGCGCAACATCAACCGCGTACCCGAGGCGTGGGTGCGCATTCAGGTGCGCGACTGGGATGCCGATGCCCAGCCGCCGGCATTCCGCAACCCGGCCGTCCAGCCGGAGGGCAAGGTGGGAGAGTGGGTTTCCCGCGAGCAGGGCCCGGGCAACCAGCCCTACCGGCACATCTCGCACTTCAGAACCCGGGGTAATCCCGTCGAGGTCGAGAACATGCGCCTGCCGGACACCGTGGAAATCCGCCTCGGGCAATCGGATGTCGGCCAGCTGCCGAACGACCTGAAAAATGCCAATGCCGATGCCACGGTGCTGACGCTCGGCTCGCAGGCAGAATTCGATTTCACCTGGCCCGCAACGGACACGAAAGAAGCGAAAAAAGTTTCCGGAACGGAGAACATCACGACATCCGAACACGCCATCATCCACCGCGATGACCTGTTCGTCTACAACCAGGAGGATGAGTCCATCCGCATCGCCACCTGGGGCAAGGTTTCAGATAATGACGACGACGATGATGATGATGATGACGACCATGAAGTCGTCAGCATCGGCCTGCTCCGGGGGCCACAGGCCCGGCAGTTCTTCCTCTGTCTGGACAGCGAAGCGTCGGCGCGCAAGACCCTGATCCGGCACCTCAACTGCTCACTGTGGCAGGTACCGGACAACTGGACGCCCGGCATGAAGCTGCAGTATCAGGCCCGTTATGTCTCGGCCGTTCCGCTTGCGCGCGGCTCACGCAAACCCAACGGGCGCGCCGTTCTCTGGCGTTCGGGTTCGCCGGAAGAAAGCATCCGTCAGGGGCTGGGTGACCAGGACAATCACCCGATACCGACCAGCCCTGCAGCATCCGGCGTCAAGGCCGTGACAGAGCGCGCCGACGCGGCCCGTACCGGTGACAGCACCCAGGACACCTACACGCCTGCGCAGGCCGAAGCCGACACGGCACAGGCTGGCGCGCATTGAGCGCCGCCGTATCCGGGCGCACCATCATGGCACTGTGCCAACGGGCCTGAGCAAAGTACGGATCAGGCCTGGATGACCTCTGCCTCGCACGTCACCGGAAAATTCACCGAGTTGGCAATGAAGCACGCCTTGTGTGCATCGTGATGCAGGGCGAGCGCCTTCTCCACATCGGAGCCGGCGCTCACCATGACACGGGGCTTGAGCCGGGCGGACACGAAACGCCCGGCCGTCTCGTCCATGACGGCCTCCGATTCGTCCTCATAGGCCATCACCGTCACCCCATTGACGGCGCACAGATGCAGATACCAGAGCTTGTGGCACGCCGAGAGGCCGGCCAGCAGAAACTCTTCGGGATTCCAGCGGGAGGCATCACCGCGAAAGGCCGGATCGGCCGAACCTTCGATGTCCGGTTTGCCGTAGGCCGACACCGTATAGGCACGGTCATACGCCGTGTAGCCGGTCGTGCCCTCGCCCCGGTTGCCGGTCCATTCGATGCGGGTGCGATAGTGGTGCAGTTTCATGGTTCCTCCCTGTGACGCACGCATTGGTGCTTCATTCAAAGCCACAGTCTACCAAGCCATGTTTCCCGCCATCATCGGATGTCGATAAAGGGCTGGGCCACAGGTATGCAGCAATACCTGTGGCCCGGCCTGCGTACATATGCAGAACCCCTTGTCCTCACCTGTTTTCGTGATCATCAAGGAATGCACAGGATCGTAACGCAACACCAGCACTTAAATGACACGGCCTACCCTGCCGGCACCACCTTCCACTTGCCGCTCGCCTCACGCGACACAAACAGGTTCATGAGCAGCTGGGGACTGTCATCACCATTGCGGCCCCGCTGCGGATCCAGCATGATCTCGCGGGTAACGGGCTGTCCGCCCCTGGCAAAGCTTACATGCACCGTCGCCTTCCTGCCATCAGCGCCCTTGAAATTGTTCACGCCGATGATGTATGCACCCCCCTGAAGTTCTCTGGCATCGCACGAAGCATAATAGTGCTCAGGACCATTCGCCTCCCGGTTGTCCACATCGAGTGCCCCTGCCTCACCCTGCATTTTCAGGTAAAAGACGTGGCTCCCTCCAGGCTCATAGGTATGCAGATCCACATCGCCCTGCCCATCCCAGGTCAGCGTCGTGGTAAAGAAGCCCTTGTGACCCTTCGCAACAGGAGATTCCATGTAATCAAGCGCCGTCACAGCCAGCTTCTGAATCCATGCCCTGGACAGGCGATCCGGGTCAAGATAGGTTTCACGGAACCCGTGTCCGGAAGGATCTTTCCGAGAAAACGGAAGATTCATGTTTGCGTCAGGGACGGTACTCCATCCAAAGACATTCAGGCCATTGATAATGAGATCAATATCTGCAAGCAGATAAGGCCCCCGGAGGGAATTGTATGGGGGAGCAACATGAACCACATTCACGCTGTTCGTTCTGTATTTTGTCTTCGCATAGGCAAACGCCTTGTCAACGAACATGTTTCCCTGAGAGTGCGCAATGAACAGCAGCTTCTGTCCCTCGGTTGCAAGCCTGTCAATCGATGCCCGGTGCTCTGCATGATTCAACCCGGTAGGAGGGTTGCTGGCATACATTGCAATACCCGCCACCGCCTTGCTCACATAGTCCCTCAAAAAGACATCCAGGATACTGAGCGGCTCCTCTCCCATGACGCCAAGAAGTCTTTCCAGATAGGATTTCTCACTGGGCGAAGCAACCTCCCAGGCATACTCCATGTGTGTACCCAGCTTTCCCGACTGGTCGATCATCTTCCCCCGTTCGGCAAACACCTCGGCAATGTCTTCAAAAAAGGTCTTGCCGTGTGTAGAGCCTGTGTCGTTGTAGAAAACTTCATATTCGACGGCTCCCCATTGTGCACCGCGCCGATCAGCTTTTTAACCTCCTCGAGGCTGTTCCTGGCGTCGTCCAATGTGTTTGCCACACCATTGAAGAATCCGACCGTGAACCCCCGCGGGGTACACAGATTGTATTCATCGGGAATCACCTCTGAACCAGCCGCATTTGCGTTGTTGACAACAAGCAGCATCGCCGCAAGGATTTTCATCCCTGCCAACCGGGGGGGCATGACGAAGCAGGGCATATTTACTCACACTCCGCCTCCCGTTCGATCCTCAGCGTTGAGCCACTCATTGACGAGTTGAACCGGGCATACGCGTCATAGCGTACCCTCGTATTGATCGTCAGCTTCCTGATTTCCTTTCGTTTTTCGTTGGAGTCGTTTTCATAGGCGTTCGAAAGGCATGTGATGCCCATCGAAATGGCATTGGCCGCGTTGCGCAGGGAGAGTCTGTCGTTTCTGTCCGCCTGCATGGCCATGTTCAGTGCCTTGTGAAACTGGATCAGGCTTTTGCGCTGCTTTTCCGAGTCCGGCAGTGAGGCCACATAGGTGGCAATGTCGTCCCGCACACCGTCGCCATTGGCATCAACGCCCGAAATGGTGTCCGTTCTGTCAAGCGCCGGCGCACCTCCAACGGACTGGAGATAGTCAAGGGCGGCAGCAAAGGAGAGCCCCTTCCCGGTCTTCTGCGACAGAGAATCCGCGCCCTGCGACTGGCTGACGGATCCGGTTGCCTGTTGATGGGTGGAGGTGGTTTCCGGAGTTTTGGGGCCACCACAGGCCGACAAGGTGGTGATGGTCAGTGCAGCGGCCAAGGCCAACCGCCCGTATGCAGGTCTGAACATGATGGAAGATTCCTTATGGAAGAGGGAGCGCTGTCGTTCCCGTGCCGCCATCATGCAATCAAGGGTCTTGCGTGCCTATAGGCCAAATGGACAAGTGGGCATTTTGCACGGTCCCAAAAGCCCACTTCTGTGACATGGTTCCGGTTGCATCACGGTCTCCCCACCATGGAAGACGACCCGGCTGCCAGAAACAATCCGGATGAGGCAGGGGTTTCCCTGCAGGCAGAGGCCGGACGCTGCGCCAGCCTCTGCAAAACCCGACGGTTTCAGCGAGCGATTCACCCCCAGACCGGCATGGGTTGGAAAATCGGCCGGCCCGGCGGCGGCGTCATGGGCGCCGGATGGGCAGCCAGTGCCGGATGGGGCGGATTCTCCGCCAGCTGGGGCAGGGAGACAAAGGCCTCCGTCACCCGCTTGCGGGCTTCGTCGCTCAGGACGATGCGGGCGACATCCAGTGTTTCGTCCAGCAGGGCGCGGTGACGGGCGCCGGATACCAGCACGACGGTTGAAGCCACCGTCAGCGTCCATGCCTGCAATACCTGAGCGGGGCTCAGGGACTCTTCGCGGGCCACGTCGCACAGCACCTGCACCAGCTGCTGGTTGTGCTCGGACTGCTCGCCCCAGTGCTGCAGCAGGCGGCGGATGATTTCCTCTTCGGCCGGCTGCTGGCCCGGTGTGCCGGTGCTGGCACCCTGCAGGCCATGGCAGAGTGGGCTGTAGACCAGCATCAGCATACCCAGCTCGACGCAGGTGGCACGAATGTCGCGCGTGCGGGCCAGTGAGCGTCTGAGCGGATATTCGGTCTGCATGGCGGCCAGACCCTGCCCGTCGGGGCTGAATCGCCGCAGCGCAGCATCGGCCCGGCGGATGATGGAAGGGGGCATGTCACCCAGCCCGACGGCACCGATGTTGCCGGCCGCCAGTTCATCGGCCAGGGCCGACATGACCTCTTCGACCGACAGGTCGTCATCGGCCGGCCAGCGCAGGCAATAGAGATCGATATCCGTCTGCAGGCGGTCCTGGGAGCGGGCAATGGCCAGGCGCACCAGTTCGGGTCCCGTGCTCTCCGGACTCACACTGCCCGGGCAGCGGCTGGTGCAGATGCAGCCCTGCGTGGCCAGCACGATCTGGCTGCGCAGCGGGTGATCGCGCAGGACATCCCCGACCAGCTGTTCGTTCTGGCCAAAACCATAGACGTTGGTGGTGTCGAAAAAGCGCTCGCCCCGTTCGATGGCATGCAGCATCAGGTCGCGCGCACGGGCTTCCTCACGGGGCGGATAGAACTCCGAAAGCCCCATGCAGCCCAGGCCGATGGCGCTGAGCGCCAGCCCGTCGGTGCGTGCCTGGCGAAACGGCAGCGCGACATCGGGACCGGCGGACCAGGTGGCGCCGGTTTCCGGTGCCATACCGGCATTCAATGACACGTCGAAATTCTGAACAGCACTGCCACGCATATCGTGCATGTGCTCACGATTTTTGCCGTCATGCGGCACGGCAGCATGGCGGCCATTCCCGTGGCCATCATGAACGGAAGTGCTGCCATATGCAGATACGTTAGTGTGCGCGGAATCGTCAGGGCGATTCTGGCGCCGAGACTGGCCATGCCCTTGCATGACGGGTGCATCCGTCGCAGGACGGAATGCCTGGGGGCATATCGTTTTCATCGTCTCTTTCCTCTTGCCATTGCCCCGTCTGAAACGGATAGATTCACAGGGTATACGGCGCCACCGTAGCAACATTCCTTGACTATTCCCAATACCTTTTTGCTGATATCTTTTGGGTATCGTGAAATATCGGGGGAACAGGTCATCCAAAGGCGCCGGTGGCCCGTTTCTGAGTCATAATGCGGCTTGGGGGAGCACTTCGGGTTCTCTGATCCTTCGTTTTCATGGCTGATCCAATCACACTTCGGCAGCTCCGATATTTCTGCGTTCTGGCCGAAGAGCTGAACTTTCGGCGGGCGGCAGAGCGGCTGTTCATCAGCCAGCCTCCCCTGTCCCGACAGATCCGGCAGCTGGAAGATGCGCTGGGTGCGCCCCTGCTCATCCGTCACATGCCCGGGTCCACCCAGCCTGTCATCCTGACGGAGGCCGGGCAGCGCTTTCTGCCGCAGGTGCAGCAGCTGCTCGAGCAAATGGACCTGCTGCTGCAGCGGTTTTCGGAAGACAACGACCTGTCGGTGGAAGGCGGCCGGGTTGCCTCGGATGGCCAGTTCCTGACAGCCGCCCTGACCAGCCACGAGCACATCCATACCCACGACAATGGTGTACTGGGGCTGGCCGGCACACCCCGCAGCCGCAGAACCTCCGCCCTGTCCGGAACGGCCGGGCTGGCCGCGCAGATGGCCGGTAATACGGGACAGAACCATTCACGGGTACGCAGCGCAGGTTCCCTGACCGGAAATGGACAGGCAGCCAGCGCCTGGCATGGCAATGGCGCCGGTGCTGCACCCGATACCGGCAATGGCAGCTCCCCGGCCGGTGCGCTCACCGGACGTGTCCCGGAAAACGGGAACGGCAGGGGCAACGGCGCCGGCACGGGCAATGGGGTGGGTACCAGCAACGGGTTCGGCCACGCAGCGGGCAACGGCTTCAGCCACGAAAACGGCGCAGGCAACGGTCATCTCCACGGCAATGGCGCAGAGGCCGGGAACGGTTTTGCCCATGGCAACGGCGCCAGTGCCGGCAACGGTTTTGCCAACGCCCATGGTGCGGAAGCCGCCCATGGCTTTGGCAATGGCCATGGTTCACCCAATGGCCACGACATCGGCGCTGGCCATGGGGCCAGTCCGGACCATGGAGCCACTCCGGATAATGGTGCCAGTCCGGGCCATGGGGGCGTCGCGGGCAATGGCGCCAACCCGGGTCATGGAGCAGATAACGGATTCGCCAATGGCCATGGTGCGGGTGCTGGCAACGGCTTTGCCCACACCCATGGCGCGGGGTCCGTAAACGGTTTCACCCATGCCAACGGCGCAAGCGCCAGCAACGGCTTCGGCAACGGCCACGATGCCGGCAGCGCCGGCAATGGCCTCACCCATGGCAACGGAACGCAAGCCCGTCACGGCTTCACGAACGGCAACGGCGCAGGCACCACCAACGGCTTCGCCCACGTCAAGGGCGCCATGCTCTGGACGGGCAATGCAGGCCCCGGTGCGAATGGCCAGACCGGGCAGGCTGCGCCCAGGGCACCCGTACGCCCCCTCATCCTGCGCGTGGGCATCACGCCCGTCATCGACATCACGCAGTTTGCGTGGCTGAAGGAAGCCATGCAGGAAGAAATGTCGCATGTGCATATCGATGCGCAGCTGACCAACTCCGCCCAGCTGATACGCAACCTCATGCGTGGCCGACTGGATGCGGCCATCATCGGCATGCCCGCCTGGACCGACGGGCTGCAGATCACCCCCCTGCACCGCGAGGCCATGATGGTGTGCCTGTCCAGCAGCCATCCGCTGGCACGCAAGCGGCGGCTGTCGCTGGCGCACATCAGCGAAGAGCGGCTTTTCTGGTTCCTGCGGCGGCAGAACCCGGTCTGGTACGACCACGCCCAGCGGGTCTTCATGCGGCATCATTTCTCACCCCCCAGGCAGAGTGAACCTACCGATCACCACGTGCTGCTGGGGCTGGTGGCCGCCGGTCACGGCATTGCCCTGGTGCCCATGTCGCTGTGTTCGACACGCCGGCCCGGCCTGGCCTTCCGCCCGCTGGCCGAAGGTGACGAGCTGGCCATCGGTGTGGCGCTGGCCCGGCGCGAGCAGGGCTATTCCCGCCCGGTGCTGCACGCCATCAATGTCCTGAAGGCACTGCTGGTGGCCCAGGAAAAAAAATAGAAGCGCGAGAAGTGCACCTCGCCGGTACATGCCCGGAGCCAGGGCGCAGACGAACGAATCCCTGACGCGCGTCATCGCGCCGCGGACGGGCACAGAAACAGGCACAGGAACCAAGGCACCAAGGCACCAAGGACCAAGGCACCAAGGACCAAGGAACCAGGGACCAAGGAACCGGGACCACCGAAAAAGTCTGCGAGCGTTTTGGGCGGGATTCCATTATCCTAGCGATCCCGCCGCTGTTTCACGGCTGCCGTATCCGCTATCCATGCCCTCCCCTCTGTCCATGGCCCGTCGCCGGCACCTGCTGGCACTGGCATCGTCGGCCACGCTGCTGGCCACCCTGCCCCCGTTCGCCCGGCCAGTCCATGCGGCTGCCCCATCCGGTGCAGGCACATCCCCGGAGGTCGGCGCCCGCCCACCCCGGCACGAAGGGGTGACCCCCGGCAGCCCGCTGTCGGCAGACGCCACGCCGAACAGCCCGCCCCCCCTGAGCAGCACGGCCGCCGACGGGGTGTTTCCGCGCACCATCCGCCACTGGGCAGGCAGCACCACGCTGGAACGGGCCCCTGTCAGGGTGGCGGTACTGTCCACCGGCCAGGCAGACGGGCTGCTGACACTGGGCGTGGTACCGGCCGGTGCCACGCGCGATGACCGCGGCGCGCTGATTTCGGACTACCTGATGCAGGCGTATCCGGCCTTCCGGGACGGAATTGCACAGGTAGCGGACCTGGGTACACGCCAGTCGGCCGACGTGGAAGCCATTGCCGCCCTGCAGCCCGACCTGATTCTGGTCAACCGGGCGGCCACACCCCCTTCCGTGCTGGCCCAGTACCAGCGCATTGCCCCCACGGTGGTGACGCGTGGCACGGGCTTTCACTGGCGGGCCGATTTCGTGCTGCTGGCCGATGCGCTGGGCAAGCGGGAGGCGGCCGAACGTTGGCTGCGCGACTTCGTGCAGCGCGGGCAGACCTTCGGGCGCTGGTTTGCAGCCCGAAAGACACATCAGGACGGTGCCGACAGCGCACGACAGAAGGTTGCTGGCAGCGATGGCCTTTCCACCGGCAGGGCAAACACAACCCGCGACGCTGCCACCTCCAGCCAGGATACGGCACCCGGGTCCGCCACCGGCAGCCCTGCCGGTTCCGTCCAGTGCCCTCACGGGCATCTCCTTCGTGCAGGCCGGGGACGGGGGCAACTCAACCAAGAATGACAGGCACGGCGTCTCCCAGGGGGAGGCCGAGCAAGTATTCTTCAATGCTCCCTTGCTGTTATTGCCCGATACCAGACACAGCCAAACCGAACAACGGTTCCATGCTTTGGGAAAGACAGACACGGGTCGCCTGCTTCACATCACTTTTACACTCAGAAAGGCGCAGACCCTGATCCGCGTCATTTCTGCAAGGGATATGCACAGAAAGGAACGC
>ERZ773026.1339-NODE-1339-length-12553-cov-5.423748_pt1 | contig 12553 bp, 10 predicted proteins | sample MGYA00580838_ERZ773026 | MGnify/ENA primary metagenome ERZ773026 (study PRJEB29015, sample SAMEA2738006) | human oral metagenome | biome: human oral; feature: human-associated habitat; material: dental | place: China | collected 2055 ... | reverse complement strand
CCGTGTGCAGGGCATCCTGATGGTGACGGCTGCCCTGATGACGGCCGTCATGGTGTCGGTGGTGGGTGCCATCGGCTTCGTGGGTCTGGTGATTCCGCACGTGGCGCGGATGCTGGTCGGCGTGCGCCACCAGCGGCTGCTGCCCGCCAGTGCGCTGATCGGTGCCCTCTTCCTGATGCTGGCCGACATCACGTCGCGCGTCATGATCAAGGGTCAGGTACTGCCCATCGGCGTCGTTACCGCCCTGGTGGGTGCCCCGGTATTTGCCTTCATCCTGCTGGGTCGCGGCAAGGCACAGCGCTGAACGGAGCAGACATGAACATGAACGCAACCCCGTCACCGGCCACGCCGGGCACCGCCACCGCAAACCCGGCTACTGCGGCCAACACCGGCCAGCCGGCTGGTGTGCACCTGATCCGCGAAGTGCCGGCGCTCGAAATCAATGGTGTGTCCTGGAATGCCGGGCGCCAGCGCATCGTCCACGACGTGTCGTTCAGCGTCAAAACGGGCGAGCTGCTGGGCCTGATCGGCCCCAACGGCTCGGGCAAGTCCAGCCTGATGCGCGTGATCGCCGGCATCTACCATCCGTCGCAGGGGTCGGTGCACCTGCAGGGCCACAACCTGAAGTCGCTGCGCCGGCGCCAGATCGCCCAGGTGATGGCCATGGTCTCGCAGACCGCCGACACGCTGGATGCCATCAGCGCCCGCGATGCCGTGGAGCTGGGCCGCACCCCCTGGCTGTCGGCCCTGCAGAGCTGGTCCGAGCACGATGACCAGCTGGTACAGGAAGCCCTGCAGGCCGTGCAGATGCACGAAAAGCAGGACCGCCAGTGGGGCCAGATGTCGGGCGGAGAGCGCCAGCGCATCCACATCGCCCGCGCCCTGTGCCAGCAGCCGCAGATCCTGCTGATGGACGAGCCCACCAATCACCTGGACATCCACCAGCAGCTGGCGCTGATGGACCTGGTGCACAGCCTGCCCATCACCAAGGTGCTGGCCATCCACGACCTGAACCAGGCCATGCGCTGCGACCGGCTGGCCGTGATGTACAACGGCCGGCTGCATGCCATCGGCACGCCGCAGCAGGTGCTGACCCAGGAACTGATGCGCGACATCTTCCAGGTACAGGCCGACGAACTGACCGACCCGGCCGATGGCGCCCGGGTGCTGCGCTTCCGGTCCCTGCCCGGCCAGGCCGCTGCCTGAACGGCAAGGCAGCAGGGTGTGCCCGCGCGCATGCCCTGCCCGCCGGATCACCCTGCCTGCGCGCATGGCATGACGCCCGCCGGCGGCGTCTGCCACCCCGACACATCCTTTTCTGGCAGGATTCATGCCAGCCAGAACCCTTACCCTCCCTGGTGCGCGTCATGGATCCATTCGTCCCCGCGACACCACCTTTGCAGACAGAACCATGAACATGAAAACCCTTGCCTCCCGTCTCTCCCTCGCCGGCGCCCTGGGCACCCTGCTGCTGGCCGCCACGCCGGCCCATGCCGAAACCGTCGAAGTGAAAATGCTCAATCGCGGTGCCAACGGTGCCATGGTGTACGAGCCGGAGTTCGTGAAGATCAAACCGGGTGACACGGTGAAATTCCTCGCCTCGGCCAAGGGGCACGACGCCGTGGCCATGAAGGACATGATCCCCGAAGGCGCCGAGCCCTTCCGCGGCAAGATCAACGAGGAAATCGCCGTCACGCTGACCAAGCCCGGTTTCTACGGCGTCAAGTGCCTGCCCCACTATGCCATGGGCATGGTGATGCTGATCCAGGTAGGCGATGACGCCAAACTGTCCGAGCTGAAAGTGCCGGCCGATGCCCCGGCCAAGGTGAAGAAACGCTTCGAGGAAATCGCCGAACGCGCCTCGAAGCAGTAACAAACACCGGCCCTCCCCCACGGCCCGTCGCCCTCCGGCACGGGCCATTTTTTTGGTCCCGACGCCTCCTGGCGTGTGTCATGGGCTCATTCGCACCCACGCTGGCCCAGGCCGTGTGCCGACATGGCGCACTGCGCATACAGGGCTGGCCGCCCTGCCAGGCAATGCAGCGCCGGCAGCGCAAGGTTACAGGTACGCGCCATGAGTTTGACGCACCCGCGTGCGCCTCTCTATACTGGCGCCGCTCTGGTTTCGCCAGTCGCCCGCCCGGTTTTCCGGTGGCGTGGTCCGCCTCCTGCTGCTGCACAGACCCACCCCGCTGCCGACAGGCCCGGACAGGCGCCGTGCGGGAGTCACCCGGGGGCCGTCGTCTGCCCTACCGCTTCCGGGCCACTCAGGGAATCCAGTGCAGCCCGTGCGCCGCATCCCGCCGTCCGTCAATCCCTGCCGCCTCCATCCTGTCGCCATCATGCGGCAGCCTTTCGGGCCGGCATGGCAGACGGTACCGGCATCTCGCAACGCCAGCTGCCCAAAATGGAACTGCCCCCGCAACTGTAGGCATGGAGCCGGCTTCAGCGGAATCTGCACACCACCCGGTCTGCACATCTGTCACACCACTGAACTGCCCAGACAGCGCAGCCCCGCCTCCGGCGGACTGGCCTTCCCTCCGGGAACTGTCTGCACGGTTCGGGAAGGCGAAGTCCGGCGCTGAAGTGCCAGTCAGGAGACCTGCCCGAGCTGAAGGAACCTCACAGGCCCTTGCCACGGTTTCTTGACGGTTCATGGCCGGCGGGGTGTCTGGCACTGTGAGCGATCCTTGCTGCATCGTGCCTCATCCGCAGGCAGGGCTGCACACACCGGGGCTGAACACGCCCGGTGGTGATGCCGGCCATTGCCCGCCCCATCCGGCCAATGCCTCCAGGGCTTCCCTCCCCTGCTCGCCCCCACGGTCCCGGACCATGCCGGCGCAGCCGCGTCGCGCCCGTTCTGTCCCCGACTTCAAGGAGCGAGTCCCATGTTCTCCCGCAACACCGTTTTTTCCCGCATGGCTGCGTTCGGCCACGGAGCGTCTGTCTTTGGCCCGGCCAGCCTCCCCCGCCGGGCCATGGCCGCGGCCATACTCCTGCTTGGTCTGGGCGCCCAGCCCATGTCCGCACAGGCCACCTCCTACCCGCTGAAAGTGGAAAACTGTGGCCACACGCTGGAATTCTCCAGCGCCCCGGCCTCGGCCATCACCATCGGCCAGGCCGGCACCGAAATGCTGTATTCGCTGGGTCTGGGCGACAGACTGAAAGGCTCCTCGGTGTGGTTCAACCCGGTGCTGCCGCAGTTCAAGGCCATCAATGACAAGGTGCCCCGCCTGGCCGACAACGACCCGAGCTTCGAGTCGGTGGTCGAGAAAAAACCCGGTATCGTGATCACCCAGTTCGAATGGCACGTCGGCAAGGAAGGCGTGGTGGCCACCCGCGAGCAGTTCCACGACCTGAAGATCCCCACCTACCTCATGCCGTCGGACTGCGAGGGCAAGGACAACCTGACCGGCTCGGACGGCACCCGCACCGCCGAATACAACATCGACGCCCTCTACAAGAGCATCAGCCAGCTGGCGCAGATATTCGATGTGGAAGCGAAGGGCAAGGCCCTGGTCGATGACCTGAAGGCCCGCCAGGCCGCCGCCGTCGACAAGGTGAAGCAGGCCCAGGTGAAGAACCTGTCGGCCGTGGTGTGGTTCTCCAGCGCCGAAATGGACATGGACCCGTACGTGGCCGGCCAGAAGGGTGTGGCCAGCTACATGCTGAAGGAGCTGGGCATCCGCAACGTGATCAAGTCGAATGAAGAATGGCCGACCGTGGGCTGGGAAACCATTGCCAAGGCCAATCCGTCGCTGATCATCATCGCCCGCATGGACCGCCGCCGCTTCCCGGCCGACGACTACGAGAAGAAACTGGCATTCCTGAAGCCCGACTCGGTGACGAAGCACATGGACGCCGTGAAGCAGGGCCGCATCGCCATCGTGGACGCCGACGCCCTGCAGGCATCGATCCGCATTGCCGATGGCATGGAGTCGATTGCGGACGCGGTGGCGAAGATCAAACGCTGAGTACGTCCGGCGGGTGGCCAATGCGATTGGCTACCCGCGAGATCAACGTCGAGCGTGTTATGGACGCATTCGTCCCCACGCTGGTCCGGATTCCATGTGCTGACAAGGCGCACTGCGCAGTCACCCGATCTGCCGGGATGGTGAACCCGCGGTACGGTGGACGCCAGCACACAATCTGACAGGCGAATTGACGGGTGAAGGAAAGACAGGGCCATTTTTGCATTGGCCCCGCGCTTCTGGGCATACTGTCCGGCTGGTTGACGGGCACTGGCGTGTGTCATGAACGCATTCGCACCCGTCACGGCCGTCTCCTTTCTTCCCGCCTGCGCCCGGCCATGAATTCACTCCTGTCCATCGCCTTCGTCTATCTGTTTTCCGCCGTCGTGGCGGTACCCATTTCCAAACGCCTGGGGCTCGGCTCCGTCCTGGGCTACCTGATTGCCGGCATCATCATCGGCCCCGTGCTGGGGCTGGTGGGCAGCGAAACCCACGAAATCCAGGAAGTGGCCGAATTCGGCGTGGTGATGATGCTATTTCTGGTGGGCATGGAGCTGGAGCCCGCCACACTCTGGCGACTGCGCAACAAGCTGCTGGGGCTGGGCGGACTGCAGGTGCTGGGTACCGTGGCCGTGATGGCCGGCCTAGGCATGGCCTTCGGCATGCCGTGGCAGGTGGCGGTGGCAGCTGGCTGCGTGTTGGCCTCGTCCTCCACCGCCATCGTGCTGCAGACGCTGGGCGAAAAGGGCCTGCTGGGCTGCCCGGGAGGCCAGAGCGCATTTTCCGTGCTGCTCTTTCAGGACATTGCCGTCATCCCCATGCTGGCGCTGCTGCCGCTGCTGGCCATGCCGGAACTGGCCGGCCATGCGGGGGTTGGTGAAGCAGAGGCCACCGCCACGCTGCTGGACGGCCTGAGCGGCTGGCTCAAGACGCTCATCATCCTTGGGGTGGTGGGTGGCATCGTAGTGGGCGGACATTATCTGTCGCGCCCGGTGTTTCGCTACATTGCCGAATCGCGCCTGCGCGAGGTGTACACCGCCTTTGCGCTGATGCTGGTGGTAGGCATTGCCGCGCTGATGAACCTGGTGGGCCTGTCACCGGCACTGGGCGCCTTTCTGGCCGGCGTGGTGCTGGCCGACAGCGAATATCGCCACGCCCTGGAAAGCACGCTCGATCCCTTCAAGGGCCTGCTGCTGGGGCTGTTCTTCATCACGGTGGGCGCCGGCATGAATTTCGGGCTGCTGGCCAGCGAATTCTTCACCATTCTGGGCATGACGGTGGGCGTCATGGTGGTGAAGGCCGCCGTGCTGTATGCGCTGGGCAAGGCATTTCGCCTGAAGCGTCTGGACAACCAGCTGTTTTCCCTGTCACTGTCGCAGGCCGGCGAGTTCGGCTTCGTGCTGATTTCCTTCGTGGTGCAGCATGCGGTGATGCCGTCGGCCATGGGCGAACGGCTGATGCTGGTGGTGGCGCTGTCGATGCTGCTCACCCCCACGCTCTTCATCGTGTACGAGAAGCTGCTGGCCCCTCGCGCCGCCACCAGCGACACGCGCGAGGCCGACAGCATCGAGGAGGAGAATCCGGTCATCATTGCCGGCCACGGACGCTTTGGCCAGATGGTCAGCAGCCTGCTGCTGGCCTGCGGCCACCGGTCCACCGTGATCGACTACGACGCCGAAACGGTGGACGGCATGACCCGCTACGGCATGAAGACCTACTATGGCGACGCGACGATTCCCGCCCTGCTGGAAACGGCCGGCATCGCCCGGGCCAGACTGCTGATCCTGGCCATCGACGGCCGCGAACAGGCCGTGCAGATCGTCGAGTATGTGCATCGCCTGTACCCGGACCTGCCCATCATCTCGCGCGCCTACGACCGGCTGCATGTGTACGAACTCCACCGCGCCGGCAGCATTGCCCTGATTCGTGAGCTGTTCGACTCGTCCATCCGCTGCGGCCAGACGGCCCTGGAGTTCCTCGGCATGGACGCCGGCCAGGCCGAACGGATGGCTTCGTTCTACGCAGCCCGCGACCGCCGCAGCGTGCGCCTGATGGCGGAAGCCTGGCAGCCAGGCCAGGGCCGCTTCAGCAACCCGGAAATGGCAAAGATTGGCCAGGACGACGATGCCGAGACCCAGGCCATGATGGCCGCCCTGATGCGCGGCGAAGCCGTGGACTGGCAGCCGGGCGAGGAAGGCTGGCGGGAGCGGCTGGCAGCACGGCGAACGGCACAGCGCAGGAGCACGGACAAGGCCGGCAGCGCAGAACGGACGCAGCCCCCGGACACCCGCCCGTGACCTCCGGAAGAAGCGGCGCCCATCCGTCCACGAGGCAGACGGCGACCATCCGCTCACGGAGCAGCCGGCGGCCACGGATGAAGGCCGGCAGCCATGGATGAAGGCTGGCGGCCATGGATGAAACGGCCGCCTTCCCCGCGGGACGGCTCATGCGCAGACTGCAGTTGCAACATCGGATATCCCCGCATACCGCGGGCGTTGCAAAACGGACTCAGGAAAAACCATTAATATCTTGCAGACGACACCGGCCAGTGACGGGGCATTTTCCCGCCCCTCCCGGCCCCTGACCGCGCACGACGCAAGGAGTTACGCATGGGTCTGAACGCTCTCTTTCTCGGGTACGGCCGCATGGGCGCGGCCCTGGGTGAAGCCTGGCTGGCTGCCGGCCTCGTGGATGGCATCGACGCCGTGGATCCACTGCGTGCCCAGGACGTGAAGGCCCGCATCTACCGTCAGGCCGCGGACCTGCCAGCCACCCGGTACGATCTGGTGGTCATGGCCGTCAAGCCCGCCATGGCCCGCGAGGCACTCAGTGCCCTGCCCGCCTCCCAGCTGGAAAAGGCCACCGTGATGTCGGTGATGGCCGGCGTGTCCATCGACACCCTGCGGGCCGCCCTGCCGGTTCAGCGCCCGGTGGTGCGCAGCATGCCCAATACGCCAGTGATGGTCCGTCAGGGCTGTGTGGGCCTGTACGCCGGCAACGATGTCTCCTCCACCCTGCGTGACACCCTCACCCGGCTGCTCAACGCCGTGGGCCGCGCCTTCTGGGTGCAGAACGAGGACCAGCTGCATGCCGTCACGGCCATCAGCGGCAGTGGCCCTGCCTACTATCACCTGTTCAGCGAGGCGCTGGCCGACGCGGCCGTGCAGCTGGGTCTGCCCCGGGATCTGGCCCGTCAGCTGGCCGTGCAGACCGCGCTGGGAGCCGCCACCCTGCAGGCCCAGGAAGGCGCCGACTTTGCCGAGCTGCGCCAGGCCGTCACCTCCCCCAATGGCACCACCCACGCGGCCATCGAGGCGTTCGAAGCCGGCCATGCCCTGCGGAGGCTGGTCCACGAGGCGGCAGAGCAGGCGCGCAAGCGGTCGGTGGAGCTGGCCGAAGGCTGAGTCGGCGGCATGCCCGTCCGGTTCCCCCCGAACGGGCAGTCCTTTCATATGCCATCCAGCCCCGCACAAAACTTCTGCAACGGCATGGTCTGACGCCCGGCTCCACGGGGACGATTCGACCATGGCACCATCAAACCGGGCGACAAGGCTGGCAATCACCGCGGCCGTGGCCGATGACGGCACACCCGGCGTAAAGACGCCCGATGTCCACACCGCCGCTACCGGCACCGGTGCGCCATGAATTCCGCCACATAATCGCTGGAGGGATTGTCCACCAGCTCCCGTGGTGTGCCCTGCTGGATCAGCTGGCCCTCGTTGAGAATGGCGATGCGGTTGCCCATTTTCAGGGCCTCATCGATGTCGTGGGTGATGAAGATGATGGTCTTTTTCAGGCGCTGCTGCAGGTCCAGCACGCGATCCTGCAGCTTGATGCGGATGAGCGGATCCAGCGCCGAAAAAGCCTCGTCCATCAGAATGATGTCGGTATCGGCCGCCAGTGCCCGGGCCAGACCGACACGCTGGCGCATGCCACCGGAGAGCTGCTCGGGGTAGCGGTCTTCCTGCCCGGTCAGCTCCATTTCATCCAGCCAGTGACGCGCGCGCTCCTCCTGCTCCCTGCGGGAAAGCCCCTGCACACGCAGGCCATAGCAGGTGTTCTGCAGAACTGTCATGTGCGAAATCAGCCCGAAATGCTGGAACACCATGCTGACGCGGTGACGGCGAAATTCGCGCAGGCCACGTTCGTCCAGTCCGGTGACATGGGTGTCGCAGGCCCAGACCTCGCCGCAGCTGGGTTCGATGAGGCGGTTGACGTGGCGCACCAGTGTGGACTTGCCCGAACCGGACATGCCGATGATGCAGAAAATCTCTCCCTCGTCGATGCCGAGATTGATGTCGCGCAGCCCCACCTGGCAGCCGGTGCGGGCCAGGATGTCGGCACTGCTGGCGCCGTCGCGCAGCATCTCCAGCGCAGGCCCCGTCTTTCGGCCGTAGATCTTGCTGATGTGTCTGAACACGATGCTGGTCATCGCACAGGCCTCCCCGCCATCGGACGCGCCCGGCCTGTCAGGTCCACGCACCCCATGGCGTGCCCCTCCCCCGTCCCGGTTCCGGTGAAGCCCTGGTCCATCAGGCGCATCTGCCCCATCATGCCTTCCTCCCATATGCCTGCGTGATGCGGTCGATGACGATGGCCAGAATCACGATGGCGGTACCCGCCTGCACCCCTTGCCCGATGTTGAGGGTCTGGATGGCCTGCAGCACGTGCTCACCCAGCCCCCGGGCACCGATCATCGAGGCCACCACCACCATGCCCAGCGACATCATCACTGCCTGATTGATGCCGGCCATGATGCTCGGACGTGCCTGCGGCAGCAGCACCCACCACAGCAGCTGCCAGCGGGTATTGCCGAAGGAATCGGCTGCCTCCACCATCCGCGCATCCACCTGCCGGATACCCAGTGCCGTGAGGCGGATGAGCGGCGCAATGGCATAGACCACGGTGGCAAACAGCGCCGGTACCTTGCCAATGCCGAACAACATCAGCACCGGAATGAGGTACACAAACGACGGCATGGTCTGGATGATGTCGAGCACCGGCGTGAAGATGCGGCACAGGCGTTCGTTGCGCGCCATGATGATGCCCAGCGGAAAGCCCAGCAGCATGATGAAGAGCGACGAGGCAATCAGCAGGGCCAGCGTCTGCATCAGCGCCGTCCAGAGGCCAAAGCCCCCCACCACATAGAAGCCCGCCATGCACAGCACAGCCATCCAGAGCCGACGGGTGGCGTGCCACGCCACCAGGCCGAGCACGGCCAGCACCAGCCAGGGTGGCAAACCGTCGAGCGCCTGCTCCAGCGGCAGCAGCAGGCCATCGAGCGTGAGCTGGCTGATGCGGCGGAACTGCTCGCCATGCTTCTGCACCGTACGGGCCAGCGAATGGTTCAGGGCATCGGCCACCGACCACGACGGGAAAAAGCCCGCAGGCTGCGCAGGATTTTCTGCGGCACTACCGTATTTCTGCTGCAGGCGCACGCGGGCATCATCCGATACCCAGTGTTGCCAGATATCGGGATTGTCACGCAGGAAGATACCGGCCTGTTCATCCCCCTTGCGCCGGTGTTCGGCCATGTCGAGGATCATCCGGTTCAGAATGGCCGGCTCGAACTGCAGCTTTTCCAGCAGGGCCACCAGCTCGGGATGCTGCTGCCGGAACGGCATGGATACGGCAACCGTCAGTTTCGAGACGGGAAAACCCGACACACAGCCGGGGCCTCCTCGGCCATCCCTTGCCTTGCCGTCCTTTTCCCCGCCGGCCTGCGCCCCGGCATCCAGCGCCTTGCCATCCTTCGTCTTGCCGTCCTTTGTCCTGCCCTCCGTGCCGGAGGCTGTGCCGTTCACATCCGGTGTACTGTCTGTCGCCGCATCCTGACCGGCAGCAGCATCGTCTTCGGCCTTCAGCAGCGTTTTCCAGCACCCTTCATCGTAGGCCGGAAATTCGATGGGCCGCATGTTGTACTTCGCCATCAGGCCCGAGGGCTGCCAGTAATAGAAGAGAATGGGCTTGTGCTGCTCGAAGGCGGCCGAAATCTCGGCATCCAGCGCAGCGCCGGTACCGGGGTGGACGTTGTTGTAGGCACCGGAGAGGCCGGTGTTTTTCAGCAGGCGGGTGTTGAAGGTTTCGCACACCCAGCCGGAGGGGCAGTTGAGCAGGCGGGCCTTGCCGGGTTTTTCCGGGTCGGGAAACAGGCGGGCGTAGCGGGCCAGATCCTGCACCGTTTTCAGATCGGGATATGCCTTCTGCACATAGTCGGGCACATACCAGCCCTGCACGGCACCACCCTTGAGCGTGTCACCGATGATGGCCACGCGGTGCTCGCGCTCGGCTTGGTCCATCACGGCAGAGCGCCCCACCCACTGTTCGGCAATGAGCTGGATGTCGTTCTGCATCAGCGCCGTTTCCAGCGACGCAGACGAACCGGGCACGATTTCCGTACGGCAGCCATAGCCGTCACGCAGCAGGCGGTCGATGATGGCGGTGGTGATCTGGCCGCTTTCCCAGTCCAGACCGGCAAGGCGGATGGGCGCTTTCGAGGCACAGGCGCCGGTTGCAGAACCGGGCGCCGTGCCGGCAGCAAAACTGCCCTCGTCCTCCCCGGCTGAAGCCCCATCCTTGTTGGTACCGGCCCTGGCACTGCTTTCGGTACTGACCTTGGTGCTACTTTTGTCAGCCTTGGCACTGCTTTCGGCACCGGCTGACGCGAGCACCACCCTGCCGTCAGAGGCACGGGCAGCAGCAGGCGCAGCCATGACGGCGCTCAGCAGCGTAAAAAATGCGATAAGCCAGTGCTTCGGCATGCGCGCGTCTCACTCTCGCGAAGGGAGTTTTGTGGAAAAAGGAGCGCACGCTGCAAGGCGGCAGGACACGCTTCGAAAAGTGTGCCACATCCGGCGCGACAGACGCATGGGTATTTTGCAGCGATGTAACAGTGCCAATCGCTGCCCTGAATCCCCCCGCCTGTCGTCGCCAGCATGGTCGGGTTGCGTTGCATCCCCGTCACGCCCTGCCTAACTGCCCTGCCCGCACGCCCGGTCAGCCCGTCTGGGCGCCCCGCCCTGCCAGCCCACTCTGGCTGCCTGCCAGACTTGCCCGGGTCGTCTGACTTGCCCGGGCTACCGGTATGGCGCGTCTTTTTGTTATTTGCGCTGTTTGCCCGCCTTGCCGGACTCGGCCCGGAAGAAGGCCCACTCTTCCACGACGCGGCCATCGGGCAGGTGGCAGTAGCCCACTTCGCCGGCGGCTTCCTGGCGAATCTCCAGCTTGCCGCCCTGCTGGATGCAGAAGTCGGAAGCGGGGTTGGACATGCCGATCATCGGGGATTCCTCCCCGGGCTGCCCACTGGAAGGCTGAACGCCCGATGACGGTTTGCCGGATGACCGGGTTTGCGCAGAGGCGCCACCGGACGGACGGGTGCTGTGTTCGTGCTGCATGGTCTGGCCCGAAGCGGAAGTGCTGTTCTGGACAGCGGTGTTCTGTGCGGAGGATGTCGTACCCTGTGCGGAGGACACCGGTTGCTGCACGGACGACGCTGCATCCTGGACGGGGGTGGTGCACGCAGCCAGGAGACCGGCAGACAGGATCAGCAGCAGTTTCTTCATGAGTTTTACCTCTCAAAATACAACGGTACGCGGCTTCCCGGCACACAGGCACGGCAACACCATGCACCAGGCCGGGAGTACGGCAGCCACACCCCGGCAAGACCGGAACGTCTCCACGGCGAAAAACCGGGAAACCCTGCAATGCCGGACGCCCCTGACGCAACGACGCCCGGCACCGGCACCTGCGTACAGGCACCGGTACCGGGCGTGCAGGAAAACCGGCAGCCCGATGTGATCAGCCGCAGCTGCCCAGCATGCCACACTGGGTGCAATAGTCGCAGCCATCCTTGCGGATCATGGCGTAGGCGCCACACTCGCTGCATTTCTTGCCGGCCATCACGCCCGATTCTGTTCCGGACACCGCCGACTGGACCGCTGCCGACGACTCGGCCGGCAGCTCGTCCGGATCGAACAGCGAGGCCTGCACCGCCTCCTGCCGGCGGGCAATGAGGTTCTGCAGCGCATAGGCAATGGCCGCCACCTCGCTGTCGTGCCAGCGCGGCACCCGGGTGCCATCGGCCTTCTCGTAAAAGCCCAGACGCACCGGACCGCGGTCCCACGTGACCTTGCGCATGTCGGACAGCGCCCGGTCGAGGAAGCCGCCACGGGCGGCCAGGCTCAGCATCCGCATGGTGGCGGTAATCCACTGCTGCGACTCGCCGCTCTGCCCCACCGGCATGAAGAACTCGATGGCGCGTTCCACATGGCTGCCATCACCCGCCTCCACGGGCAGGAAGGACACGATGAGATAAAGGCGCTGCTGACCCTCCTGCGTCCAGTATTCGATCTTCTCGGCCACGGCGTTCAGCGCCCCCGGCGGGCGGCGCTCGATCACCCGGCGCATCGGATCCACGTCCGGCACGGCCGGAGCGGCCGCGTTTTCTGCAGGCTTTTCCTCCGGTTTCGCCGGTGCAGCTTCCAGCACGGCACCCAGCACGTTGTTGGGACGGTAGGTGGCCAGCCCCTTCAGGCGGGCCTTCCAGGCCTGCTGGTACAGGTCCTTGAAGTCTTCGTACGGGT
>ERZ773026.1335-NODE-1335-length-12577-cov-4.447373_pt1 | contig 12577 bp, 10 predicted proteins | sample MGYA00580838_ERZ773026 | MGnify/ENA primary metagenome ERZ773026 (study PRJEB29015, sample SAMEA2738006) | human oral metagenome | biome: human oral; feature: human-associated habitat; material: dental | place: China | collected 2055 ... | reverse complement strand
AATATCCAAACGTTCGTTCTGGATACGTAACATATTGGCTACATCGCACCATTGGAGTGCTTTCCTTAGATCGGTCTCTACACGTACACCTAATTCATGTATGTATTTAGGAATAAGGGTTTTAGGTCCACATACAGCCACTTCCGCCCCTTGCATGTGTAGGGCAAATATATTGGAAAGGGCTACACGTGAGTGCAGAATATCTCCCACAATCACTATTTTCTTTCCTTTTACACTTCCCAACCGCTCTCGTATAGAATAGGAGTCCAAAAGGGCTTGGGTAGGGTGCTCATGGGCACCATCTCCTGCATTGACAATAGGTACTTTCACATGTTGGGAAAGAAAAACACCTGCTCCAGGGTTGGGGTGGCGCATAACAACCATATCCACTTTCATAGCCAAGATATTATTGACCGTGTCAATGAGCGTCTCCCCTTTCTTTACGGAGGATTGTGCCGCTGAGAAATTGATTACATCGGCTGAAAGGCGCTTTTCAGCTAGTTCAAAAGAAAGGCGCGTACGGGTACTATTCTCAAAAAACAAATTGGCAATAGTAATATCCCTAAGTGAAGGTACTTTCTTGATAGGACGGTTGATCACCTCCTTGAATTGGTCGGCTGTGGTGAAGATAAGCTCAATATCCTCAGGGGTGAGGTATTTGATGCCTAATAGGTGATTGACACTTAACTGGTTCATTGTGATGTGTTTTATGGGTAGGGTTGTTTCTATGCTTGTTTTTCTATGAGATAGACGGCGTCTTCTCCGTCCTGTGATGCCCAATTGACAACCACTCGCTCTTTGTTGATGGCATCTACAGCTTTTCCTATATAATCGGGTTGTATAGGGAGATCACGACTAAAACGACGGTCTATTAGTACTAATAGCTCCACCTTGCTGGGACGACCAAAGGACTGTAAGGCGGTCAGTGCCGCACGAATACTGCGCCCTGTATAGAGAACGTCATCTATGAATACTACCTTCTTGTCCTCCACAAGGAAAGGAATATCAGTGGTATTGGCAGCCAAGGGCTTTTCTCCTCTGCGGAAGTCATCACGAAAGAAAGTGATGTCCAAGGCGCCATATTGTATGCCCGCTACCTGATATTCTTTACCAAGCATCGCCACTAAGCGCTGGGCTAAGAACACTCCACGAGGTTGTAGGCCTATGAGTACTGTATCGGAGAAATCGGTATGGTTCTCTATAAGCTGACACGCCAAACGATGTAGGATAACATCTAGTTCTTTGGAAGTTAATAATTGTTTTCTTTCCATAATTCTTGAATTTGGGTAAAAGATGAAAGGTAAAAAGTAATGAAAAATCACTAAATGCGAATGACAAAGGATTCTCTCTCTTGTTCGCTTCGGACAAAGAATAAGGCAAAAAAGAAAGTATCTATCACTACGGTGAAAGCCTTGTTTTCAGCTAATTGTTTGAAAAAGTTTTCGTTTTCTTTCTCGTGTGGGCTTATCAGTACCAGTATACTGTCATTATGCATCTGTGCCAATAGCTCCTTTACAATGGGTTTGTTATCTCGTTGGTAAAGAATGATCATGTCCTTCTGCTCGCTGGTTATCTCTGTGAGAGAGGAAGGAAACAGAGAGGCAAAATCCTTACTATCACTATATATTTTTATACTCTTAGGGTCAAAATATTTTACTAATCGAAGCAAAAATTGTCCTTTTTTTGGGGTGATACCTTTGGGATAGTGTGTACAAGGAATTTTCTCACGACGGTAAAAGCACTGGGTAACCAATCGGAATACAAAGGGAGAATGTACGCCATGTTGATTGGTTGATTTCCATAGGAAAAGCAAATATTTTTTCCACAAAGGCATTAATTTTCTGTTTTAGGTATTAGTTTTTCTTCTATAAGGTCTATTTCTTCAGATTTTATACCCCGAATAGGTGTAAGTTGTATATTTTTCTCATCTTCAGGAAAAATATCATTCTTGCTTAGTATCATTTCATCACCGCGCCAATTAAAATTAGGGAAGCGAAGTTCCTCTTTGTTGATTTTATCTTCTGGATAGATGCCTCCATCTACATTTTTATAGAAAACGATAGTTTCTATTTGCTGGCTTGGGGCAAAATCTATACGGATTTGGCTACATTTGGACTTGTTAATCCCTACGGGCAGATTTTGGTCATTATATACATAATAAATAACCTCGGTATTCTGATACAAATTTACGTTATTTAATTTGTTTTCACGAAACTTTCCTTTTAAAATTTTTCCTTTCACTTGGTTAAAGCCGGTACCTAAGGTATCTTTCTCTATAAGAAAGGCGTTGTCAAACACTTTGAGGGTATCTAGCTTTTCAGTTTGGGTATTGGCTAAGATATGGATATTATCTCCTGTCATTTGGCTCTTGCCACTCCAAATAATAGGTTTCCCAATGAGTTTCGTAAGGCCTGTTGTTTGGCTGGAGTGAATAGAATCGCACTTACCCTGAATGTCCGATTTGTATATACGAGCACCTGTATAGGCACGTACGATGCGAGCACCCGTTTTCCCCGTTACCATGATGCGCTTGGCATGAATGTAGATAGAATCTTTTCCTTTTTCTACCTCGCTGATAACTAGTGCTTTTTTGGTGATATACATAGAGTCCTGTGCTTTATGTACCTCGCCATAGTGCCCCTTGACTAGGGTCTTATTGATGGTATCTCGGATAATGATATTGTTGGTAGCCGAGGCGAAACTCCTAGAATTGTCAAAGTAGAGACTATCTCCAGTAAGCAGTTTGTTGGCATAGTCTATACGTGCCTGATCCATGAAGTAACCCTTCTCTGCTTTGGTATCATAGTAGCCTTTTTCTCCATAGGCAATGTAATCCTTTCCTGTAATAGTAGTGGGGCCAAACATGTAGATATGTCCGGTGGCATGGTAATAATCCAAGGTTAGTGAATTGACCTCAAAATCGGCATTGGTGATTTTTACTTGGGTAGTGAATTGGCTCTTCCTAGGGGCAACAAAGTAGCGTCCTTCCTTGCTGGTGAGTACATTTTCCTCATCAGAGATTTTCCCATGGTTTAGGTAGTAAGCTTGCTGGGTATTGCGATCAAAGAAGAGTTCTTGAGTTTCAAGGGTCATCTTTTCATTGCGTAGCTTTACATTGTCTTTGGCAATAGCTATTTTTGTATCTCCATTGTATTCTATAAATTCACTATTCATCTTCAGTGAGTCTCCCTGTTGAATAAAAACTTCTCCAAAGGCCTTCACTTGATTGGTTTTCTGGTAGAGTACAGCCACATCGCACCAGATATCCATACCTTGGTGGCGGAATTGTACCTTGCGCTCCTCATCAGAATTAAAAATGGTAGCTCCAGGGTACTTATCATTATCAATAGTAAGGGTACCCGCATAGACAATTTCTATCTGTCTAGGCGCAGTATCCTGTGCATAAGAGACTGATAATAAGAGGAAAAAGGTGATAAATAGATAATATATTTTTGACATAAAGGGTCTTGTCCTAATGATAAGAATTTTGTGCAAAGATACATATTTAAGTGTGAAATGAAAAGTGAAAAGTGAAAAAAAAGAGGACACCAATAAGGTGCCTCTTTTTTACAGAAACGATATTTGGATAAAAGAATCTTTCTTTTTCAATGGTCAGTAGTCAGGGATCAACAATTCGTTTGTTTTGACGATTGATTGCATGAATAATTAATCCAGTGATAATGTTAGCCCCATAAAGAAAGTGCGAGGATGTTGTGGCCCATAGATGTAATCTGCATCACGATCCTTGCCCTTGTCAAAATCTTTTTGATATTGGTCAAAGATATTTTTCACACCTGCAAATACTTCCAATTTGTAATTGTCTTTTAGAGTGAAGGTATAGGCAGCTCTTAGGTTCTGTTCGTAGAAATTGGGTGATTTCACAAGGATTTGTTCTCCTGATTCAGCATCAATGACATGAGGTACATACATCTGTCCTGTGAATACACCGTTGTAGCTTAGCTTAAGCGGGGCAATAGGATTGTAGGATAGGGTAGTGTAGCCATATAAGTCAGGGGAGCGCATAACACGGTCGGAAGTGACTTTTTTCGGAGAAGAAGCGTCTTCATTTTCCCAAATGGTTTGCTCTTCAGAGAATTGAGATTGCTGGTAGGTAAGTCCTGTTTGCCATACCCATTGGGAACCAAAGGCAAAATTAGCTTCTACATTTGCTCCCATGATATGTAGCTGGTCGGTAGCATTGGTTTTTAGTTTATGTTTGATATTTCCTATATCAGTAAGGTCTTGATTGATAAAACGGTTATTGATAAGGGTGTAAAAACCTTCCAAGATAAGATTGGCCTGAGTATTTCCTTCTCTCTGGGTATAGTTAAGAGAAGCTGTATAGCTGTTAGAGGTCTCACTAGTAAGATCTTTGTCTAATTCTACAAAGATAGGGTTTCCGTCCAACACCTCAGTATGTAGATCTTCATCAAAGGCCTGTGGAGCACGATAGCCTTGAGCAAAGGAACCACGTAGCTTAAGGGTCTCACTTAGATCATACATGGCAGTAAGGCGAGGGACAAATTTGGATATCTGTTTGTTAGATTCCTTATTTACTCCCCCGAAGAGGTAGTTACCCTTTATATCCAGATAATCATAGCGGCTACCTCCTAGTAAGGTGAGTTTCTTCAGTGGATTCCATTCTACTTGTAGGTAGTTCCCATAAGTGCGGACTACTTGATCCACAGAGCGGTTTTGACCTACATAGTTGTCGTTTACTTTATCATACTTATATTCACTTCCCAAGGAAAGATTCAATTCAGGAGAAATGATGTAAGCGTATTGAGCCCCTCCTACTCCTACTAACTCGGTAGTATGTCCATATTTGGCCAATGCTTTGAAATATTCCTCTTTGTCCTCATTGGCAAGAGCATCAAACTCATCTTTGCTATTAACGGCATAACCTAAGCCTCCACCATAATAGCCATCCCTATCAGTATATTGGGCGGAAGTGTATAGGGAAAACTTATGGGCAAGGTCGTCAGAGAATCTCTCATAGGAGAGATCTCCTGCTACGATACGGTGACGTAATTGTTCAGTAATATCCGATTCGTGAGGTAATAAGTCAAATTTGTCTCCTCCACGGCGGAACTCATTGATGCTGTTTAGGTTGAGCTTTATTTTGCTATTTTCGGCAGGATTCCAGAAAGCATCTGCTCCGAAGGTAGTATTGTGTAGTTTGGTAATTTCTGAATAGCCATCATCATTGGAGTCGTAGGGCTTACGGTTGCGTTGGTAAGCAAAGAGGGTAAGCCCTTTGTCGAAATCTTCCGAAACAACAGAAGTGTTCGCAAAGAGGGTATTATCAGGGCTTCCGTCCTTCATTAGGGAGAGACTGTTGCCTATCATGAATGTATTATGAGTAGGATCTTTGGTAAGGATATTCACGGTCCCCCCTATGGCATTACCTCCATAGAGTACTGAGCCAGCTCCTCTGACCACCTCCACACGGTCAATCATATTGGCAGGAATCATCTCCAAGCCATATACCCCTGCCAAGGAAGAGAATACAGAACGTCCATTGATTAAGATTTGTGAGTAAGAACCTTCTAAACCATTGATACGTAATTGGTTGAATCCGCAATTCTGGCAGTTTGTTTCAGTACGTAGTCCAGGGGTGAAGTTAAGCCCTTCGGCAAGACTCAGTGATTGGGTAGTCTCGAAAATATGTCCTGTAACCTTGCTCACCACCACAGGAGATTTGTATTGTGGAATAATATTACGTGTAGCGGTAACCACTACTTGATCAATCTCTAGCAAGTCCTTCTGCAAGTTGAAATTTTGAGTGATTGTCTCTCCTTCTGAAAGGGTAAGTGCTTGGTTGATGGTCTTGAAACCCACCGAGGAGATAGTAAGCTGATATTCCCCAGCAGGTACCTTAACAGTGTACTCTCCAGAGGCTTTGCTGCTGGTGCCTTTTACTTCTCTTCCTTTGCGAAGAATTACATCTGCTCCTAGAATAGGTTTTCCTTCGGCAGTAATCTTTCCCTTAAAAGTAGCTTGTTGTGCTACTGCCAATATAGGGAAAAGAAAAAACATCATACGATAAATGATAGTTCTCATGTCTAAAATTTTATTGTAAATAGGTGTTTAAATTTTAGGCAAAGGTAAAAAATATTTTTTATATACCAAAGAAAAATCAAGATTATTTTTAATTCATTCTAAATAGTCGTTTTTTAGCTAGCAATGGATATAAGCAAAGGGAAATTCGTTTGTAATTGTACAATTTACAAGTGATTTTCCTTGTCTCAATTTGTGCTAGGTAAGCAATAAAAAGGCTGTTCTTTTCAGAGCAGCCCTTTAGTATAATTTATATTTGGTGGAAAAGAAATTACAAATCCATACCAATATCTTTTCGGTAATACATATTTTCAAAAAATATTTTTTCGATACGTCTATATGATTTTTTTAGAGCCTCCTTAAAATCATCAGCTAAGGAAGTGATGGCAAGTACACGACCTCCTGCAGTGAGTACTTCTCCGTCTTTTTCTCGAGTACCTGCATGGAAGATGATACTTTCGCCCTCTTGTTGAAGTCCTGAGATGACTTTTCCTTTCTCGTACTCCTCTGGATAGCCTCCTGAGACGATCATTACAGTGGTGGCACTTCTGGGATCTATGGAGAGAGAGCAATCTTTGAGTTTCCCTTTAGCAGTGGCTTCTAACAGTGATACCAAGTCGGTTTGTAGTCGTGGGAGTACTACCTCAGTTTCAGGGTCACCCATACGTACATTGTACTCAATTACATAAGGATCATCTCCAACCTTGATAAGACCAATAAAGACAAAACCACGATAGGTGATTTGCTCCTTTTTGAGCCCCTCTATGGTAGGTTTTATGATTCGCTCTTCTATTTTCTGCATAAAAGCTTCATTGGCAAAAGGAACCGGAGAAACAGCTCCCATACCTCCTGTGTTCAGCCCTGTGTCTCCTTCTCCTATACGTTTATAGTCCTTGGCGGTAGGGAGTACTTTGTAGCTTTCCCCATCGGTTAGTACAAAACAACTTAGCTCTATTCCCTTGAGAAATTCTTCAATGACTACTTTTTGGCTAGCTGTACCAAATTTTTCCTCAAGAAGCATGCGTTTAAGTTCTGCTTGGGCTTCTTGAAGGTTCTCCAAGATGACCACACCTTTTCCTGCGGCAAGACCGTCAGCCTTGAGTACATAGGGGGCTTTCATGCTCTCTAGAAAGCGCAATCCTTCCTCTATAGTGTCTTTGGTGAAACTAGCATAGCGAGCGGTAGGGATATCATGGCGCTGCATGAATTCTTTGGCAAACTCCTTACTTCCTTCAAGGGTAGCTCCCTTTTGAGAGGGACCTACAATGGGTATTTGCGAAAGTACGGTATCTTGTGCGAAGAAATCTACAATTCCCTTGACCAAAGGCTCTTCTGGTCCTACTACAACCAAAGAAATTTGTTTGCTTAAACAAAACTCCTTAATTTTTGGAAAATCAGTAGCGTCCATGGCTACATTTTCTCCCTCAAGGGCAGTACCTGCATTACCTGGGGCTATATAGAGTTGCTTACAGCGAGGGCTGCGGGAGAGTAAGTAGGCAAAAGCGTGTTCCCTACCTCCTGAACCTAACAAAAGTATATTCATTTCAATTGAAAAAATTAAGAGTGAATAGTGAAAATATTATAGTAAGCTGTGTAAGTACTCGCTTACATTTTTATAAATGCGTTCTTGTATATTAGTGGTATCGGACTTGATAAATTTTTTACCTAAGAGATGCTCATATAGCTCTATATAGCGCTCGGAGATAGAAGTTACGTGGGCATCAGTCATTTCAGGTACTTGTTCTCCTTCTCGTCCTTGGAAACCGTTTTCTATAAGCCACTGGCGTACAAACTCTTTAGAGAGTTGTCTTTGAGGTTCTCCCTTCTCTAGGCGTTCTTGATAACCTTCAGCATAGAAATAGCGGGAGGAGTCAGGAGTATGTACTTCATCAATAAGTACCACAACGCCATCTTTAGTTTTACCAAACTCATATTTGGTATCCACTAGGATAAGCCCTTTCTCACGGGCCAACTCACTACCGCGCTTGAAGAGAGCATAAGTATATCGTTCCATAAGGGCATAGTCCTCAGCTGAAACGATTCCTCTTTTGAGAATGTCCTCACGGGAGATATCCTCATCGTGAGTGCCATTGTCTGCTTTGGTAGAAGGAGTAATAATAGGGGAGGGTAGGGGAGCATTCTCTAAAAGTCCCTCAGGCAGGGGCACTCCACAGAGGGTACGCTTTCCAGCCTTGTATTCACGGGCGGCATGTCCTGCCAAGTAACCACGTATAACCATCTCCACCTTTAGGGGCTCGCAGCGGAGACCTACCGACACATTGGGGTCTGGAGTATCCAATAGCCAATTGGGGACTATGTCTTTTGTTAGCTGCAAGTTTTCACTGGCTATTTGGTTAAGAATTTGCCCCTTGTAAGGGATTCCTTTAGGTAGAATAACGTCAAAAGCGGAAAGTCTATCAGTGGCTACCATTACCAGAAGGTCGTCTCCTATAGTATATACATCACGTACCTTTCCTTTGTAAACAGTTTTTTGATTTTCAAAAGTAAAATCAGTAGAGGTAATACTGTTCATAAGTATAAATTTTTTCCGCAAATATACGAATAAAAATTAATAAATAATCGCCTAAGGGCAAAAAAAAGAGGTACATTGCTGCACCTCTTCAAATAGAATAACTAAAACAATAATAACTATGAAAATTTACTGTTGAGCTTGTTTTTTTGCATCTTCCTTCATTTTTTCATTAGGAACGATAGCGATGTTTACACGACGGTTCTTAGCGCGCCCTTCTTCAGTAGCATTGTCATAAGCAGGTTGGGTAGCACCAAACCACTTAGTGGTAAAGCGAGAAGCACTGAGTCCGTTAGAAGTAAAGAAGTTAGTAACTGCTTTAGCACGTCTTTCGGAAAGTCCCATGTTATAAGCGGCTTTTCCTTTGCTGTCAGTGTGTCCAGCTACAATTACGTTGGTATCAGGATATTCCTTAAGTACACTTACCATTTTGTTGAGTAGAGTTTTAGCCTCATCAGTAAGATCTGCCTTATTGAAAGCAAAGGTAACTCCACTTTTCTCATCAAAGGTAACCACGATACCATCATCTACACGTTTTACTTCAGCACCAGGAATTTCTTCTTCAATTTTTTTGGCTTGTCTGTCCATTTGGTTTCCAATAATGGCACCTGCAGCCCCTCCTACAGCGGTACCAATAACAGCACCGAGTTCACTATTGCCTCCGCTACCTACGTTGTTGCCAAGAATAGCCCCAAGGATAGCTCCACTGGCAGCTCCAATAACAGCACCACGCTGTGTCTTGTTGGAATTATTAATCGCTTCACAGCCTACAAAAAGTAAGCCAGCTACTAGAAATAGAGTTATGTTTTTGAATACTTTTGTCATAGATAATTATTTTAATTTTTTGTAAAGTTCATAGTGATTACGAAAGGCTTGCCATCTACACGTACGGTTTGTTCCCAGCGCATCTCATTTTCAGAAAGGTAAGCCAAGTGTAAGCGTACGCCCGCATTGGTTTCGGATTGGTACTTTTCGTTGGTAGGCTTTAGCAAGAAGTCATAATACCCTGTGGATTTGTCTATCTCCTGTACAGTGAAGATAAAATGACGGTCTCCTCCTGCGCATCCTGCGTTGTTAATAGCATAAATACCTCGATAGTTGTTAGGAACAAATTTCCAATAACTTCCTTCGAAGCATTCTTTGGAAGTGTCATTTAGCAAGGTGATTTCATACTTGCCTTTTTCATTATAGGTAACAGAAGAGAGTGTCCATTCTCCTTTGATTACTTTGTTGGCTTGGCGTGTACCTTGAGTACTTTTAGCAATAGTACCTTGTGTCTTACAAGAAACTACGGCAAGACCGAGCATGAGTAAAAAAAGTACTTTTTTCATAAGCATGTTATTATACGTTTTGGGGGCAAAAGTATTACTTTTTTTATATATTCCTCAACTTTTTTGTGATATTTAACTTTTTAAAGTGTATTTTATTATGAATTGCATTTCAATATACTGATAATCAAACCTTTGTGTTTTAATTCTTTTCTCTACTATGGTTTGTTACTTGCTTTCGAAAAAAAAATTTTTTATTAACTTGTTGGTTTGTAATTTATTCGTATATTTGCACTCCGAAAACAAACCCAAAAATAGCTATAAAATTAGGTGTTTTTATGTCTATGGTAACAAGTGGCTGTATGGGGTATATATATTATTGTATAATTTGACTTTTAAATAGAGAAAAATATGACAAAAGCAGAAATTGTAGCGAAAATCTCTGAGAAATTAGGGGTTGATAAAACAGAAGTGCAGAACATTGTGGAGCACTTTATGGATGGGATTAAGGATTCTTTGGAGAGTGGAGACAATGTATACCTCAGAGGATTTGGTAGCTTCATCATTAAGGCTAGAGCTGAAAAGACAGGGCGTAACATTTCTAAAAACACTACCATTACTATCCCTGCACATAATATCCCAGCTTTCAAGCCAGCTAAAGTATTTGTACAATCAGTGAAATCAAAGGTGAAAGTAAAAACCACCAAAAAGAAATAACGGAGTATTAATTTTTAATTTTTAACAACATGCCAAGCGGAAAAAAAAGAAAAAGACATAAAGTAGCTACGCACAAACGCAAAAAAAGAGCAAGAGCTAACCGACACAAGAAGAAAAAGTAGTTTTATAACTACTTTTTCTCATTTTCGTTCATTTAAAAAGATATTATTATATCTTAACTGAAATTGTAATACTAAAATCATAACAGAATGACCAAAGAATTAATTATTCGTTCTGGGGCTTCTGATGTAGATTTTGCTTTACTCAAGAATGGTCGTTTGGTAGAACTCCACAAGGAGGAAGATACCAATCATCTTTCGGTAGGAGATATTATGCTTGCCAAGATTCACAAGCCCATTCAGGGACTGAATGCTGCTTTTGTGAATGTGGGATATGAAAAGGACGCTTTCTTACACTATCACGACTTGGGACCTCAGCTTGCTTCCTTGCTCAAGTTTATCAAGGAAGTATCTTCAGGGAAGATCAAGGATTATTCCCTTAAGGACTTCAAGCTAGAACCTGATATTAATAAGAATGGAGCCATCTCGGAGGTGCTCAAGGCGGGACAACCTATCTTGGTACAAATAGTCAAAGAACCTATTTCAACCAAGGGGCCGCGAATCAGTTCAGAGCTTTCCATAGCAGGGCGTTATTTAGTACTGGTGCCTTTCTCTGAACGGATTTCTATCTCTCAAAAAATAGAAAATAAGGCGGAAAAAGAACGCTTAAGACGCATTGTACAGAGTATTAAGCCCAAAGGTTTTGGGGTGATTATACGCACTGTGGCACAGGATAAAAAAGTAGCCGACTTAGATAGGGATTTGCAGAACTCCTACGAGCGCTGGATACAGATGTGTAAAAAAATACCACAAGCTTCTTTCCCTTCCAAAATCCTTAGTGAAATGAATAGAACAGGTGCCCTACTAAGGGACATGTTCGATGGTACTTTCACAGGTATTCATGTAGATAATGAGATGCTTTATACGCAGATTCGAGATTATCTGCAAGAAATAGCTCCCGAACAAGTTAATATCGTAAAACTCTATAAGTCTTCTGTACCTATTTTTGAGAAATTCCATATAGAAAGACAGATAAAAACAGGCTTAGGGCGTACTGTTTCCATGACCAAAGGAGCTTATTTGGTGATAGAACATACCGAGGCACTACACGTGATAGACGTCAATAGTGGAAACCATTCTAATAAAGCTGAAAACCAAGAGACAACCGCTTTTGAGGTGAATTTGATTGCCGCAACTGAGATAGCACGCCAATTGCGACTCAGGGATATGGGAGGTATTATCGTGGTGGATTTCATAGATATGAGTAGTGGAGAGAACCGACAAAAACTCTTCGATGCCCTTCGAGAAGAAATGAAAGATGACCGCGCCAAGCATAAAATATTACCTCCTAGTAAGTTTGGTCTTATACAGATTACACGCCAGCGTGTACGTCCAGAAATCAACATCAAAACCAAAGAAGAAAATCCTAGCAAACAAGGAGAGGTAGATGCTCCTATCGTACTTATTGACCGCATTACTACCACTCTAGAAGAAATTATTTATCAAAGCAACTACAACGGAAGAATTACACTGAATATACATCCATTTATAGCTGCCTATCTTACCAAGGGGCTTTTTTCTATACGCTTCAAATGGTTCTTAAAATACCGAAAATGGATTAAAATTCTCCCCAGAGATGCCTATTCTTATTTGGAATATCGTTTCAAGACAAATGAAGGCACTCCTCTGTAACTTCTTTAGCAGGTCTCCCTATCAGTCGGGAGACCTGCTCTTTTTATGTATTATGTTGAACTCGAGTTAGATAACGTAAGTTTGATATAATGTAAGTCTATTCGGAGTTGGCTATACATTTGTATTATTGAATTGTATTATTAGTTATTAATCACTTTCTTATATATATAATATTCATCAAATCTATTTAAAATATTTTATTTATTACCTGACTTACAGGCAAACTAAGCTCTCCTATATCGAGCATAGCA
>ERZ773026.1331-NODE-1331-length-12587-cov-11.220476_pt1 | contig 12587 bp, 7 predicted proteins | sample MGYA00580838_ERZ773026 | MGnify/ENA primary metagenome ERZ773026 (study PRJEB29015, sample SAMEA2738006) | human oral metagenome | biome: human oral; feature: human-associated habitat; material: dental | place: China | collected 2055 ... | reverse complement strand
ATAGTCTTAACATTGTAATATATACAGCTTTAAAGGATAATAGACCAGTTAAAGATTTATTGAATAAATCACATTTTTTTGATCTTTTTTAGACTTTTTAATATTTATGCAGACAGATAGCACTCTTTTACGGGCTCAAAGCCCTGCCGCGCTTGCCGAAGAATATATTGTTAGAAGTATTTGGGATGATGTATTTCCCGCCGGTACTAATCTTCCTTCTGAACGTGATTTAGCAGATAAAATTGGTGTAACACGTACCACATTACGTGAAGTATTACAGCGTTTAGCACGCGATGGATGGCTTACCATTCAACACGGCAAGCCAACAAAAGTCAATGATATTTGGGATACAGCAGGTCCAAGCATTATTGAAACCTTAATTACCTTAGATCGTCAAAGTGCGCCATTAATCATTGAAAATATGCTCTCATTGCGTAGTCGCATGTCTGAATCTTATATTTATGAAGCCATCAAAAACTCACCTAAAGCTTCAGTTGCTTTGTTTAAAGGGTTGGATTCATTAGAAAATACGGCAGAGAGCTATATGGAATTTGACTATGCCTTATTCCGTCAGTTTACAGTAATGGCTAATAAGCCTTTCTATCGTTTAATTTTTAATAGCTTACGTGGGGTTTATCATAAAATTGGCTTATTGTTTTTCAGTGAAGAAAAACATCGCCAAGTTACTTATGATTTCTATGTAGAATTGCGCGATATTTGGAAGGTGACACTGCTTACGAAGAAAAAATCTTCGAATTGGCTGCTGCCTTGGACAGCTACATCCCAACACCTGAGCGTGCAGTGGACAAACCTTTCTTGTTGCCTATCGAAGACGTATTCTCTATCTCTGGCCGTGGTACGGTAGTAACCGGTCGTGTAGAGCGCGGTATCATCCACGTTGGTGACGAGATCGAAATCGTAGGTCTGAAAGAAACCCAAAAAACCACTTGTACCGGTGTTGAAATGTTCCGCAAACTGCTGGACGAAGGTCAAGCAGGTGACAACGTAGGCGTATTGCTGCGCGGTACCAAACGCGAAGAAGTGGAACGCGGTCAAGTATTGGCTAAACCGGGTACCATCACTCCGCACACCAAATTCAAAGCAGAAGTATACGTATTGAGCAAAGAAGAGGGTGGTCGTCACACACCATTCTTTGCTAACTACCGTCCACAATTCTACTTCCGTACTACTGACGTAACTGGTGCAGTTACTTTGGAAGAAGGCGTAGAAATGGTAATGCCAGGTGAGAACGTAACCATTACTGTAGAACTGATTGCGCCAATCGCTATGGAAGAAGGTCTGCGCTTTGCAATTCGCGAAGGTGGTCGTACCGTAGGTGCGGGTGTGGTTTCTTCTGTAATCGCTTAATTGAGGGATATTGATAAATGGCAAACCAAAAAATCCGTATCCGCCTGAAAGCTTATGATTACAGTCTGATTGACCGTTCCGCACAAGAAATCGTTGAAACTGCCAAACGTACTGGCGCTGTTGTTAAAGGTCCAATTCCTTTGCCAACTAAAATCGAACGTTTCAACATCTTGCGTTCTCCTCACGTGAACAAAACTTCTCGTGAGCAATTGGAAATCCGTACCCACTTGCGTCTGATGGACATCGTGGATTGGACTGACAAAACTACTGATGCACTGATGAAACTGGATCTTCCAGCAGGTGTAGATGTAGAAATTAAAGTTCAATAAGAACTGAAAAACCGAACAGCTTGGCTGTTCGGTTTTTTTATTCCACATAAGTTAAACTACACTAGTTCGTTAAAGAAATATGCATAATATTTGAAATGCCATCTTAAATTATTTTTTAAAATGGCATATTGTTGTAAAAATAGAGTATTTTTATTTTAGTGATCGAGTTTATTTAATCACCCATCTTATGGTAAACAAATTCTTAGATTCAGATTTAAATGTTGTCTGGAGTTGTAAATTTCGGATAAGTAAGTCATGCTTCTCATCGATTTCGTCTTCTTTATCATCAAGAGTATTTCTTAAATGGCGTTTTTGTTGTTCTAACTTACGGATTTGGTTTTCATATTGTGCTAATTCAGCAGTATTTTGAGCTAAATTACGTTCTCGTTTGATAGCCTTGATTTTTGTTTTGACTTCTTCCAATTCGTCGCCCAAGGCGGCTTTTTGGTCTTCCGCCCAGCGGTCGAATTGTAAAACACGCTCGCGGTAGTGGCGGTTATTTTGTTCTTGGTATTGGGCAAAATAGCTGCCGCGCCGTAGTTCGGCACTTTGGGTAATGTCGGACGGGATGGCTTGGGCTCGGTCAGTTTGTTTCGTACCAAGCAGTAAGAGTTTTTGGCAAAAATCTTCGTCCAGCCATTCACCATCATCGGTGCGGGCGGTGAATAGCAGGGTTTCGAAGGTGTCGGCTTGGGAAAAAATTTTGAGTTTTTCCACCGAAAGCCAGCCGCTCTTACCTTGGTTTTGCGCCAGTATGCTGATTTTCCTACCTCTAAAACCTATGTAGTCAAAAGTGATTTCGGCAACGGGCGTGTCAGCGTTTCGGCATTGTGCGATGCACCATTGTCCCAAGTCGGTATTCGGGCGGTGCAGGGCGGCGGTTTCGTCATCGTCTTTGAGCAGGCGGTATGCACCCAAATGCAAATGCGGCTTTGGGGCAGTTTTCAGGTCGAAGCGGTAGCTTTGCGGATTGAAGTCGGCGTAGTTGTTTAAGGCGAAGCGGCTGGCCAGCCAGAACCAGCGTTGAAAATCGTCTAGACGCTCACGGGTTTGCTGCAAACGGGTTTTGAATCGGTCGTGCACGTCGGTATCGAAATATTCCAACAGCCGCTCTTCCGCCAGTTTCCGTGTTTCGGCGATTTGTATTTCCAGCTCCTGTTGCAGCCGGTCGAAGGCTGTCTGAATCGCTTCGGGCGTGCGGCAGGTGTCGTAGATTTCCAATATTCTCTTTTCAAAATCCAGGCCGTCTGAAATCTTGCCCAGTATTTCGTCAGATGCGCCGAATACGCCGTCAAACAGTTTGAATTTGTCAGTTAAAAGTTCCAGCACACGGCGATCGGCATCGTTGCGTGTATTCAGAAAATTAATTACCACAACATCTGATTTTTGCCCATAGCGGTGGCAGCGGCCAATGCGCTGTTCGATGCGCTGAGGATTCCACGGCAAATCGTAGTTGATGAGCAGCGAACAAAATTGCAGGTTTACGCCTTCGGCGGCGGATTCGGTGGCAATCATGATTTTTGCCTGATTTTTAAAGGCATCAATCAGTGCGGTACGTTTGTCCACAGCGGGCGAGCCGGTGTGGTGCGGGCTGCCCGCGTTTTTATCCAGCCACGCCTTATAACGCCGTTGGCTGTCGGGATGTTTGTTGCTGCCGGAAAATAGTACGATTTGTCCTTCGTAACCGTTTTTTTCCAAAAATTCAAACAGGTATTCTTGGGTGCGCACCGATTCGGTAAAAATCACAGCCTTGTCCGCCGCACCTGTTTCCTGCATTTTTTGCAAACCGGTTTTCAAGGCTTGCAGCAGTGCTTGAGCTTTGCTGTCATGTGTCAGGGCACGGGCATGTTTGATGAAGCCGTCCATTTCGGCGATTTCCGCCGCCAGCAGTTTGAAGTCTATGTGTTCTGCATCGCCGTCGTTTTCGTCATCATCAAACGCTTCCCAGTCTTCCAAATCTTCGCCCAAGGCGGCAAGCAGGCTTTCAGACGGCCTTTGAGCCGTTTTTTGCATTGTATCCAGCCTTTGTCGGATAACGCCCAGTGTCCCGGAAAGGGCGGGTGTGGAAGATGCTAAAAGTTTGCGCAGTACCAATCCTGTCAAATGCCTTTGCCGTTTAGGCAGGGCGTAGGATTCACCTTTGGCCAAAAAATCGGAAACCGCTATGTAAAGCGCGTATTCGTCGTCGTTCAGGCGGTAATTTTGCGTGATGGTGTGGCGGCGGGTGTATCGGATATATTCCAACACATCCTTACGGAGCGTTCGTTTCACATAAGGCGATAAGCGTGTCCGCAATTCGTCCGTATCGCCACGATTAATAAAATACTTTTGAAATTCTTTTTTGCTGCCGAACAAATGTTCGTCCAGAAAAAGCGACAAGCCGTAAAATTCCATCAGTGAGTTTTGCAGCGGGGTAGCGGAAAGCAGTAGTTTTTGACTGCCTGCAAACGCATTTAAAAGCGTTTGCGTCTGCTTACTACCGCTTTTATAGACATTGCGTAATTTGTGCGCTTCGTCAAACACTACTAAATTCCAGCCGGCGGCATTGATTTCAGCGGCACATTTGGCGGCAAACTCATAGGAAACCACCAAAACCTGCCTGCCCGCTTTCGAAGTCAGAAAATCGGTCAGACTGCGGTTTTGCTGCTTTAAAACTGCTTTATCCAGCACCAAAGACGGCAACGAAAACTTTTCCCGCAATTCCGCCTGCCATTGCTTTCTCAACGCGGCGGGGCAAACCACCAACAGGCGGCGTTTGCGTTCCGCCCAAAGTTGGCACAATACCAAACCCGCTTCTATGGTTTTGCCCAAACCCACTTCGTCCGCCAGCAACACGCTTTCACGCAAAGGGTTTTCCAAAGCAAACAATGCGGCATCGATTTGGTGCGGCTGCAAATCCACCTGCGCTTCAAACAAAGCTTGCGACAGTCGCTCGTCGCCGCTTTTTTGGCACAAAAGCTGGTGCGCGTAATATTTGGCCTGATGCGGCGTGATGTTCATGCCTTATCCCCGTTTAAAATCATGTCGAACATGGTTTGCAGATAATTTTCGTCTTCCATAAACAGGATATGTTTTTCGCGGAACTCGTCTTCGGTTTTGTCGAACACGGCTGCCGCGCCGTCGTCCGGCAAGCCCTTATACGGCGTAACGGACAAAATAAAGCTGTTCAACGTTAAATCTTGCAGATTCAAAGACTGTTCCAGCTTTTTCACTTCGTCCGCCAAACCGAATTTCGGATGTTCCCACGTCATGTGGCGTATGCCTTTGGGGTCGATGAAGGTCAGCCACTGCCTGCCGCTTTCCCTGTCCACCAGCCACAACAAAAAATCGGGATAGAAATTGCCCGCCAGCGCAAAACCCAAGCCCTTGGCTTTGTTTGCCGCGTTTCGCAGGAGATACAAATCCTTGTCCCCCGTCCATTCTTTCAGACGGCCTTTTTCCCCCGCCGCCTTTTGCAAATCCTTCACAAACTGAATTTCGCTTTCTTCATTCATGGACAAAGGCTTCATGGTAAAGGGCAAGGCTTCTTTGTTTTCCAACACCATAATCGGGTAAAACAGATGCGGGGCAAAGCAGATGGCTTCCACATTCGGCGCAGTCCAGCCCACCATCTCCGCCAATTCACCCGATTCCACGCGGCGTTTCAAATCGTTCAATTTGGCTTCATAGCCGCCGCCGTCTTCTGTTTTGTTGATGGAGAACAGATAGCTGTCGAGCATGGAACCGTTTTTTTCGTCCACGATTTTCTCGCGGTAAAACTGCCCTTCGTAGGCGGCTTTGAGCGACTTGTAAAACGCATCGGCATAGTCCAGCAACAATTCGATCAAAAGACCTTCCTGTTTTTTCACGTCGGCAAAGGATTGCACTGCCAATTCGGCGGGCGGGATATAGAGTTTGTACCAGCCGTTTTGTTCCGTAAAGGCTTTCAGACGCCCCTTATCCAGCCGCAGGTTATTCCAAGACTGCAAAAGCTTGTGCTGCTGCAATTTCAGGTAAATCCTGTCCCAGTCGAACAGTTCAAACAGATTGCTGTTCAGCACAGCCATCTGTTTCTGCCTGTCTTTGGATTGGGCAATCTGATTGCCCTTGCTGGCAAGTGCCTGCACGCGCGGATAACAGTCCAACACGGCAAAAGGCGGCTTGATTTTGCCCTGCCATTGTTCGGGGATTTCAAACAAATCCACATTCATGCTGCGCTTGAAACTTTTTTGGCGGTTGCCCTTGTATTCGTCGTCCAACGCCAAAGTCCGCAATTTCACGCCCTGCGGCAGATTGGGCTGAACTTTAAAGTCCAGCGTGATGATATCTTCGGTATCCACGCCTTCTTCCGCCAGATATTCGCGGAATTTTTCCATATAGTCGGCGTTGATGCCGAAAATATTGAGCGTTTCCAGCTTTTCCAGATACACGCCTTTGGGGCGTTCGCCCGCCAAACTGCGTTTAAGCGAATAGTTTTTGCCTTTGAGACGCACGCCGCGACCGAAAAGCTGGATAATCTGGCTGCCTTCTCTTTTGCCCATGTTCAAAAGCCCCATGGTGGAAACGCGCCAGCTCGACCAGCCTTCGGTAAATTTTTTCGAGCCGATTAAAATATTGATATTGCCGGAAGAAGCGTTAATCGTATCAAACAGGCTGCCTGAAAATTCATCGCCCGAAGTATCGAATTCATTGCGATAGTTTTCGCCCGATTTGGCAAAATCCGCCGCATTGCCGATATTGATGACGCCAAAGGCGGGGAAGCCGCCGACCGACAGCGACAATTCGCCCTCCGCCTTTTTAAGCTGTTTCAGTTGCAAACGCCCGCCGTTTTGGGCATTGAACACCAAACGCAGAATATCGTCGTACAAAGCCGCCGAATTACCCGCAAAATCCATCAAGGGCGCGAAACGGCGCAGGAAGATATTGTTGTCTTTATCGTCCAAAAGCCTTGCCTTGTCCGCCACCAAATCCGCCAAATAACCTTCCACTCGCTGCCGTTCGTTCAGGAAAAACGCCAAAAACGACAACACGCGGAATACGTCCGACTTTTCCGTCTTCTGGTCTTCCGTTTCTTTGCCGCTGGTTTTATCGGCAACGCTTTTCCCGACAAAAATCATCAAAGGTTTTTCGATATTCCAAACGTGCAGGCTGCTTTCGTGTTTCCGGTACAGATACATCTGCTGGTAAAACGACAACAGGCAGGCGGTGAAATACAGCTTTTCGTGTTCGGCGAAATACGCGCCTTTTTTCAGGTTCAGAATCAGGCTTTCCTTGCCGTAGCCGTCCGCGTAAAAATATTTGTAGGAATAGTCGAACAAAATGGATTTGGCGTATTTTTCGCGCAAGGCATTCTTTTTGTCCGCCACCGCCTGCCCCAAAGTTGCCGAATATTCAAAGGAAAAGCCGCCTTTGGTTAAGGCTTCGCGCCGTTTCAGCCATGCGCCGTCGCCGTCGGTTGCACTCGAGCCGCTGTGTCCTTCATCCACCAAAACCAGATTACTGCCCGCAAAGGCTTCTACCGCCACGGTTTTTTCACCCGATTTGTCGCCCAGCTTGTTGATGTCGATGACTTCCACTTTGATGCCCAAACTGTTGGCATCAAAATCCAAAGAAGGCTGGTGCGACGTACTGTTTTTATCGAACAGGGCTGCGCCGAAACCCGACAAAGCCAAATCCGCGACGTGTTGCCTGCTCAAGCCTTCTCGCGGGGTCAAGACGATGATTTTGTCAGGTTTTTTGTCCGAATATTCCAAATACTGCAGAATATTGACGTGCATTAACAGCGTTTTGCCGCTGCCCGTGGCGTTCCAAAAGGCGGTCATATTCAAATCTTCCGCCTGGTAGGGCGCGAACTTTTCCGCCGCCTTGTCCATTTCGTTTCGGTATTTTTCCAATTCGGCATTTAGGTTTTGTGTCAATTGTTCACGGCGGTTGAAATACCAATCCAGATAAATCTCGGTAAAAATCAGCGACAGATATTGGAAATATTTCAGCTTCAATTCCTGATGGTAGATTTTATTGCGCTTTTGCGTGATTTGCCACCAATGGCGCAACACGTTCAAATCGTAGCGGCGCAAATCGTTTTCCGACAAGGCAGAGCCTTCGCCGAAAAACAAAACACCCGTCAGTTGGTGGAAGAAGCCGCTTTGGCCGTCATTCGCTTCGCCTTCGTATTCGTCGCCGCCCATCTGCGCCTTGAGTGTTGCCAAATCTTTTTTGTGGAACAGCGAGAGCAGCCAGCGGTTTAAAATCAGATAGTCGTGGAAAGTCGGTTTTTTCGCCATTATTGCGCCTCCCCAAACATCAACGCCATAAACTCGCTTTCAATCTGGCGGATTTTCAGACAACCCGAAACGCCGCTTTCGTTTTCCCACACCGTGGCGATGTTGTGGTCGCCGTTGATATACACCGTGCCGTATTCAGAATCTTGCGGGTTGATTTTCAGACGACCTAACAGCGCATCCAAACCTTCGTATCCTACCTTTTCGCAATCGCGCCAAAGCACCAGCGCGGTTTCCCCGTCCGGCAGCGTACCTTCCACGGTCAAATAACCGTCTTTTTCAATGCGGTCTTTGACGGCATGGACGCGCAGGCCCAGCAGGTAATTAAACGTTTCCACCAAGTCGATGTCCATCCGTTCGGTTGCGCCTGCCGAATTCGTGGCGATGTCCATTTGGTAATTGAAAGGCCGTCTGAAAACATCGGTATTGAGCAGCGAATCGCGGCTTTGGTCGGCCAGCATATAGCGCAAGAGATAATCTTCCTTCGCGCCGTCATTCAATTTGGCAAACAAATCGCCGTTGTCTTTTAACACCAGGTTGTTCAGCGTGTCTTCGTAGCTTTCCAGTTTTAAGACTTTGACGATTTGCGGCACACCGTTCAGGCTGCTTTCTTTATCGGCTTGCGGCTTGCCGTCTTTCCAGTTTTCGGCATAAACCACTTTTTGCACACGCGGTTTGAGCACAGTGTCGAAATATTCGCCCTGTTCCACCAGGATGTATTTTCGCCTGCCGCCGTCTTCGCGGTTCAAGTTGATAACGGCGTGGGCGGTCGTGCCGCTGCCGGCGAAGTAGTCTAAGATTGTGGCAGTAGTTTCTAATTTGGCACCTGAAACAGTTAGGCAGTCTTCAACTGCATAAATAGATTTTGGATATGAAAAAGTCTCTTGTTCGCCAAACAAATTTTTGAGTAATGCCGTTCCATGTTCCGTAGCCGAATATCGGGCATCAAACCAAAGGCTTGTTGGTTGGATGCCATCATTGGGGCGGCGACGGTAATAAATCCGATGAGTACCGTCATTTTGTAAAACAGCCTTAAATTCGTCTTGTATAGTTAAAGCTCTTTCAAGACCAAAATACCAGCGCCCATCCAAACCATCATCCTTGATAGGGTAAACAGCAACTTCATTATTTTTTGGATTTTCTTGTATATCGTATTTTTGATATTTATCAGAATACGTCATTTCAGGCAGCCGTAAACGCAAGGTTTCAGTATTTAGATAAAACGGATAAAACATTGTCGGGCGGTTTTCCCGATTGCTGTTTGAACCTGCTTTTCTAAATAATTCCCAAAAGAACAAGCCTTTTTCGTCTTTTTCACGATAACGGGCTTTTTGTTCTTCATTGTGGGAAAGTCTGGCAATAGGAAGATTAGGATTACGGCGCGCAAAAATGGCGTATTCGTGCGATAGGGCGAAGCCGTTTGGAATAGGGCGACCCGAAGGCTTAATGCGGATAGCTACCGTACCGGCCAATTCACCGAAATTATTTTCAATAATTTGGCTGAAAATCTTTTGTTCGACATCGTCAATTGTTCCGCACAAAACGCCGGTTTGATAATTCATTATCGGTTTGGCGAGTTGTAGGGTGTTGTTGAGAAAACTTAACCAAGAAGAATGTTTATAGCTATTTTTATAAATAATCTCCGAAGCTGCCGTGTTATACGGCGGATCAATATAAATACATTTCACCTGTCCGCGATAACGCGCTTGCAATAGGTTCAGGGCTTGGAAATTGTCGGAATGGATGAGCAGGCCGTCTGTGGCTTCATCTAAATCATGGTCGTTGGAGAGGGCGGCAAGGAGCGCGGTTTGAAAGGCAGCAGGGAAAAGGGATGTATCAACCGTCAGATAAGGGTTTGATTCGGCAAAGGAATCCGGATTTTCATCGGGGGGGGGTAAATCATTGATTGCAAAAAGATTTTTCCATGTTTCGCGCTGTTTGGCATTGGCAAACACGGTTTTTAGCATTTCTTGGGGAATATGGTTCAGCGTGATGAGCCAGTGGCTTTTTGCGACGAATTTCTTTTTCAGCCACAGCTTTTTCTGAAAATCTTCCAGTTGGGCGAGAAAATCGATGATTTCTCGGGCGATGGCGCGCAGGGTTTGGATTTGGTGCAGGCTGCCTTCGATGTTGGCGAAGGTGGGCGCGTCTTGGATGTTGTCCAAGTCCATCACTTCGTTTTTGATGTAAAAATCCAATTCGCGGCGCAAAAAGCCGCCCAAGTCTTTGTGGATGAAATAATCGGCGGTGTTTTTGGCGGTGTAGTCGGCAAGGTGCTTTTCCAATAGCGTACGTTTTGAGTTTTGCTCAGTCGGTGCAAGCTGCCAAACGGCTTGCCAATCTTCTCCTATAAGGTCTTGAAGCGTGGCGATGGTGTTTTCGTTGGCGATTTTCTGCGCCTTTTTCCCACCTTCGGACGCAACAGTGTATTCGAAGCAGATTTCCAGTGTTTTGCCGCCCGAAGCGTCTGAAATTTCACGGACGGGATAAACCGCTTCTTCGTGAAGGTCGCCGTTGTCGTCTTCTTTTTCAATCACGCGCTCTTGTACCAGCGCAAATACGCGGGCGGCATCGTTGTCTTTGCGGTTGTCTTTAGCGGTGTCGGCTGCGGTCAGGCGGAAAAATACTTCGCGGCCGTCTGAAAGTTTGAAGCGGTAGTTGCTGAAGTTCTCGCCCGATTTGGTGTAATACTGGTCTTTGTTCGCCCAGTGCAGCAGCACTTCTTCGCCGCTGTACGGCACGGCGTAGGTATCGCCCTTGTAGCGGCGTTGGCTGATGAAGTCACCTTCTTCGTAGTAGCGCGAAAAGAAGGTGAGCAGATGGCTGTAAACCACTGCTTCACTTGTCACGCTACCTTTTTGAGCGGAAGTAATTTTGTCTTTTAATTCCTGAATTTTGGGGAGATTGTCTGGATTTGCACCTAAAGCAGCAGCGGCTTTTTCAGCTTCAGCCAGCTCTTTCTGCCAACTATTAATTTGTGTTTGGCTGGATGTGGAAAATGCGGCTTGTATTTTTGCAGGGAGCCTATTTTGCAGATAATCACCAATTTCTTTAGAACGGCTATTTAAAATTCGGTAAATGCCGAAATCAAGATCAGCACGGTCGATTTGGAAGATTTCTTTTAATTTTGCAATTAGATCGGTTTGATAAGACATAATACACTCCGCAATAATTGAGATGAATTATTCATTCTAATAAAATAAACAAAAATTTACAATTAAAAGGCTAATTGAAGGGTAAGGATTAAATTCCATTTGAACAAAATGGAATTTCTAGGTAATAACTCAAATTTTTTGTTGATATTTCTTTGATTTGTCAATTATAATGGCGGACTTGGTACATCCGTATCAAGTTTAACTTTGTCTGAAAGGCAGGCCAATCGTAGCCCGCCCCTTTACTTAAAAGGAAAATAATCATGACTTTAGGTCTGGTTGGACGCAAAGTTGGTATGACTCGCGTGTTCGACGAACAGGGTGTTTCTGTTCCGGTAACCGTTTTAGATATGTCTGCCAACCGCGTTACACAAGTGAAATCCAAAGATACTGACGGCTACACTGCTGTACAAGTTACCTTTGGTCAGAAAAAAGCTAATCGTGTCAACAAAACTGAAGCCGGTCACTTTGCTAAAGCAGGTGTTGAAGCTGGTCGCGGTTTGGTTGAATTTGCTTTGACTGAAGAAAAACTGGCTGAGTTGAAAGCCGGTGATGAAATTACCGTTTCTATGTTTGAAGTTGGTCAATTGGTAGATGTAACCGGTACCTCTAAAGGTAAAGGTTTCTCTGGTACGATCAAACGTCATAACTTCGGTGCTCAACGTACTTCCCACGGTAACTCCCGTTCTCACCGTGTTCCTGGTTCTATCGGTATGGCACAAGACCCTGGTCGCGTGTTCCCTGGTAAACGTATGGCAGGTCAATACGGTAACACTAAAGCAACTGTTCAAAAATTGGAAGTTGTGCGTGTTGATGCTGAACGCCAACTCTTGTTGGTTAAAGGTGCTGTTCCGGGTTCGGTTAACAGCGACGTCGTGGTTCGTCCTAGCGTGAAAGTAGGTGCGTAATGGAATTGAAAGTAATTGACGCTAAAGGACAAGTATCTGGCAGCTTGGCTGTTTCTGATGCTTTGTTTGCTCGTGAATACAATGAAGCTCTGGTTCACCAACTGGTTACTGCTTACTTGGCAAATGCCCGTTCTGGTAATCGTGCTCAAAAAACTCGTGCCGAAGTAAACCACTCTACTAAAAAACCATGGCGCCAAAAAGGTACCGGTCGTGCTCGTTCCGGTATGACTTCTTCTCCGCTGTGGCGTAAAGGTGGTCGTGCATTCCCAAACAAACCTGATGAAAACTTCACTCAAAAAGTGAACCGTAAAATGTACCGTGCCGGTATGGCGACTATTTTGTCCCAATTGGCTCGTGATGAACGTTTGTTTGCAATCGAAGCATTGACTGCTGAAACTCCTAAAACTAAAGTTTTTGCTGAACAAGTGAAAAATTTGGGTTTGGAGCAAGTTCTGTTTGTAACTAAACAGCTCGACGAGAATGTTTACTTGGCTTCACGCAACTTGCCTAACGTATTGGTTTTGGAAGCTCAACAAGTTGATCCTTACAGCTTGCTGCGTTACAAAAAAG
>ERZ773026.1329-NODE-1329-length-12595-cov-11.903190_pt1 | contig 12595 bp, 13 predicted proteins | sample MGYA00580838_ERZ773026 | MGnify/ENA primary metagenome ERZ773026 (study PRJEB29015, sample SAMEA2738006) | human oral metagenome | biome: human oral; feature: human-associated habitat; material: dental | place: China | collected 2055 ... | reverse complement strand
GCTCGTGGACTATACCACCGGTCAGGAATTTCACCTTGCCCCGAAAATGTTATTTTATAGGTTGATTGTAGCACTTCCTGTATCATTGCGCAATCTCCCTGCTTATAAAAGTTTTAAAAACGATTCTCAACTAAAAAAATTGGATGTCAATCACTGACATCCAATTTTTTAGAATTCTATTTTACTTCTTTAAATCCTTCTTCTAAAATCTTTTTTTTGGATTCTTCGAAACTGTAACGATCATTTTTCTTCACCAAAGCTGAATGAACACTGCTATAGAGTGCTGGTGCTTTCGAACGACTCTCTTCATCATCATATTTGAACTTCTTAAGGTCAACATCAACCGTAAATGCGATTTCCTTTTCACTATCCGATTGAGTGACTTTAATTCCCTCAATCCCATCCATTTCTTTTACGATTTTCTCACGTTGTCTACGTGCCTTTTCTTCGTACTCCTTGTTCTTAGAAATATCATAGCTGATGTTAAAAGTTAGTGAGGAAACCGAATCTTTTTCCTGGTCGTACATGTATGTTACTTTTTGCTTAGAAATAGAAACTTCTAAGGCAAATTCCGCTTTACTTTCAGACCGGCATCCTAATAAAACAAAAAATGCTCCTAATAATACAATCGATAATTTAATTATTTTCTTCATTTTACACTCCTTTATTGCGACTTATTGTTATCATAGAAAATCTAGTGTAGGATGTCAAATTATACTTGAAGTGTGTTGGGCCAAATTCTGCAAACAAAAACCGCCTCCTTTTTCAGGAGACGGTTATTTTATTTCTTATTAGAAACGGATGTAAGTTGCGCGAGCTGCAACGCTTGCTGAAATTGTACGGTAAGAGATTACGTTTAATCCTTGTACGTTCATTTCAGAGATGTATAATGAACCATCTGCATTAACTGCTTCTACGAATGCAACGTGTCCGTAAGTTGGGTCAGCACCCGCTAAACCTTGTTGGAATACGATTGCTGAACCAGCTGATGGTGAGTTAGATACTGAGTATCCATAGCTACGAGCATATGCTGGCCATTCAGCCGCGTTACCCATCATGCTGTGTCCGATTGGTGTACCAACTTGTGCCATACGGTTGAATACATAGTAAGTACATTGTCCGAAGTATCCACCGTTTAAAGCTGCACGGTAACTTGGGTCAACCGCTGGGAATCCTCCGCCAGCTGTATAAGTATAGTTAGAAGATTGTTTTGCTGCTGCAGGAGCCGCTGTTGCTTGTGCTGCTGGAGCTGCTGCTGTTTGAGCTTGAGTATTTGAAGCTGCAGGAGCTGGAGTTGAAGTTGCTGCTGCAACTGTTTCAGCTGCTTTTGCTGCTTCTGCTGCTAAAGCTTGACGAGATGCTTCTGCAATACGTGCTGCTTCAGCTTCTGCTTTTGCTTTTTCTTCAGCTAAACGTTTTTGGAAAGCTTCTTTTTCTGCTACTAATCCATCACGTTTTGAGATTTCAGCTAATTCTTCTTGAGATAAGTTTGCTAATAAAACTTTATTTTTGTCAAAAGTTTCATTTAATTTTGTTTGTAAGCCTTGTAATTCTTCCTCAGCTTTTTGTTGTTCCGCTAATTTAGCTTGTTGTTGCTCTTCTTTAGCTTCTACTTGTTTCTTATCTTCTGCTTGTTGTTGCATTAAATCACGGTTAGCACCGATTAAATCCATAACAACACCGATACGGTTAACGATATCTGATAAGTTTTCTGCATTTAATAAGAAGTCAACATATGAACGAGCTCCGTTTGTTTGTACTGCACGAGCTTGTTCTTCTAAACGTTCGTTACGTTCAGCAATTACTTTTTCTAATTTAGAAATTTCTGATTTTAATGAGTCGATTGCTGCTTGAGCTTCAGCTTTTTGAGCTTGAGTAGCATCAATCTTAGTTTGTACTCCTGATAATTCAGATACTAATGAATCAATTGTTGCATTAACTGCAGCTTTTTTATCATTGATATTTGCAATTGTTGAATTAACTGAGTTGATTTGTGAGTCAAAGTCTTGCGCACTAACATTTGGTGCTAAAGCTCCTAATGTTAATACTGTTCCTGTTACTAATACTGTTAATAAACGTTTCTTCAAGTGAGTCCCTCCAATAGTTCCAATAAAAAATCAATTATATATTTCGAAGTAGCCGGTTCGGCTTAAATAAAACTTAACTTGGTACTATAATACCATAGGACTTTAGTCTGATGTTGATTTTCTTTGAATTGACAATACCTTGTAACAAAGCTGTAACATAAAACGATTAGCTGACCTTTTTGATACAAAAAAAGGAGAAATTTATAAAATATTACAGATTAATGTGTGCTTTTTTATAAAATGATTCAATGAAAATATGTAATTCCTTTTAAATCGGTACATTTATCTTCAAAAAGTTTTGTAACAAACCAAACTTTAGGCCTCAAAAAAGGGGAAATATGGTATATTTAACGTATCCAATCGAAAATAGAAGGGAGCTATTTTTATGATATTAACATTAACAATGAATCCGGCGGTAGATATTGGGTATACGGTCGAAACATTAAAGATGGATACGGTGAATCGTACTCAAAAGGTTAGTAAAACACCAGGGGGAAAAGGCCTGAACGTGAGTCGTGTTTTAAAGCAACTTGGTTCGCCGGTGTTGGCGACGGGGTTACTCGGTGGTCACATCGGTGCTTTTATTAAAGAAAAATTGGATGAGGTTGCCTTAGAAAACAACTTCTACCCTATCCAATCGGAAACTCGTAATTGTATTGCCATCCTACATGAAGGACTTCAAACGGAAATCTTAGAAGCTGGCCCTACCATTACACCAGAGGAACAAGCGGGGTTCCTCGCTCATTTTGAAACCTTATTAAAAGAGGTCGATCTCATCACGATTTCTGGCAGCTTACCTAGTGGAATGGACGATGACTTATACGCAACAATTATTGAAAAAGCTGCTACAGTCGGAGTCCCTGTACTTTTAGATACTTCTGGGAAAACATTAAAGATTGCGCTTGAAGCTTCTACCAAGCCAGCATTAATTAAGCCAAATCAAGAAGAACTCGCTGGGTTATTAGGGATTCCTGAAGCGACAACGGTTGAAGAATTGAAGGAGCAATTGAATTCGCCGTTATTTGACGGGGTAGATTGGGTGGTTATTTCGCTTGGATCAAAAGGCGCACTGGCAAAACATGACGGAGCGTTTTACCAGGTGAATATCCCAAAAGTCAACGCCGTGAATCCTGTTGGCTCTGGTGACTCAACGATTGCTGGGTTAGCGCATGCGATTGCAAAAGGCGAAAGCATTGAATCCATTTTGAAAACTGCAGTGACTGCAGGTACACTCAATGCCATGGAAGCTCAGACAGGCTTTATAAACATGGATAACTTCGATACTATTTTCAATGCGGTAACCGTGGAGAAAGTATAAATAAAAAAGGGGATTTCGGAAAAGCCTTATGGCTATCATCATAGTGACGGTAACGTTGTACCGGGTCGAGCCAAAGTCTCTCACCTTTAAAGCCTCAAAGAGGGCGTACGGATTACAAATCCTACGCCCTCTTATTCGTTTTAATACTATACACGTTACTGTCACTATTGAAGCCATATACTTTCCGAAATCTAAAACAAATTCTAGTTTCTCCATCAAGATTATTCCATTGAAAAGATTTTGTCATACAGCAAATTGAGCTTCTATGGATTGAGCGGGTGCTGTTTTAAATGGAAATGTGCAAAGATTTGCATTCGAAATGCACTCACTAAATCGTGAGTTTTGGAGCCAATAAATTCGGGCTTTTGACCAAAAAGTTATTTTGCAATATAACGTATATGTCATATTGTGTTTTTTACATTTGCTTTTGAAATATGATTGTGTAGGCGTTTATAACAGGTTTGAAAATCTATTTAAAACATTTTTTTGTTTCAAACTTTGTGAACTGCTCGTTATTGTCAGCTCACAAAGCAAAAATTTTCTTAGTAGTTTTTGACACGATGCACCCAAAGCATGATTCCGAAGAATACTGCGGATTTTATCATCATAGTAACGTGGGCGCATAAAATAAGAGAAGCTTAAAGAGTTATACGCAGTAGCTGATTGGCATAAGCTTCATCACTTGTGATTTGCTTATACCTAATCAGCCTTGCGGAAATCCTTCACAGTGCGAAGGATTTGAAACCACTAAAAGAAAATGGACTCACACTGTGAGTCCATTTTTAGCTTTTGTCTTACTCCCGTAAGGGTTCGCAGGAATCATCCGTACTTGCACTTATCTTTTATTTCAACACCACTAAGAAGTATTTTTTCTTACCGCGGCGGACGATAACAAAGCGTTCTTCAAAAGATTGTTCTTTCGTCCATTCGAATTCGAGGTCGGTTACTTTTTCACCGTTGATAGAAATCGCGCCGTTTTGAATGTCTTCGCGTGATTGTCTTCTTGAAGGTTCGATGCCAAGGTCAACAAGCCATGTCGCTAGATTTTGAGGTTCTTTTGAACTTTCAAATGTTGGCATGTTTTTGAAGCCTTGTTCGATTTCGTCGGCTGTTAATTGTTGTACGTTTCCTGTGAAGAGCGCGTTTGTAATTTTCTTCGCGTCTTCCAAGGCTTTTTCGCCGTGAACGAAGCGAGTGACTTCTTCAGCAAGGCGGATTTGTGCCTCACGTTTATGTGGTTCTGTAGCCACTTTTTCTTCGAGAACTTCGATTTCTTCACGGTCTAAGAATGTGAAGTACTTGATGTATTTAATCACGTCGCGGTCATCTTGGTTTAACCAGAACTGGTAGAATTCGTATGGAGTTGTCTTCTCAGGGTCGAGCCATACAGCACCACCTGCTGATTTTCCGAATTTTGTGCCGTCTGATTTTAACATCAATGGAATTGTTAAACCGTACGCACGAGACTCTGCGCCTTCTACTTTACGGATTAACTCAAGTCCTGAAGTGATGTTTCCCCATTGGTCCGCACCTCCAATTTGAACTTGCACATCTTCTGTCTTGAATAAATGCAAGAAGTCCATTGATTGTAGGATTTGGTATGAGAATTCAGTAAATGAAATCCCCACTTCTAGACGGCTTGCGACAACGTCTTTTGCAAGCATGGTGTTCAAATTGAAATGCTTACCGAAGTCACGTAAGAAGTCTAATAATGATAAATCTTTTGTCCAATCGTAGTTGTTTACAAGTCGTAATGTTGCTTGGTCTTCATCTGTTGTGAAGAATAATTTCTTCATTTGAGCTGTTAATTTTTCAACATTGTGTTGAACTTGTTCCATTGATTGAAGCACACGTTCACTTGTACGACCACTTGGATCCCCGATAGAACCTGTTGCTCCACCAATCAAGATCACTGGTTTATGTCCTGCTAATTGGAAACGACGAAGAATCATAAACGGAATTAAGTGTCCAATATGCATGCTGTCGCCAGTTGGGTCTACCCCACAGTAAAGCGATACAGCCTTTTCACTTGTTAAGGCACGTAAGCCTTCTTCATCTGTCATTTGGTTGATGGCGCCGCGCCATTCTAGATCATCGATAATGTTCATCTTGTTTCTTCCCTTCTTTCTTGTAAATAAAAAATCCCTAATAGTCAAAAAAGACTATTAGGGACGATTTTCACCGTGTTACCACCCTTGTTGACGATGCAAGGCATCATCCACTCGAGCATCCTTATCGCGGATGAGACGTCCTAGCGGATTGCTCCCAAGTGTACTTCGCGGATGTGGGGGATTGTCTTGCACCGACCGACAATTCTCTTCTTTCTCCCGTGGACAACCACTACTGCGCTTGTTCATTGCTTATATATGTGCATTTAGTATACGGCTTATCCTACTTGATGTCAATGACTACATTTCATCTGGAGCAGCCACACCAAGAAGCGCTAAGCCTTGTTTTAGAAGGCTTGCTGTTGTTTGTACTAAAGCGATACGGCTGTTGAAGGCTTCATCTTCAACAAGTACTTTTGTATGTGCGTAATATTTATTGAACGCTTGTGCTAAATTGATAACGAATTTTGCAATCACTGATGGTTCGCATTTTTCTTCAGCAAAGCGGACTACGTTTGGATAGTTTTCGATGAGTTTCAATACTTCCCACGCATCATCGTCTGTTAATGAGAACGCCTCTTTTGTATCGATAGTATGGTTGGCTTTACGTAAAATACTCATTGCACGAGCATGTGTATATTGTACGTATGGCCCTGTTTCACCTTCGAATTGCACGACTTCTTCAAGCGCGAAGTCGAAGTTGTTTGTACGGTCGTTCTTCAAGTCGTGGAAAATTACCGCACCCACCCCAACAGCGTGTGCCACTGCTTCTTTATTTTCAAGCGATGGATTTTTTGCTTCGATTTGTTTCAAAGCAAGTTCTGTCGCTTCTTTTAACACGCCTTCTAGAAGAATGATTTTTCCTTTACGTGTTGATAATTTTTTACCGTTCAATGTGATTAGTCCGAATGGAATATGCACGATATCTTCAGACCAAGGTAAGTTTAATTCTTTTAAGACTGCTTTTAATTGTTTGAAGTGGTTGGATTGTTCCATCCCTACCACGTAAATACATTTTGCAAAATCGTAAGTATTCTTACGGTAGTTTGCGGCTGCTAAGTCACGTGTCATGTAAAGTGTTGCACCGTCTGATTTTTTAATTAATGCTGGTGGTAAATCATATTTTTCAAGGTCTACGATTGTCGCACCATTATCCACTTTTAGTAAGTTTGCATCTTCAAGCATGTCGACTACAACGTCCATTTTGTCGTTATAGAACGCTTCACCATTGTATGAATCAAAAGTCACACCGAGTAAGTCATACACACGGTTGAATTCTTTCAAGGATTCACTTCTGAACCATTCCCATAGACGAACGGCTTCTGGGTCTCCATCTTCTAGTTTCTTGAACCATGCACGGCCTTTGTCATCTAGTGTTGGGTCTAGTTCTGCTTCTTCGTGGAAACGAACGTATAATTTAATGAGTTCTGCGATTGGATCAGCTTTTACAAGCTCTTCGCTACCCCATAATTTGTACGCTTCGATGAGTTTCCCGAATTGTGTTCCCCAGTCTCCTAAGTGGTTGATACGAATGGGCTCATAACCGACTTTTTTCTCAAGGTTCGCAATCGCGTTTCCGATAACGGTTGAACGTAAATGTCCCATTGACATTGGTTTCGCGATATTTGGTGAAGACATATCGATGAGGACTTTACGGCCTTGTCCGTAATCCCAGTCCCCGTAATGTTCGCTAAGTTCTAAGACTTCTTTTAATACTTCATCAGCAAAAGCACTACGTTCTAAGAAGAAGTTCGCGTATGGTCCCATTGCTTCTGCGCGTGCGATATGTTTATCACTAACGGCTTCCACAATTTCTGTCGCGATGGCTTGCGGTGCTTTACGTAATACTTTCGCAAGCGTAAATGCAGGGAAAGCGAGGTCCCCTTGGTTCGCGTATTTAGGCACTTCAATCATTGATACGATTTCATCAACGCTTAAATGCTCGCCGACTGTTTTTGCGATTTGTTCTGCAACAATTTTCTTATAATTCATCTTTGTTCTCCTTTTCTTTGTTTTTTTATACTCGGATATCCATTTACACAAAAAAATCCCTATACGACGACAGTCATATAGAGACGAGAATTCCCGTGGTACCACTCTGCTTGCTCAAATTGAGCCACTTTACTCGGTAACGGCGAATCCGGATTATCCTACATTTCAAATAATCATTTCAAAAGTGCGGTTCATTTTTAATGAATGGTTGGCTTTCACCCTTCCAACTCGCTAATACATTCGGTTAAAAACTACTCTCTTTTTCATCAATTTTGCTATTTAACTGTCATCCACTGTATCATAACTAGCATCATTTTGCAATTTTACTTCTTTTTAAAATAGCGAACTCCTTGCACCACTGACGAAATGGCAAATAATACAGCACAGATTGCATACAGTGGTTTTGAAACCACCGCCAAAATCACAAATGCAATGGCACAAATGGCGTAAACAATACATAAATATAAGGACTGATCCATTGACTCACCTACTTTAATTTATCATGGTCATACGTGTGCACGAGTTCAAGCCCTGCAAAACGTTGTTGACGAAGCGCTTCGTACACGACAATCGCTGCCGTATTCGATAAGTTTAACGAACGCACATGTGTATCGTTCATCGGAAGACGCAAGCATTTTTCTTCGTTTTCACGCATGAATTCTTCAGGAAGTCCTGTTGTTTCTTTACCGAACATGAAAAATTGCTCTTCGTCACGAGCTAAATCCACCTCATCGTAAGTATGGTTAGCGAATTTTGTAATCAAATATAAAGGGCGTTCTCCTAAATAGTCAAGGAATGCTTCTAGCGATTTGTGATACGTAATATTTACATCATGCCAATAATCGAGCCCCGCGCGCTTTAAATGCTTATCATCCGTTGAGAATCCAAGCGGTTCAATTAAGTGTAGTGGCGAATTCGTCGCCGCACAGGTTCTTGCAATATTCCCCGTATTGGCCGGTATTTGTGGTTCAAATAATACGATATGATTTACCGTCATTTGTTTGCCTCTTCTCTACGTTTTTCTTCTAGTACTACAATTGCTTTGTCTAATTCTTCGATTAACTCGATATCTTCTTTCGTTGGATTTTCCAGAGAGTCTCTCTTCTTCACTGCGGCTTCTTTTTGCTCGTTAAAATAATCGATCATTTCTTGGTTCGATTCGTTCACGATTTCTGCCACCGCCCAAGCAGCTGACCCCTTCATCACGGGACGCATATCTTCTTTCATAACGCGAAGTAAGAGTGGAACTGCTGATTTATCGCGGTAATTCGCTAAGGCGATAATCGCATTTCGCTGCAACGGTTTCTTTCCTCGCCATGATCCCGCCATTTGTCCAAAACGTTCCTTAAACTCTTTATTCGAAATTGTCACAAGCGGCTTTAAGAGTGGATGCGTCTCTTCAACAGACGGTTCCATCTCTGGGTGCAGGTGGAAATCTTTTCCCTTATTATACGGACACACTTGCTGACAAATATCACAGCCGTAAATCACATGCCCGATTTTTTTACGAAATTCTTGCGGCATAAAGCCTTTCGTCTGCGTCTGATAGGATAGGCAGCGCATAGCATTCATACGCCCATCCCCTAGTAGCGCCCCTGTTGGACAGAAATCCACACAACGCGTACAATCGCCGCATCCGTAATCCACCATTTCATCGGTTGGAAACTCGATATTCGTAATCAACTCTCCTAAGTAGACATAGGAGCCAAATTCCTTCGTAATGAGGAGTCCATTTTTGCCGACAAAACCAATTCCTGCACGCTCTGCTACACGAACATCGATTAATTCGCCCGTGTCGACCATTGGCTTAAAGCGGGAATCATCGTCTTGAACTTCTTCTTTAATGTAATTGATTAATGCTTCCATGCGTCTTGAAAGAATAAAGTGATAATCCTCTCCCCACGAAGCCCGTGCAAAAGCTCCGCGTCGCTCTCCTTTCACACGTTCCGGCTTATTTTTTGGAAGTGTTGGATATGCCAGCGCAATGGAAATAATCGTTTTTGGAGTATCGAAGATTTTTTCTGGATAAATACGCTCTTCTAGCACTGGATGCTCAAAACCCGTCGTATGACCGAGTTCTTTGGAACGACGCATGCTCTCTTCTAAGTGCGTAAACGGCTCGGCAGAAGCAAAACCAATTTTATCAATGCCCAGCTCTTTGCTTTTAGCAATAATCTTCTGTTTTAAAACTGCTGTATCCATCAAAAACCTCCTCTCTTTGTTCTTATCTATTGTACTATACTTCTCTTTTTTCACAAAGTTTCCTAATTTTACGCAAAAAAAGAACGCTAGCCTTCGGTGAAATCACTGCGAAAGTTAACGTTAGTCGAACATCAATTGCCGTGCAAAATCAATTACAGAGCAAGAGATACAAGTATAATAGCGCTTTTCTTTTTAAAAATCAACTATAAAGTTAAGAAATTCTAACGTTTTTGAAAAAAATTTTATCATTCTCCGAATTGTTTTAGTTTGTTACTGAAAAAAGACTTCTTTTATACACTTAAAGAGACTTCCAACCAGAGAAAAGCAACTCAAGGAGTTGCTTTTCTCATACTGTTTTTTTCTTTACTTCATTATACAATTCTTCCGTAATCATAGCAGCTGCCATCGGATGGTCTCCAGGATTAATCACGACATCATGAAATGCTAATTGTTCATCAAGTGTCACAATTAACGCTTTACAATCTTCTCCATAGTGTTTACGAAGTCTCTTCCAGTCCGTATACACTTTGAGTGTCAGCTCTTTCGTTTTTCCTGGTTGCATTGCTAAATCAAAAGGAATATTAGGTTCTACGTCCGTTTGCGGGTTATCTTCAAGAAATTGGTCATACCCATGAAGTCTCATTGGCGCAATAAATTTTGCTGTTTTTAAAGCTTCATAAAACTGATATAAATAGACTTGGCTAAGTGTTTTTTTATCTTTCGTATTCAGTTTCCCCAATTGACGTGCCAAATATAACCACTTGATCACATTCGGATTCGTTACAGGGATTTCTTTTTCATCCATCCCTTTATACCGCGGAAGATCCACTAGTTGTTCCGCAAGAATCGTTGTTTTTTCACCACAATATTGAATTCCACGTATTCCATCATAGATGAATAAGTCTCTTATGAAATTACGAATCCCTTCTTTATCAGGCCCATTCTCAATTCGTTTAAAATCAAATATCTCATCTTTCTTATAAATCTCTTTACGGTAATGCATGTATGAGCTTGGAATCAATTGAGCCATTGGCATTGTAACAGAAAGTGAGCCCTTCTCATCTTCTGATGCATGAGAAAACAAATAAGGCTCATCTGTTTCTACTGAATACACTACATAAACATCATCTAATAAAAATAGTTTTTCTCGAATCAGTTTATACAATTCTCGTCTTTTATAATTTAATAGTACCTGTTTGGCTTCAAATCGTTTAGCCTCTTCAGCATGCACTCTATAATATAATTGCCAAATCTCCGAAATATCTGAAGCAGTTAATTTTTCACAATCCTCTTTAGTAAGTTTGCCCTCTTGTTCATCCACAAAAGCGATTCCCAGCGCAACAATATAAGCATTATATAGTTGGGCATCCGGGGCATTTTCCGAATGCAACACTGTTCCCTTATAAATATCAAGTTTAGCCCCATCTTGGACTCTTGCCATCACCATTGTGTCTGAAGCTTCTTGTAGCTCGCCTTCAGGAACCATGAGTGATAGAACGGTTGTTTTCACAGGGGTTTCCGTCACACAACTCATCTTTGTAACAACAATTTCGTCCCCAACTTTTATGGTCCCTTTCACGAAACCCACTACCATTAAGTCTGAAGGATTGTCATCTCCCTTAAAAAAATTAACAACACCAAGAGTAAAACTCGGGTCCTGTTTCTTCTTTCCAAATAAAAAATCGAATAATCCCATCCATATTCCTCCCGTTTTTCAATAGCTGATACTTCAATTATAACATAGCTTTGTTCACAAATATTAAGTGTGAACAAAGGTATCCACACTATGTAGCCTTGGTTTCTCTTTCATTGCTTCTGTAAATTCTCTCAGAAAATCGTCCAATACACGATCTAATTTCAGATAATAGCTAGCTTCTCTAGCATGATGATAACGGTTATGAGCAGCATCTGCATAATAGTGTTGGTAATAGACCTTCTGTCCATTTACTTGTTTCACTTGTGTTACGGAACCACGATTAATTTCACGAGTAATAGTAGAGTGATTTCTCTCCAGACGACGAGCAATCTCTGCAGATTTGAGTCCTACGCTTAAATAAGCTTCAATTTCTTTCAGATAAGTGCTTGTAGGATTGATTTGTGATAGGACAATTAGCGGACAAGTTCATCTTCCTTTATACTGTTTTTCGCAACTCTAGTATATCAGATGAACATGTCTTTTGTGTTGCACTTCATTTCACAACAGGGCATGGGGTCTGTTTTCAGAAAATGTAATTTTCTAGAAAATAGTTGTTGAATAAATAGGACAGGTTCTATTCATTAACCTACCAACCAACAAAAAATTCTCTCTTTAGTTTGTAAGTTGACATCTTGTATACCGAAAAAGAATCAAACGATTTACTGAAAAAGAAACAATACTAGTCAATTCAACTTGCTTGACAAAAGATTTACTTCATGATTTGATATACCCCATAAGGGTATATTTGGAGGTGCATATGTTTTACTTATTTACAAAAATTGACAGTATTTCTACCAGCGAGTTAGAAGCCAAACTTAGAGAACCGATTCAGCTACTGGATGTTCGGACGCCTACGGAATTCCATAGAGGGCATATCAAAAATGCCAAGAATGTCCCTCTAACCGAAATCGGATCTTATACACCAACGACAAAAGAAACACTTTATGTCATTTGTCATTCTGGTGTTCGGAGTAAGATAGCCGCGAAAAAACTAAAGAAAAAAGGCTACGATGTCATAAATGTTCGAGGCGGTATGAGCGCTTGGACAGGTAAAATCATCTAGATATATAAAGGAGAAAGTCAATGAAAATCATCATTATCGGGGGAGTTGCAGGCGGTATGTCAGCAGCAACCCGCCTCAGACGTCTCATGGAAGACGCTGAAATCACTATTTTTGAGAAAGGTCCCTTTG
>ERZ773026.1321-NODE-1321-length-12648-cov-9.689192_pt1 | contig 12648 bp, 14 predicted proteins | sample MGYA00580838_ERZ773026 | MGnify/ENA primary metagenome ERZ773026 (study PRJEB29015, sample SAMEA2738006) | human oral metagenome | biome: human oral; feature: human-associated habitat; material: dental | place: China | collected 2055 ... | reverse complement strand
GTTCGAGAACAGGCCACGCTTGACGCCGTTGAGCATGGCAGCGGCCATGCTGCCCATCACGCCACCGGCCGCCTGTTCGAAACCGAAGGCGCTCTTGATGATCAGGCCGATCACGGCCGGCACCCTGTCGATGTTGGCCACCATCACCCACAGCGCCACACCCAGATAGGCCACCGCCATGAACGGCACCACCACCTCGGCCACACGGGCAATGTTGCGGATACCGCCGAAGATCACCAGCGCCGACAGGATGGCTACCCCCACCCCGATCTGGATGCGGTCGAGCTGGAAGGACTCGTTCAGCGACTCGGCAATGGCATTGGCCTGCACCGCGTTGAACACCAGCCCGAACACCACCAGCAGAATGATGGAAAACAGCGCCCCAGCCCAGGGGGCATTGAGACCGCGCGTGATGTAGAAGGCCGGACCACCCCGGTACAGACCGTCGTGGTCACTGACCTTGTAGATCTGGGCCAGCGTACTTTCGGCATAGGCCGTGGCCATGCCAAGGAAAGCCACCACCCACATCCAGAACAGCGCACCCGGACCGCCCGTATACACGGCCACCGCCACCCCGGCGATGTTGCCCGTACCCACCCGCGAGGCCAGACTGGTGGTCAGCGCCTGGATGGGCGTGATGCCATGGCTGTCCTTCTCGGGCGTACGGGTGACCGAACGGATGAACTCGCCAAACTTGAAAAGCTGCAGAAAGCGCAGCCGGATGGAGAAATAGACCCCCACCGCCAGCAGGCCGTAGATCAGTACGTAGCCCCAGACCACATCGTTGATGGCATCGATCGCTGCCGTGATGTTTGCTGCAATCACATCCATGTCGAAGCCCCCTCACGCCCAATGCACATTAGTGTTCTCCTGCAGGGTCCCGCACGGGACCCCACCCATTGACCTTGTTCAGGCAGCACACATGCCATGACCCGCCCCGTGCCGATGCGCGGGGCCGCCCACAACACATCCATGCCGCCGGTCGGGCAGCAGCAACCATTCATCCGCCGGAAGATGACTTCCGGACACGGCGGCCATCCATCCCGTGCTGCCCGCAAAACCGCAAATGATAGCCCAACCCGGGTGTTCTACACTGTGGGGCCACATGCTTTTACAGGAAGTATTTCATGCGTCTGCTGATAGCCCTTCTGCTCCCCTGGCTGGCCTTCTTCACCATCGGCCGCCCCATCGCCGGCATCATCTGCCTGATACTGCAACTCACACTTATCGGCTGGCTGCCTGCCGCCATCTGGTCGGTATACGCCCTGAGCCAATACAAAACCGACCAAAAAATACGCAACGCGCTGAACAACCGACAAGTCTGACCGAAGGCCGTCTGAAAACCAAACCGAGAGGTTAATCATGTTGAAAAAAGTATTAATCGCCAACCGTGGGGAAATCGCACTCCGCGTCCTTCGCGCCTGCCGCGAAATGGGCATTGCCACCGTTGCCGTCCATTCCGAAGCCGACAAAGACAGCCTGCACGTCAAATTGGCCGACGAATCCGTCTGCATCGGCCCCGCGCCCTCGCCCCAAAGTTACCTGAACATTCCGGCCATCATCGCCGCCGCCGAAGTAACCGGTGCGGATGCAGTCCACCCCGGCTACGGCTTTCTGGCCGAAAACGCCAATTTTGCCGAACAAGTCGAACAATCCGGCTTCATCTTCATCGGCCCGCGCGCCGACACCATCCGCCTGATGGGCGACAAAGTGTCTGCCAAACAAGCCATGCAGGAAGCGGGCGTGCCCTGCGTGCCCGGTTCGGACGGCGCACTGCCGGACGACCCCGAAACCATCATCAAAACCGCAGCCAAAGTCGGCTACCCCGTTATCATCAAAGCATCGGGCGGCGGCGGCGGACGAGGCATGCGCGTGGTGGAAAGAGAAGAAGACCTGATCAAATCGGTGGAAATGACCAAAGCCGAAGCCGGTGCTGCATTCGGCAACCCCATGGTTTACATGGAACGCTACCTGCAACGCCCGCGCCACGTCGAAATCCAAGTGCTGGCCGACGAACACGGCAACGCCATCTACTTGGGCGAGCGCGACTGCTCCATGCAGCGCCGCCACCAAAAAGTCATTGAAGAAGCCCCCGCGCCCGGCATCACTGCCAAAGAGCGCGAAAAAATCGGCAAAGCCTGTGTCGAAGCCTGCAACCGCATCGGCTACCGGGGCGCGGGAACGTTCGAATTCCTGTATGAAGACGGCGAATTTTTCTTTATCGAAATGAACACCCGCGTACAGGTCGAACACCCCGTTACCGAACTGATTTCCAGCGTGGATATCGTTCAGGAACAACTGCGCGTGGCAGCAGGCGAGAAATTGCAATACAAGCAGAAAGACATTGTTTTGGAAGGGCATGCCTTCGAATGCCGCATCAACGCCGAAGACCCGTACAACTTCATCCCCAGCCCCGGCCTGATTGAAAGCTGCCACCTGCCCGGCGGCTTTGGCATACGCGTGGACAGCCACATTTATCAGGGCTACCGCATTCCGCCGAACTACGACAGCCTGATCGGCAAAATCTGCGTGCACGGCAAAACCCGCGAACAGGCAATGGCAAAAATGCGCGTTGCGATGGCCGAGCTGGCCATTACCGGCATCAAAACCAATGCCGACCTGCACCGCGACCTGTTTCGCGATCCGGGCTTCGCCGACGGCGGCGTCAGCATCCATTATCTGGAACAATGGCTGGAAGCGCGCAAAGCCCGCGAGGAAGGCAAATAACCCGCCTGCCTGAGGTTCAACCCTGAAAAGGCCGTCTGAAAACTTTCAGACGGCCTTTTATCACAAGCACTTTTCTTGTCTTAATATTCCACAACGGCTTTTTCAATAAATGAAACTGGAAAACAGCCAAACCGCCCGCAGCGGCAGCTTATAAAATCAATCAACCCGCACAAACGGATTGCTCCCGCCCAAACCCAAACATAAAGCCCAAGCATCATGAAGGCCGTCTGAAAACATAATTTTAACGGCGCGCAAACCGTTTCAGACGGCCTCTTCCGCCCTACCCTGCCTTCAAACGGTATAAAAACGTTGTTTCCCGATTTCGGGCAAATGCCAGCGGGTCGTCGGTAGAAACGGCTTTACCATGCTGCGGGCGGATGTGCAGCGTTTCAATCAGGCTCAGTCCGGCCGTCTGAAAACAGCGCGGCAGGAAATCGGCGGCGCGCAATCCCAAATGTTCGGCCAAATCCGACATAATCAGCCAAACTTCGCCGCCGCCGTTCAAATGACTGCGCGCGCCGTTAAGGAAACCGCGCAGCATGGCATGGTCGGGATCATACAGCGCGGTTTCCACGGCTGACGTGGGTTTCGCAGGCAGCCAGGGCGGATTGCAGACAATCAGGTCGGCACATCCTTCCGGAAACAGGTCGGCGGTCTCGATGCCGATTTGCCGCTGCAAGCCGAGGCGGCGGATGTTGTCTCCGGCACAACTCAGGGCGCGCGGATTGTTGTCGGTAGCGGTAATCCGCCGCAGGCCGCGTTTGGCCAGCAATGCGGCCAGCACGCCCGAACCCGTGCCTATATCGAAGGCCGTCTGAAAAGACGGCGGCAATTCCGCCCGTATCAGCAGGTCGAGATACTCGCCGCGCAAAGGGGAAAAGACGCCGAAAGGCACATGTATCCGCCCGCCCAGTGCGGGAATGTCCACGCCTTTTTTATGCCACTCGTGCGCGCCGACGAATCCGAGCAATCGGTTGAGCGGCAACAGGAAAGGCGTGTCGTTTTCTTCCCCGTACACATCGGCCAGCGCGGCACGGACATCGGGCGCGCGCGGCAGTTCGAGCCGGAAACCGGCACCGATTTCCACCGCCAGCATATTGACTGTTCGGCTCTGCTGCGCCTGCCGCATCCGGTGGCGGTGGAAGCGTTCCGCAGGAGTCAGGTCGTTTTTTTCAGACGGCCTTTTCGCCCGCAGGCGTTTTTTCAGTGCGGCCAGGACTTGTTTGGCATTGTGAAAATCGCCGCGCCAAATGACGGCCGTATCCTGCCGCGCTTGATCGAGGATGGCGGCGGCTCCGGCATCATGCAGGCTGACGGCTTGTTTCGGCGGCTTCTGCGTGCTCTCGTTGCGCCATTCGGCCGGGCCGCAGTCGGTGGTTATTTGCGGGTACACGTTCGGAATCCTGAGAGGTGTGGAAAGGCCGTCTGAAAGCGGCCAAACGGCTTTTCAGACGGCCTCGTTGTATGAAACGGCATTCGGCACGGGCAATCAGCGGTTTTTCAAACCCAGCACGTCCTGCATATCAAACAGGCCGGCCTTGCCCGCCGCCCATACCGCCGCACGCACCGCGCCGGAAGCGAAAGTCATGCGGCTGCTGGCTTTGTGGGTGATTTCCACGCGCTCGCCCTCTGCGGCAAACAATGCGGTATGGTCGCCGACGATGTCGCCGCCGCGAACGGTGGCAAAACCTATGGTTTGCGGGTCGCGTTCGCCGGTGTGGCCTTCGCGGCCGTATACCGCGCACTCTTTCAAATCGCGGCCAAGCGCATCGGCAATCACTTCGCCCATCCTCAGGGCCGTACCGCTGGGGGCATCGACTTTGTGGCGGTGGTGGGCTTCGATGATTTCGATGTCGTAGCCTTCGTTCAATACGCGGGCGACGGTGTCGAGGATGTGGAAGGTCAGATTTACGCCGACACTGAAATTGGCGGCGAACACCACGCCGATTTTTTCCGCTGCCGCTTTGATGGCGGCTTTGCCCGCATCGTCAAAACCCGTCGTGCCGATGACGATGTTTTTGCCTGTTTCCACGCATTTTTGCAGATGTTTGAGCGTCGGCTCGGGGCGGGTAAAGTCGATTAACACGTCGCTGGCGGCCAAAACTTTGTCCACATCGTCGGAAATCGATACGCCGGTTTTCAAACCCAGCGCATAGCCTGCATCCAAACCCAATGCATCCGAACCAACATGTTCCAGCGCGCCGCTCAATACCGCGCCGGGATGGTTGTTTACGGCCTCGACCAATACGCGGCCCATGCGGCCGTTCGCACCGGCAATGGCAATTTTCAATTTATCCATTTCGTTTTATTCCGTAGCCGCAGATTGCTGTTGGCGGGCATATTCGAGCGCGTTGCCCTCTGCCTTGACCAGGCGGTCGTTTTCAAACCAAACGGTCAGGTTGCGCGTTTCGCCTTGATTGACCACGCCGTTGCGGCTGATTTCGTAAGTGTAGTCCCAGCGATCGCTGTGGAAAGGATCGCGCAACAGCGGCGTACCCAGCAGCAGTTGGACCTGATCACGGCTCATGCCCTGCTGCAACGAAGAAACGGCGCGGGCATCGAGCTGGTTGCCCTGAATCACTTTCAGTTTGTAGGAAGGAAAATTAGAAATGCGCTCGGCCGAACAGGCGGAAAGCCCGATAACGGCGGCGATAAGCAGAATGGGAAGTCTGTTCACGGACGATACCTTTTCCGAGTGTGGGGGATAATGTTGTACAGTATGCCACAGCAAAGACTCCATTTAAAAATCTTTATCATCTTTGTGTGTGCAAAACTATAAAATATGCGTATTATAGCGACAATTGGATAACTACGGTATGGAAAGACCATGGATCATAATGTAGCTCAATTAAGGCACAACGGCCTGAAAGTAACCGGCCCGCGTTTGAAAATCCTCGATTTGTTCGAGCGGTATCCCGATCAGCACATGAGCGCGGAAGACGTTTACCGCCTCCTGCTGGAGCACGAAATCGAAATCGGCGTTGCCACCATCTACCGCGTTTTAACCCAATTCGAGCAGGCAGGCATCCTGCTGCGCCACCATTTCGAAACCGGCAAAGCCGTTTACGAACTGAATACCGGCGGCCATCACGACCACATCGTATGCGTCAAATGCGGCGACGTAACCGAATTCCACAGCGAAGAAATCGAAAAACTGCAGGATAAAATCGCCGAAGACAACGGCTACCGCATCGTGGATCACGCCCTGTATATGTATGGCATTTGCGGACCTTGCCAGAAAAAGGAAAAACGCTGATTATTCCGAACGGCCAAACCGAAAACGGAATCAGCAGACAAAAGCCGGAATCTTCCGGCTTTTTCTTTTACCCGCCACCCTTAAATATTTACCCGACACAGAGGCCGTCTGAAAACCCTGAAAGTGGTTTTCAGACGGCCTCGTCGCCCTCCCCTTCAAACAACAGCAAGGCTTCCACGCCGTTTTCGCGGTTGGCGAGCATCAGGCGGCCGTGGTGCAGGCGCATGATTTCGGTGGTGAAGCTCAAGCCCAGCCCGCTGCTGCGGCTGCCGTCGGTGCGGGGGAGCGAGTAGAAGCGTTGGGGGATTTTGGCCAGCGCGTAATCGGGAACAGGGCTGCCTTGGTTGTAAACGGCCAGTTCGGTGCGGTTTCGGCTGCGGGTAAGGCTGAGGCGGATTTCGCTGCCGGTTTCGGCAAAGTCGATGGCGTTGTAAAGCAGGTTGTCAATGGCTTGGCGCAGCAGCAGCGGATCGCCTTGAACGTCGTGGGGCGGGCAGTTGAGGGCGATGTGCAGCTGTTTGACTTGCAGGGCGGCGCGGCTTTCTTGGGCGGCTTGGGCGGCCAGGTTGGATAAATCGACGGTTTGGATGTCGTTCAGGCTGTCGCGGTTTTCCAGGCGGGCAAGTCCGAGCAGGCGGGCGATGAGTTGCTTTTGTTTTTCGGTGTTGCGGTGGATGCGGTCGAGCAGCTGCTGCTGGTCGGGGCTAAGGGGGCTGTCTTGCAGCAGTTCGAGGGCGGCCTGCTGGGCGGTGAGCGGGGTTTTTAGTTCGTGGGTGAGGCCTAAGACATAATTTTCAATGTGTTGGCGGTGGTCGAGTTCGTCGCGCAGGTGGGCGACGGCGTGGACGAGGCGGTAGAGGTAGCTGTCGCCGAATTGGGGTTGCGGGGCGGGGCGGTTGGCGGCCATCGCTTCGGCATAACGGCGGATGCGGCTAATACTGCGGGCAAGCCACCAGGCAAGCGCGCCGAGCACGAGCAGATTGGCGGTGAGCAGAAACAAGACGTGCTGTTTGGCATAGACCAGCGAACAAGCGGTGAGCAGGAGCAGGATGCCGAGCAAAACGAAGAAAAGGCGGATGCTGAGGTGTTTGAAATATTTAAGCATGGGGCTACCTGAAAATGGGAAGGCGACATGGGTGCAGCCTGAAAATACCGCCCGCCTGCTTTCCCAAGACGGGGTTTGCGCACAAAAAATCTTTAAAAACAAGACTGTTTTTTTATTTTATTGCATTGATATAATTATACTTTCTTTCATTTATCAGGTAAAAACATGCAAATGCACTGGCTCTTTCTGACGGTAGCAATTTTAAGCGAAGTCTGCGGTTCTTCCATGCTCAAACTGAGTGGCGGGTTTAGCAAACTGTGGCCTTCTGTTGGCGTGGTAGTCAGCTTTTCGGTGTGTTTTTGGGCCTTGTCTATGACACTAAAAACCATGCCGCTGGCTACGGCATACGCCATTTGGGCAGGCGTGGGACTGGTTTTAACGGCTTTGGTCAGCGTGGTGTTTTTCGGGCAGAAACCTGATTTCATTGGGATTGTCAGCATCGGTTTGATTTTGCTGGGCGTGGTGCTGCTCAATACCATGTCACATATGTCGGGACATTGACTCCTCCTGCCTGCAAGTTGAGGTTTACTGTGCTTGCCCTGTATTTTCAGACGGCCTGAAAGCAAGCGGTGGGCGGGAAACGGATACCCGTCCTTGAGCTTGCTAATTTTCAGGTAGCCTCAATGGGGTGAAAGCACGCATGCGGGAGTACCTGCCCTACTTTTGCCCAAATGCCTGCACCGCCGCCCAAACGATTTCAGGCTGTTCTTTAATAGCTTCGTGCGCGGCAAACGGCACGTTCATCAAATGGACTTCGGGCAATTCGGTTTTCAAGGCTGCCCAATCGTCAAATGCAAACAGGAAATCGGCTTCTCCGCGTATCGCCAGCACGGGGGCTTGGATTTGGCGGATGTTTTCGTTGGGATAGCCGCTCGCGCCCTCGTCCAGCCACATGGCTTTCAATGCCGCCGCCCATTTTTCCGCATCAGGTTCGGGATTGGCTGCCTGATAGGCGGCCAGCTGTTTGGGCAGGTTTTCTTTTACGAAATCGAGATTGATCGTTTCAAACATGGGCCGCACGCCGTCCAAGTGCTTTTTGTGCCATTCCGCACCCACGGTGATGATTTTTTCGATATTTTTGTCTTCTGCGCCCAAGCGGTAGGCGGTTGTGCCGCCATCGCTGAACCCGAACAGGCTGTATTTTTCCACGCCTTCATGCCGCAGAATTTGGCGCGCATCTTCGGCGGCTTGGGCGTAGGTCAGCGCGGCTGTGCCGAGCGTGGAGCGTCCGTGTCCGCGCGTGTCTATCGCAATCACGCGGTAGTGTTGCTGCAAACGCGGCAACAGCGGGGCAAAGTCGGCAATCGAACCAAAGCCGCCGTGCAGCAGCACGATAACGGGGGCGGTTTCCGTGCCGCCGATTTGGTAGTGCAGCGTCGCACCTTGATGTTTGATGAATTTGGATTGCATAGAAGTTTCCTTGTCCGGTTTGTTGAAAGAATGGCGGCTGCTGTTGTCCGGCCTATCGCAGGCGGAAACTGCCAATATTGCTGCGGCCAATTTGAGTAAGTTTCTGCGCGAAAGATTCATGGTTTTTCAGACGGCCTTTTTTGGGGTGGGGAGGCCGTCTGAAAACCGTGCTTCAGGTTTCGTTAAAACTATACCCCAGCCCGTGATGGGTGCGGATGGGTTCGTCGGCGATGCCGGCTGCGCGCAGTTTGTTGCGCAGGGCGCGGATGTGGGTGTTGATGGTGTGCGGGTCGGAGGGGCGGTTGCCGCCGAACATGGCGGTGAGCAGTTCTTCGCGGCTGAACACGCGGCCGGGGCGGTGCAGCAGGGTGCGCAGCAGGCGGTATTCGCCCTGCGTGAGCGGCAGTTCGCGCCCTTGGTGGCGGATGCAGCAGGCGGGCGCGTCGTCGTGCCATACTGGTGCGGATTCGGCTTCGGCAGCGGGCTGGGTTTGTGTGCGCCGCAGTACGGCTTTTACGCGGGCGACGAGTTCGCGCGGGCTGAAGGGTTTGCCGATGTAGTCGTCTGCGCCGAGTTCGAGGCCGAGGATGCGGTCGGTTTCTTCGTCTTGGGCGGTGAGCATGATGACGGGCTGGGGATGTTGCGGGCGCAGGGTTTTGAGCAGTTCGAAGCCGTCGGTGTCGGGCAGGCCGACGTCGAGCAGGAGCAGGTCGAAGTGTTCGCGCGCGAGCAGTTGCCTTGCCTGCTCTGCGGTGGGGGCGATGCGTGCGGTGAAATGGGCGCGGGCAAGGGAGAGTTCGACCAGTTCGGCGATTTCGCGTTCGTCTTCGATGATGAGGATATGCGGGTTCATGGGATAGGGGATTAACAAGCCGTCAATACAAGGCGGCAAACCGTAGCTAAAATAAAGTTCATTTGCTCATTGTACACAAGAGTGGCAGGCTGCACATCATTTTCAGGCTGCAATCTTCATAAAATCTTCACAACTGCCCCACAGGAAATTGACGGCGTTTCGGCATACTGGACGCTGTCGGCAAACGGAAGTCCGTTGCCCAAAACCTTTCTATGGAGCAGAAAATGACGAAAAAATTATGGAGCGTAATCGGCCTGTGTATCGCCTTTGCCGTGGTATTGCTGTGGATTTACGGGCTGGCCGAACAGCGGAGCGAATACCAGTCCAGCATACTGCTGGGGGCGGAGGGCTACCACATGGTCGTCCGCAGCGTGAAATACGGCATGGTGCTGGTGGTGTTGGTGTTTTCTTCGTTCTTTTTGAGCGAAATCCTGCAGGAATGGCGTATTCATCCGGTGCAGTATCTGCTGGTAGGCGCGGCGTTGTCGATTTTCTACCTGTTGTTGCTCTCGCTGGCGGAACACATCGGCTTTACTGCCGCTTATGCTATCGGTGCGGCAGCGTGTATCGGCTTGCTGTTTTGGTATCTGCGCTTCGTGCTGGCCACCACGCGCGGTGTGCATATGATGACGGCACTGCTCGTTGCGGCCTACGGTACGATGTTTGTGTTGATAAAAATGCAGCAATACAACCTGCTGGCCGGTTCTTGTCTGCTGTTTGCAGCGCTGTTCGCGGTGATGTATTACACACGGGAAATTGATTGGTATGCGCTGAGTGACGAAAAATCAGACAATCACACTAATGTGATTGAAGAAAGGATGGCTGCACGTCAAAATCATGACATGCAATAAGGCTGTATAAAGGGGAGGCCGTCTGAAAACTGTTTTTCAGACGGCCTCCTCTTCTTTCTTACCTAACATCCGCTTTCAACCATGCCTGACGTGAGCAGGCAAATAACAGCAGGCAGCCGGCAACGGTGGAAAACAGCATCAGAGAAACCATCACATACACCGTACCATTATGCAGCAACGTCGCCAGCCAACCCATGCCTGCACCAATCAGCGACGTAACCGCCATCAGCAAAGCATTCGCGCTGCCTCCGACTTCCCTGAAATAAGACATAAAGCAGGCCTGCGTGTTTGCCGTAACCAAACCCTGAGTGCCGACCGAAACCATCAGACACAGCACCAGCAAAGGTAACGGCGGCAACCCGCCGCAAACCCACACCAACAACAATGCCGCCGAGTTTGCAGCCAATTGAATAGCCAACCCCCACAACAAAATATCCTCCGCGTTGCTGCCGCTTTTCAACCGCCAGGCCGTAATACGGTTAAACGCCATCATCGTTACAATATTGCTGCCGAACACCAATGCATAAATAAACGGCGTCAAACCATACAGCTTCATGTAAACAAAAGAAGATTCGGTTAAGAAAACAAACATCGAACCGAAACTGAACGCCTGAAAAAACATAAAACCCAAAGCGGGCACGGTTTGCAGTACACGACGGTAACGCCGCAGCATATCGCCGAAAAAATGCCGGTCAAGCCGCCCGTTTGCATCCGATTTCGGCAAAAAACGCCACATCAATGCAAATACGGCCAAAGAATACAACAATAAAAAAACAAAAATCAGCCGCCATCCGCCGATACGCTGCAATCCGGACCCCAACATAGGCGCGGCCAACGGTGCAGACATCATCACGATGCCGATTAGCGCAAACATCTGCGCCGCCTGCCTGCCTTCGTAAAAATCGCGCACCACCGCCCCGGCCATCACTGCCGCCATTCCGCCGCCAAAAGCCTGCAGCAACCGCAGCACGACCAACTGCTCCATGGTTTGAAGCAAAGCCAAGGCCAGCGAAGCGGCGGCATACAGCCCCAAACCGCCCAAAGCCACCGTACGCCTGCCTTTCACATCCGACACCGCACCGCCCAGCAGCTGGCCGAACGACACACCGAACATAAAACTGCTCAGGCTTTTTTCAATCAACTTCACCGGCACCTGCAAATCGTCGGACAACGACAAAATTGCCGGCAAATAAGCATCGACGGATAAAGGCATAATCGCCGTCATCGTTGCCAGCAAAAAGGCCATCTGTTTATTACTTAAAGGAATTTTCCTATCCATTCACTGTTCCGCAGATACAGCCGCACACAGCGGCAAAACGGAGGAATTATAACACCCGCAGCACCCCATACCCGATGTCCTGCAGACCCGTCTCACACCCTTTTTCAAACGGCCTATCCGTTCACTGTTGTATTTTTCACTTTTTTCCGCAAAAAAACGCCTTTTCCCGTTTATTGCTTGACTACATTGCTTAACAAAGGTAAAAAGACAGTTAAGCCCGACTGGGGCAAATACTCTAAAATAATAAGACAACGTCTTACTGTTTACTGTAAACCCGTCCGGCTTGGTTTGATCAATTTTTTAGATATGGAAAGTAGTATTTATGGCAACCGGTACTGTTAAATGGTTTAACGATGCAAAAGGCTTTGGTTTTATCACTCCTGATGAAGGCGGCGATGATTTGTTCGCACATTTCTCTGCCATCAACATGGAAGGCTTCAAAACCCTGAAAGAAGGCCAAAAAGTTTCTTTTGATGTCACCAGCGGCCCTAAAGGCCTTCAGGCTGCAAACATCCAGGCGGCTTAAGCATCCAAACTAGCCGGTTTGTCCGGTTTTAACAGCATGGCGGGTTTCAGACCTGCCATTTTTTCTATCCGTCGATTCACATAACAAGGGAAAAATATGTCCGACTATCAACAAGCCCAGCAACAACTGACCGAAATGATTGATTACCTCCGCACCCACCAATCCACAGATTGCGCGGCTGCCGAACGCGAAGACGATGACTTGGTAAGGCTCAGCCTACAACAACGGATTCTGACGCCGAACGACTCAACCACCATCGAACGGATTGATCAATACTACAAAAAATTCTTTGCCGACAAACAAGCGTAGGGCTCTTTCCAATTCCAAATATTGCCGAATACCCGACGGCTACCGCAAGACGGTATACATCGCCAAGCTGCAAAAGTGATACGGCAAGACCCATTGGCAAACGACTGTTGTAAAGGCATCATCACACTCCAAAAAAGCCATCACAAGGCTGTCCATTGCAGTCAAAGGCCGTCTGAAAGTTTATGCGAGTCTCTCTAACAAACTTTCAGACGGCCTTTTTTATCTATTTAAACCAAAAAGGAAGAAACCGAAGTTTCTTCCTTTTGCATTTAAGGTCAAATTTTAACCGCCGAAGTCATCCAAGAGGATGTTTTCATCTTCCACGCCCAAGT
>ERZ773026.1315-NODE-1315-length-12697-cov-3.224173_pt1 | contig 12697 bp, 9 predicted proteins | sample MGYA00580838_ERZ773026 | MGnify/ENA primary metagenome ERZ773026 (study PRJEB29015, sample SAMEA2738006) | human oral metagenome | biome: human oral; feature: human-associated habitat; material: dental | place: China | collected 2055 ... | reverse complement strand
GGGACGACAACGGCAACATCGGCAAACGCTACCGCCGCCAAGACGAAATCGGCACCCCGCACTGCGTGGTCATCGACTTCCAGACGCTCGAGGATGGCACTGTCACCGTGCGCGAGCGGGATACGACGGAGCAGAAGCGGGTGAATATTTAAAAATTATTATGGGTAGAAGTGTGAAGACATTTAATTATAAAAAAGGGAAACAGAACCGGCGCGTCCCAAACCATGACAGGTATATTAATCGTGATAAAGATCGCATATATCCAGAAAGATTAAATTATGCATATGCGGTATATGATTTTATTTGTTGTGCTGTTGATGCTCGCAGACAGGGCTTTGAAGAGGTTATTATAGATTTTTCAAAGCTACAACCTAACGAAAAGGCACACTACCCAAATCTTATAGTTCCGATGGCCGCTTTTATTGATAATATGAAGAATCACGAAACCAATATCTCTTTTAGAATAGAAGGTGATGATGTAGTTAATATAGAGCATACTGGTTTAATCGAACCCTTAGTAGCTGAGAAGATAGATAATTACCCACGAGCGCTTAATAAAGTTTGGTGCTTTGAGTCATCTGATGACGTAAGCAAAATAGTAACTAAATATATGGACGACATATATCAGGAAGATACGTTTCCTTCGTCTGATTTCCTTAATTGGTTGGAGTGGTGTTTGAATGAGGTGATGGATAATGTCATACAGCACTCAAATACCGAGGCGGGATTTGTTATGGGGCAAGTACATTCATCCAATAAAACTGTTGCATTTTGCGTTGCCGATGCTGGTAGGGGAATATATAAGAGTTTTTTAGAGTCTGAAATGAGCTTTCCTCAAAGCCCGAAAGATGCTCTAGAGATGGCCCTAAGAGAAGGGTGTACGCGTGATCCTAGCATTGGCCAAGGGAATGGTCTATGGGGTCTTCATGAAATAGCTGCTAAAACTGAAGGCCGTCTAAGACTAGGTAGTAGTGGTTTTATGTTTTATGTTGATAAGAAAGCTAACTTTGTTGGTTATCCATATCTAAATGAGAGTAAAGGAGGTACAGTAGTTGATTTTACCTTTGACTATTCGAAGCCTATAGATCTAACAGACGTTTTGGGAGGTCATAAACCAGATTCAATAAAAACATATAGTGTCTTAAATACTCATGGTGATCAAATTAAGTATCCGCTATCTGGGTATAAATCTGGGTTTGGTACACGACAATCTGGAATAAAAATGCGTAATGAAGTAGTAAATTATCTCTTGGGAGCACCAAGCATCGAGTTAGATTTTACTAACATCAATATTATATCTTCGTCTTTCGCGGATGAATTTATTGGTAAGTTATGTCTAGAGATGGGCCCTATAGATTTTTTCTCACGCGTGAGTATTGTTAATGTGAATAATACGATCAAAGTTATTATAAATAAAGCAATCATGCAACGAATAGGACAAGAGATAGTGTAGTTTTAGAAGGGTAATAGTACGCCTAGAATACATACTAGGAATCGAAGAAAATCCCAACAGTAAATATAAGAAGCTATTAGATGGTTATAAGGAAAAATTAGTAAAATTTAATGATACTACATCTCGACAGATAAAGGATATCGTGGAAAATACACACAACGGCTAGTCAATGAGGTCTATAATAGGCACATAGAAGAGCTCTTAAGCAAACACCTCATGGTTTCAAGCTTCAGATCTAAGCACCCTTGCCGAAACGATAATATCACAATATAATAAACACAAAACGGTAATTGAATTATAAATAGAAGGAGCGACCGATGAGCGGAGAGAAATCTATCCCGAGAGGTTGGAAGTCACACACATGCTCAGTAACAGGTGAAGAGATGGGACTTATCATCCCAAAAGAAGGCGTGTCTTTCGAGGCGATGGAGAAGCCCCGAGAGGGGTTACCTCAAGATCAGCGAGATATCGCGTTTGTCTCACAAGATCGGCGCGGTGAGATCTCGTTCGTTGAGGAAGCAAAGAGTGAGATCTTCGACAAGGAAGAGTATCGGGAATTCGGCGAGTCTTTCTTTCAGGCGCTGCGATCGACATCTCGTATCATTAGCTATGCGACGGGTAAACCATATCACGAGATGGGGCTAAAAAGCTGCGCGCCGCTTGGCACGAGTGCCGCAAGAGGACTTTTGCGTCTGGCTCATCGGTATGAAAAACTCAAAGAGCGTGAGGATGACCCACGTGTTGTTGTAACGCCGTATAATCTCAGCCGCAAGCTATGGGAGCAAGCCTTTCGGCGAGTGATGGAAGATGATAGCATCGAGAATAACCCGTTGCGGCAGCAAATTGATACAACACACGATATGAAGCGAACGGTATATGGCCTACATGTCCGCAGGAGTCTATCCCATGATGCGTGGCCGAGATTTAATACAATTCCCGAGGGTACAGCGGTTTTTTATAGCCCTGATGGCATCCCCTGTACGGCAAGTGTTATTGCTGGTAGGCAAGAGCCTCGGTTTCGAGGGATGAGCTACCAAAAAGTTCACAAGCTAGATTGGGTCGATATAAAAGGGCCTGAGCCGTCGGTCGAACAGACACTATCGCAGGTGGCGACTGCGCTCATAGGTCGGAGCGGTCAACAGTCATCCGAAGAAGGCAAATGGAAAGATACAAAACTGACCTTGACTATTCCAGGCCTTTCGGTTGGAGGGATTCCGCTTCCTTCTTTTCGTAAGTCTGAGCAGAAGCAAAACTCCGATCAGATGCATACAGTAGCTACAGAAGGGCAGGATCGGTCTCCGTTAGATAAAGACCCGAATCTCTATAAGCGGTATGGTTACGACAGCCAAACCATCGCAGAAGCCCTGACTGCTGAGCTGAGTCGGATTATCGAAGGAGAGTCACAAGCACCGAGCTATCAAGTCTATGGAGCATACTGCAAAGCACCAGAGCAGTCTCTGTATGCTCCGTATGTCGTATGGGGCAACGACGGTTGTGTTATGCTGTCGCTCCAAGATATCAATAAGAGTAGTGGGCGAATCGGTTTTCGTCACGCCACGCGGTGTCTGTCTGAATCACCTCGAGTGTAACTGGTGGCAATGAGTCATCAACGTACTTGGTAGATGCAACACAAGCTAAATGACTAACCGTTCGGTACTTTTCGTCGTAATGGTTTCAGTGCAACAAAAAGAGGAATATAAGCAAATAGTGAGAAAGAAATAAGTATGCTATAATTACTCTCATGCCAAAAAATACCAATGGACACCTCATTACGCAAAATGCAGACGGAGTAGTCCGCCATGATTACCTCTACCGTATCTCCCTCAAAGCATTAATATATAACGACGCTGGGCAGATCTTGGTCGTCAAAGAAATCGATCGGCCGTTTTGGGATTTGCCTGGTGGCGGGATGGATTATAATGAGACGATTGAGTCATCGCTAAAGCGCGAGCTGTATGAAGAAGTTGGCTACCAGGGCGATGTGCGCTATCAAATCTTTGACGCATCGGACCAGATATACATTGAGCGGCTTGATGCGTATCAAATCTGTTTTTATTGCCGCGTTTGGCCCGAGAACTTCGACTTTGCGCCAGGAGAGGAGGGTGATGATGTGATGCTCATCAGCCCTGATGATCTACAAGGCACTGGCTACGACGCGACCGATCGGGCATATGCGGCGCACAAGAAATGGCAACAACTGTATAGTGCCTCGACTTGAATCCGTCTCTCGTCGAGGTTTTTGGTATAATCATTGATTGCCAAAATTTCTTATATAAAGCCGCTGAGATCAGTAAAGTAACAAGTGGCCAAGAGAGTATTGAGTGTTGGATAAATATACTACAGTAAGTGACTCGCATCGGCACTGGCCACATGCCAGAGCACGCCATGGTGGCCAGTGACTACGCCATCAAGGTCATCAATCTCCTTTATCCCAGCGATAGGGCCGCTATCACCCACGAACGCCAGTGGCAGGTGCAGGCGATGGGGGAGGAGATGGCGGTTGTATAGCTTGAGGCAGTAAGTTAGCTGTCCGGCACTAAATAGAAAAGGGTCCTTAGGCAATTAACCGTTCGGAACCTTTTCGTCTTAGTAGCTCTATTGTAACGACGATAGAAGAATAAAGCAAATGAGCTAATCTAGTTATGGTGGACAATTATCTATATAAGTAAATAGCGAGAAAAGCTTCAGAGTGGTATAATCACCTCATACGAACAAAATCACAAAAGGCTAGGTGTATACATATGAGTAACACGACAGAAAAAACATACAATTCACTCCCTCTCATTAAAAAAGAGCATCGCAACAAAGTACTCATCACCCTCTTTCTCTTGACGGCACTCGCCGGAGGTGGCTACTGGGCGGTTATAGCTGCGACGAGTAGTAGCGCGCCGCCGGTAGCGCTAGCATTGCGCTTGGCGTACATCGCGGTTTTGTATATGCCGGTACCACTGTATACGCTCTTACTGAGTCGATTTATGCTTGGCATACCAATACCATTTCGTGCGTTGTTATCATTAAAGCACATCACCGTGAAGAAGTATGCACTGGTCGCTGGGCTATTCTTGGCCTGGGCAGTATTGATGATTGGTTCCGTTGCGGTTCTTGGCTGGCTGTGGCCAGAGACTTTTGGGCACCTGGCAACGACTAATGGACACTTGGTGCACAACCTTGAGAAGCTCATCGGCACGTCAGTCGATACCAGCGCGATGAATATGCCACCAACACCGCTTGCTATGTTGCCGCTTGGTATCTTTGGTGCATTGACGGCTGGGCTAACGGTAAATGCGATCTTTGCGATGACAGAGGAGATACTGTGGCGTGGTTACCTCGCGCAGGCGTTTGCTGGGCTGTCATTTTGCAAGAAATATGCGACAATAGGCGTGCTATGGGGGTTGTGGCATATTCCGCTGATTGCCCTAGGGTATAACTATGGCACAGCGAATGCGCTTCCGGGATCGGTGTTGTTCATTGGATTTTGTGTGGTGATGTCGCTTGTGCTTGGTTTTGTCGTTGAGCGAACCAGAAGCGTGTGGCTCGCTGCTGTGCTGCACGGGACGTTTAATGGCTTCTCGCAAGTTATGCTACTTCTGGTCGTTGGCGGGAGTTCGCTGTTGGCTAGCTCAGCAGTAGGCGTTGTCTCGCTTGTGGCGTGGCTGGTAGTATTTGTGGCTTGCTATATAAGCACTGCTTTTGCATCTGTCACGGAGCGAGCATAAGCGGACTGTCTCATCCAGGAGGGTCGATTCCGCTAAACTACTATAGAGGTATAATAAAATCATGCATGTAACTCGTCGTATTCAAGCAGTAAAGCTAAAGCTTCGCCATATTGGGGGATTGCTGGTAATTTTTCTCCTTGGTATGGCTGCGATGCGGCAGGCAGCTTGGTATGTGTCGCAGGTGTCTGGTGGTGCGGCAATTCTCGACCTTAACTTTGGCAATAGTGCCGCCCACATCAATCATACATTGGCCGCTCTGGGTGAGGCTGGTAGAAGCGCGTATCTCCATATCTTTTTGCCGATTGACGCCTGTTATGCAGTTATCTATGCAGTGTTTTATGCTTGCACATTGGCGTTTTTTGTTCGGCGCCTCCCGCTGCGGCGGAAGCTGAGCTGGGCTCGGTGGATAGTTGTGCTGCCTGTGGTGGCTGCTGCTTGCGACTGGTGGGAGAATATAGCTTTTGCGCTCATGCTGAGCCAATTTCCGGCACTCGCGAACCCAGCACTGGTGGCTAGTGCAACAGTAGCGACTATGGCAAAATTCGTACTCGTGTATCTATCGCTGCTGCTCGTAGTGGGGTTTGCGGTATACCATATGGTGCGGTGGATTGCTACCAAATACAGCTCCAGCAACAACGACAAATACCACCACTCGTAGCACGTAGCGAAATATACTGCCGATCACCGCTCGATTACCCCTTGTTACCATAAGCACAATAGTGTTATAATGCGAACGTTATATTTAAGGTGTTGTGTTTCACAACAGAAAAGGAGGGTTTTGCATGAGGGAACTCAGGCAAGCAAAGTATAATAAATGGAGAACGCTCGCTCGCGTGTCTCAGGCTGGGTGCCTGGTGGCGGTAGCCGCTATGGTGGCATTGTTTGCCCAGCCCACACGTGCCGCCCAAGAGGTAGCTTGGAAGGACCAAGCTGGCTCTGGCACAAAGAACTGGTCGGCAATGGCTGGCTCGACAGACGGCACCAAGCTCGTTGCAGCAGTGAATGTCGGGAATGTCTACACCTCGACAGACAGTGGTGTCACCTGGAAGGAACGACCAATAACCGGCCTTCCTGCGCCGCAAAAGTGGACGGCTCTTGCCAGCTCGGCTGATGGTAGTAAGATCGCTGCCTTTTACCAATGGGGTGGCTACATGTACACTTCGAATGACTCAGGTGCTACCTGGACGAAAAATGGTCTCCCAGGAGCTGCTGGTGACTGGGTGTCTGTGACGAGCTCGGCCGATGGCACCAAGCTCGCCGCTGTGGCAACCAACCGTGGGGTATTTACCTCTACTAACTCTGGCGCAAGCTGGAAAGAGCAAGCCAACCCAGGTGCGAAGAAGTGGACATCGATCGCCGGCTCGGCTGATGGCACTAAGCTTGCTGCAACTGTTGCCGACGGCGTTGTCTACACCTCGACAGACAGCGGTGTCACCTGGACAGAGCAAGCAGCTGCTGGCACCCAGAAGTGGACATCAATCGCTAGCTCGGCTGATGGTATGAAGCTTGCTGCAACCGTCAATGGTGGCAAGATCTACACTTCAGATGACGGTGGTGTAACCTGGATGGAAAATGACAGCGCTGCTACCGGTGCGTGGTCGGCTGTTGTTATGTCGAACGACGGGGCTAACCTCGCTGCAGCACTCAACGGTGGCAACATCAACACAGCAACAGCTAAGGACAAGCCAGTTGTGCAGCCAGCTCCGGCAAACCCCGCGCCCGCCAACCCCGCTCCGGCAAACCCGGCACCGGCTAACCCAGCTCCGGCCAATCCTGCGCCCGCTACACCTGCTCCGGCCACTCCAGCACCAGCTACCCCCGCTCCAGCGACGCCCGCACCTGCGACTCCGGCCCCAGCAAATCCTGCTCCGGCAAACCCTGCGCCCGCAACGCCCGCGCCTGCAAATCCTGCTCCGGCCACACCTGTGCCCGCAACCCCAGCACCAGCTACCCCGGCACCTGCCAATCCTGCACCTGCTACACCCGCGCCTGCAAATCCAGCCCCAGCTGAGCCAGCCGTAGAACCTGCACCAGCAGAAGAGCCGGCTCCAGCTGCAGAACAAGCACCAGCAGCCAACCCAGCACCTGCAGCTAAACCAGCAGCAGAGGCTGCCGCTCCTGCTAAGCACGAAGGTCCAGCTCTCGCCGACACCGGCGACAGCGTATGGCTCGTTGCTGCACTCGCAGCCAGTGGTCTTGGCGCCGGAAGCTTCTGGTTCATCAAGAGCCGCAAGAACTAGAGCACTGCACTACAGCGTCTCTATACCCAAGAGAAAGGCATACAGTATGCCTTTCTCTTTTTTGGTTGGCAGGGTAGAGTGTGGCCTGTATTAGAGTAATTATATTATATTGAGCGGCTCGGGTACTGACGTAGCAGCGATATAGCATAGCCGTGCTTGAAGATAAGCAGCAAGATAAATACCTTGCATAGGTCGAGTACCAGCACTAGCGCGCTGCTAGGGGCTCTTGGGTGAGAATAGGTGGGCCACGACCGTGTTGGTGTGGCCTTTGGCTGTGCGCGGTTATGATGCTAGAGATGGTGGCCGCCGATAGAGCTTACCTCCCGTGTGGCGTGTCTCGGTGTCGATCACTAGTGCACCAGCCTTATGAGTGCATCAACGGCAGCGTGAGCGATCGCACCGAGCCGACGAATAGCACTGCGCCTATTGAGGGCAGTTTGGGCTGGAGGGGAAATATCACATAGCTTGCTCTTATTCTTACCCAAAGCAGCGTGGGGACGACTAGAGTGCTAGCCGTACACTGCCAACCAATGCGAATTTCGCTCATATTAGCAAGCTTGCATACACAGACTAATACGCGCGAGGAGGCAAAAGAAATCGGCTTGGATAGCATAGTATCCAAGCCGAGGTGTACCTGTGTGGGGTAGTAGTGCGCTACGAGCGCCGCCTGCGGAGCATCCACACCCCGCCGCTGCCCAGTGCAATTGCAGCGAGGGCGGTGGGGAAGAGGCTGTCGCCAGTGTTGGCAAGGAGGCCACTAGGGCGCGATGAGTTGCTGGTAGAGCCAGTGTGCGATGTATCTTCGTAGATGGCGATGGGGTCGAGGATCGTGCCGTTGGCAGTGCCATCTTCGTCACCAAAGCCGCCGTCGGTCACATCGTAGGCAATTGTTGTGCGTGTGCCGCTCGGGTTTGTGCCAAAGTTGATCCGGCTTGTGATGTCTTCGATGACTGAGCCACCTTTGGCCAGCTTGAGCACGGTGAGGCGGCTTGGGTCGCGATAGTGCTGGCTTAGTGTGAGTGCTACATGGGTGGTGTAGCCAGTGTGAGCGGTCTGCCCAGCACAGGTGATGGTGAAGCGCACGCTGTTGCGCAGAACCCGGCCTTGGTACTGTGCGGGGGCGGTTGCCGGCTCGGCCGAAGCAATATGGCTGCAGGGTGTACCGGCTGTAGCGAGCGATACCGCACCGCCGTGTGGCTGGGTAATGGTAGTTGAGTTGGTTGGCTGATTTGGCTGCTTGGGTGTTGGTGTGGATGGGGCTGATGGGGCTGATGTGATGGCGTTAAGCCGAGCCTGGAGAGCAGCTTGTTTGCGTGCATCCTTGACGGCCGCAATGCGAGCTTGGGCAGTAGCAATGTCTGCTGGGTTCTTGCTGGCTTCGGCTCGGGCTACAGCAGCCTCGGCAGCGGCCAGTGTGCCGTCCTCTATCTGCTGGGTAGTGGTGTATACCATGCCACCATAGGCAGCAGCTACGAGTTTGCTCCCATCTGTCGAGCTGGCAAGAGTCGACCAGTTGGGCACGCCAGGCGACGTCTGAGCCACCCACGTTGCGCCGCCGTCGGTCGATACGTAGATATAACCACCACCGCCAGCTGTTGCAGCGAGGGTGCTGCCATCGGCCGAGATGGTTGCCGCTGTCCAGTTGTGCCGGCCGTCCACGCTGCGTTCCGTCCACGTCGCGCCACCATTGGTCGAGATGTAGACGTTACCACCAGCAGCTGTTGCGACGAGCTTTGTGCCATCGGGCGAGCTGGCAATTGATGTCCAGGTGCGGCTGCCGGCTTGGGCGCGTTCTGTCCAGGTCTTGCCGCCGTCTAAGGAGGTATAGATAGCACCGCCTTCGACGACTGCGGCTAGTTTATTACCGTCGGCCGAGCTTGTGACGGCGCGCCATTTGCGGCTGCCCGACTTTGGCTGCTCCGTCCAGGTTGCACCGCCATCGCGCGAGGTGTAGATAACGTGATCCTTGGCGACAGCCACCAGCTTATTACCATCAGCCGAGCTCGCGATCGACATCCAGTTGATCGACCCACTCATCGCGTGCTTGTGCCACGTTGCACCGCCGTCTTGCGATGTCATGATGTAGCCGCCCCAGTCGTAGAGTGCCGCAATCTTGCTCCCGTCGGCCGAGCTGGCAATGCTCACCCAGTTGCGCACCTCAGACTTTGGCTGCTCCGTCCAGGTCGCGCCACCGTCGCGAGAGGTGTGGATTGTGCCACCCCAGGCGGCAGCTGCCAGTTTGCTCCCATCGGCCGAGCTGGCAAGGGCAGACCATTTGCGGTCGCCCGCGGCATCATGCTTGGCCCATTTTGTGCCGGTTTCGGGCACTACTGTTGCAGGTGGCTGCGTGCCCGCACCCTTTTGGAAGACGCGCACATAGTCGATCAGCATCGTCTGGGTGGGGAATGGCTCAGATGGGTCGATAGGGCTGAGGTTTTTGCTAATCTCGACGTAGTCATTGAGGATGAATTGCCAGCCGCGGTGGAATGCACCATTGATATTCTCTTGGCTGGCGACCTTCGTCAGTGGTTCGGCATCCGTCCTGGGGAGGATGTTGCCATCGTCGGTAGGGCTCACATGGTAGCGATATACCTTGATGGGTTGGTCGTCTACAAAGTACTTGACCGTCGTACCATCATACTCAACGGCCCAGGTGTGCCACTCGTATGCAAACGAGCCTGGCCGCGCACCGGCATAGTGCTCGCCACTGTGCGAGAGGGCGCGCGTCCGCCAGCCAGTCTTCCATTTGCCATCGGCGCCATGGTGGTAGCACGACATATGGGTGGTCGACCACGCGTAATTTGGTGTGGATGAGTACCACTCGATGATGTCTAGCTCGCCGTATGGGTCGTTGGCCTTGGGATTGTCGTTGCAGTTTTGCAGGGTATTGCCGCTTACCATCCACAGCGACGGCCGTGTGCCACGCTTACCATTCCAATTAAACTTCGCCCGAATCTCTGCTCGGAATGGCTTAGTGCCATCGACAACCTTGGCCTTGTTCTTAACTCGTCCACTAAGGTAGCGCGTTGTGGTGCCGCTGGGGCAGGGCTGCTCACTCATGTTGGCACTGGTGAGCGGCTCGTTCAAATTGCTCACGCAGTGGCGCTGCGTGGTAATCTCGAGATGGCTGTTGGCAACCTTGAGATTATTTGGGCTGTAGGCGAGGTGGGTATTGCGTAAGTTGTCAGTATTTTGCTTCAGTATGTCCCACTCGCCAGACACAGCCGAGCCAGTAAACTCGTCGTGCCACACCATACCCCATTGGTCGGCATGTGTTGTGCCATGATAGAGAAGTGCAAGCAACACAACACTACCAAGTGCCGCAAGCACAATAATTGCTTTTTTTATCACCGTTTTGTCCCCCCTGTTTTTGTCTAAAAACGTTATGAGCATGATTATAACGCTTATGGTTAGTTTTTTGCAAGGGGTTAGTCCCATAATCTTGCAAGACTCGCTGCATAATGCATATTTTTGCCAGGGCGAGAGAGCACTGTATATTCTCGCAGTGTGGGCAGTTATCCACGCTATTTCCACAGCACGATGTGGTTTTTACACCGCTACAGAGATGGGGTAATAAGGGGTGGTCTTTTGGGCTATTACAACAGAGGATAGTGGGGTATACTAGAGGCACAACAACCTAACACGAAGGAGGGTGTATGACGAAGTTAATTAACTATTCGCTGGCAGGCGTGGCAGTGGCCGCAGCCATGGTGTGCCTGAGTGGTGCGCCAGCTCATGCTACCGAGCAAGAGCTCAGTGCAGCGCGGGCGGCGTGTAGCACAGTGGTAGGGCAGGTCAAGGCGGCCAATGCATATGCCTACTGGAAGATGCCGGAGGGCTACCCAGAAGACCACAGCGCCGATGCAACCAACAGCTTTCGCCAGCAGCATGGCTGGGTGGTGGCCGGCACAGAGGTGTACGACTGGGCCTCCAACGAATCATTTGCCAACAGCGGGCGCTTTGTCTGGGGGAGCAAGACAGTCAACTTTGCGCCAGGGAGCTTCTGCTTGAGTAGTGGCAAGACGACGGGTGGCCGCGAGCTCCTTCTCACCTTCCAAAAGGATGGCAACTTAGTACTCTACAGCCACACTGGTACGGCTCAGTGGGCATCGAATACTCAGGGCAAGGGTGCGCGCCTGGCCTTCCAGGGCGATCGCAACATCGTCGTGTATGACAAGAACAACAAAGCCATCTGGGCATCGAGCTGGCAGTGGAGTACACCACGCCGCGGTGCTAAGATTGCTCAGCCTGGCCAGCGTTGGTGGCACGGCTATGCCAAGGCGCAGCAAACACCAGAGTGGTTCCATGCGTCGCGTCGCACCACAACCAAGCCGCAAAACACCGGTGTGCTCACCCTGCGGGCGACCGACCGCACCATCGAGGGTATCCCCGAGACCAACTGGGCCTCGCCACAGTACCCACAGCGCGCTACCTATGGCTCATTCACAGTCACCAACGAAGCACAAGGCGATGGCATACGAAACCACGTCAACATCGTTGGAACGTTTGATAACTAACCTGCGCTTGTCGCTAGTGAGTAAGTGTCTCGCTTAGCGTGCTTATCCCCCCGCATCAGATAATGGTGCGGGGTTTTGGTAGGTGGATGGTTTGTATTAGAGAGAAGAAGCGGGGGAGTGTGGTATTCTTATGTGTAGAGAAACAGAGGTATCTCAGATAGTTGTCAATTGTGCATCATTTATGTCTTTTTTGTTTTATATACATCGGCTATAATCAACGCATATATTAGCCTAACTCTTCTCTACAAAGGAGTGATGACAATGAAAAAGTTAGCAATCTACCCGCTGGCCGGTGCGGCAGTGGCGGCTGCATTGGTGTGCTTTGGTGGTGCACAAGCTGGTGCAACCCAGCGCGAGATCACCGACGCTCGCAATACGTGTAGCGCAATGATCGGCCGAGTCAAAAGCATGAACTCATACGAATACTGGAAGACAACCGAGGACGGTCGTGGCCTAGGTGCTGCAGGCGGCCCCAAGAATGAATTTTTCGACACCTACCACTGGCAGCTGAGTGGCGGTGAGTATTATGATAAAAAGACGAAGGCTGTGTATGAACGCACGGCTAGTTTCAACTGGGGTAACAAGACCGTCAACTTTACGCCAAACAACTTCTGCCTGACGACGGGCAAAACCAGCGGTGGCCGCGAATTTATCCTCACCTTCCAAAAGGATGGCAACCTGGTGCTCTACAGCCACACCGGTGCTGCCCAGTGGTCATCCAATACCCAGGGCAAGGGTACGCGCCTGGCCTTCCAGAATGACCGTAATATC
>ERZ773026.1313-NODE-1313-length-12701-cov-7.795429_pt1 | contig 12701 bp, 13 predicted proteins | sample MGYA00580838_ERZ773026 | MGnify/ENA primary metagenome ERZ773026 (study PRJEB29015, sample SAMEA2738006) | human oral metagenome | biome: human oral; feature: human-associated habitat; material: dental | place: China | collected 2055 ... | reverse complement strand
AGCTCACAGGTGCTTCTCCAGAAACTTTGGTGAAAATGACAGATGGTAAAATGTATACCTTCCCAATTGCAGGCACTATGCGTCGCGGTAAAAACGAAGCAGAGGACCTTGCCATTGAGGAAAAACTCATCAACGACGAAAAAGAATTGGCTGAACATAATATGCTCGTTGATCTTGGCCGTAACGATTTAGGTAAAATTTCTAAATTTGGTTCCGTAAAAGTTGAAGCATTACATATGTTGCAACGTTTCTCCCATGTCATCCATATTACATCTACTGTAAGCGGTGACATTCAAGACGGCAAAGATGCACTCGATGCTATCGGTGCTACATTGCCAGCCGGCACATTGTCTGGGGCGCCTAAGATTCGTGCTATCGAAATTTTACACGAACTTGAAAAAAGCCCACGCGGCGTATATGGCGGTGCCGTAGGTTACATCGACTTCTCTGGTAACATGGACGTATGTATCGGCATCCGCATGGCTATGAATAAAGGTGGCAAGGTATATGTTCGTGCTGGTGCTGGTATCGTTCGCGATAGCGTTCCTGAAAGCGAATACAATGAGACCTTGATAAAAGGCCAATCCATGATTTCCGCAATTACAAATGCACAGGAGGTAGAATAATGGTACTCCTTATAGATAATTACGATAGCTTCTCCTTCAATTTATACCAATTAGTAGGCTCTATCGATCCAGATATTAAAGTCATCCGCAGTGATGAATTAACAGTTGAAGAAATCCGCGCTTTGAAACCGGACTATGTGATACTTTCACCAGGACCTGGCAGACCAGCTGATGCGGGCGTGTACGAAGAACTATTGCGCAAATGCAAAGGTGAATTCCCAATCCTCGGCGTATGCCTTGGACACCAAGCCATTGGCGAAGTATTCGGTGGCACCGTATCTTACGCGAAACAAGTGATGCATGGCAAACAAAGTGTGGCGAAACAAGTACACCCATCCAAAATCCTTAAAGGCTTGCCTGAACAATTTGAAGTCGCTAGATACCACTCCTTGGCGATTATCGACGAAACCATGCCAAGCGAACTCATCATCACATCCATTACAGACGACGGCGAAGTAATGAGCGTGGAACACAAAGACTACCCGATTTATGGAGTGCAATTCCATCCGGAATCCATCATGACACCGAACGGGGAACAAATGATTCACAATTTCTTAGAAAAATAACCTACAGCCTAATTTATGTATCGAGGGGCTATTCTAAGGCTCTAGAACGATAGGGCAGGAAATAAGGTCTCTCGGAACTCCAAGTGGCCACCGCCCCACTACGTGGGGCCGCCAAGTCGTTCCTTAAGACCTTATTTCCTGCCAACTCAATCTTGGCATTACTCATTCAATAGCCCCTCTACAGCACATACCTTAAACGATAGACATATTTTCTAAAGAAATATGCGAATCAGAACCCCTAATATAGGAAAAGGTGGTGCAAAGTACCACCATTTCCACCTCTTATAAAGAAATGATCTGTGCATTACTTCATATAATGCGCAGGATCATTTGATAATAGTTTGTTTGAGGGATATCTATTAAATTGGTATGATTTTTAGCTGATAGGTGCGATTGGGTTATGTGCGAAGTCGACTTGGCGCCCCGCATAGCGGGGGTGTGGCCACTTGGAGGCTGAGGGCATGACCCAATCGTTACCGACTAGGTAGATATGGTATCAATTTAATAGATATCCTCAAAAGGAGTTATAAATGATTAAAGACGCATTATATGCAGTAACGCATGGTCAGGACTTATCCTACGACCTTGCTAAAGATACAATGAACAAAATTATGAATGGCGATGTACCCGAGGTTCCTATGGCGGGTTTCTTGTGTGCTCTTGCAGCAAAAGGCCCTACTGTCGATGAGGTTACGGCTTTTGCTGAGGTTATGCGCGAGAAGGCCGGTTCAGTTCCTCACGAAGGCACAGTTGTGGAAATCGTAGGTACTGGCGGTGATGAGGCTAATACGTTCAACATTTCTACCACATCTGGTTTCATCATTTCCGCAGCAGGTATTCCTGTAGCGAAACATGGTAACCGCAGTGTATCTAGTAAATGTGGTGCTGCCGATTTAATTGAAGCGTTGGGTGCTAAATTAGAGCTTAACGGCGAGCAAAACGAAGCGGTTCTTAACAAAGCCAATATGTGCTTTATGTTTGCTCCTGTATATCATCAAGCCATGAAATATGCAGGTCCTGTACGTAAGGCGTTGGGCGTTCGCACTGTGTTTAACATCCTTGGACCTTTGGCAAATCCAGCAGGCGCAACTGTGGAGTTGATGGGTGTTTACGACAAATCTTTAGTAGAGCCATTGGCTCGCGTATTGGCTAATCTTGGCGTTAAACGCGGAGCGGTTGTACACGGCTTTGACGGTCTCGATGAGATTACAGCAACCAATAAAACGTACGTATGCGAAATTAATAATGGTACTTTCACAAGCTACGAATTCGATCCTAAAGAATATGGTTTTGAATATGCGGACAAAAAAGAGCTTGAAGGTGGAGATGCTACGGTAAATGCTGAGATTACACGTCGCGTTCTCGGTGGTGAGCAGGGCGGTAAACGCACGGCTGTTGTTCTTAACGCGGGCATGGCGATTTACCTTGCGAAAGACGGCATTACATTGGCAGAGGGTATCGAAGAGGCGAAGAATATGATCGACTCTGGCAAGGCGCTTGCGACAATGGAACAGTTTGTGAAAGCAACCCAAGAGGTATAACCATTGATTTTAGATAAGATTATAGAGGCTACCCAAATTCGGGTAGCTCAAGAAAAACAGGTGGAATCCCCGGAGTCTGTGAAAGCAGCGGCTTTGGCGTTACCATCTGATACAGGATTTCCCTTTGAAGTAGCCCTTCGTCAGCAAGACTTCAACTTCATTTGCGAAGTAAAGAAGGCATCTCCGTCTAAGGGAATCATTGCTGAGCACTTTCCCTATTTAGACATCGCCAAAGAATATGAAGTGGCTGGTGCAGCAGCCATCTCTGTATTAACAGAACCAGACTTCTTTAAAGGTGATAAAAAATATCTCCAAGAAATCGCTAACACTGTCAAAATCCCTGTGCTTCGTAAGGACTTCATCATCGATGAATACCAAATCTATCAAGCGAAGGTGTGGGGCGCTAGTGCAATCCTCTTGATCTGTGCATGTTTAGATGTGCCTACGTTAACAAAGTTCCGTGAATTAGCGGACTCTCTTGGTTTGTCCTCTTTGGTAGAGGCCTATGACGAACATGAGGTACAAATGGCTATCGATTGCGGTGCCCGCATTATTGGCGTTAACAATCGTAACCTCAAGGACTTCACTGTAGATGTACAAAATAGTGTGCGCTTGCGCAATCTCGTGCAAGACGATGTGATCTTCGTATCTGAAAGCGGTCTTGAAACGCCAGAGGATATCCAAGTATTGCGGGATAACAATATCGGTGTAGCCTTGATGGGTGAAACCTTCATGCGTTCTCCTAATAAGGTTGAAAAGTTAGCCTATCTTTATGGACCCACATATTATACGCCTAAGATTAAGATGTGCGGTATTTCTAAAGTGGAAACTATCCTTGCTATAGTCGATGCAAAGCCTGATTATATGGGCCTTGTATTTGCACCAAGCAAACGACAAGTTACTGTAGACCAAGCTAAATCATTGGTCAAAGAACTACATAAGCAATATGGAAATCGATATAGTCGAGACGAAGTACAATGCAGTAATGATGTAGTACAAGAATTTATTAAAACGGTAGGCATTTTTGTCAATGAAACGATAGATAATCTCGTTACGATTGCCACAGAAGTAAATCTTGATGCGGTGCAATTGCACGGTGATGAAGATGAAGCTTTCATCCAATCCTTAAAAGAACGTACTAATGTAGAGGTTTGGAAGGCTGTTCAAATCCGCAGTGCTGCAGATGCAGAGGCGTGGATTGATAGCAGTGCTGATATGCTTTTGTTTGATGCATATCACAAAGACGAGCGGGGCGGCACAGGCGAAGTCTTCGACTGGTCCTCGTTAGATGAGTTTGAACGACCATTTATGCTCGCAGGCGGTATTGATAGTACCAATGTAGCGCGTGCTATTCGCACGGTTCGACCTTATGGCATCGATATTAGCAGCGGCATTGAAACAGAAGGCGTGAAAGATAATGAAAAGATTAAAGCTTTCACCAACATCGTAAGAACAATAGCCATGCCATAATATGGCGTGCTAGCAGGAATGGTATATAGAAAGGTAAGTTATATGAGTGAACAAAGACATGGTTATTTTGGCTCCTTTGGTGGTCAATTTATGCCAGAAACATTGATGAATGCAGTCATCGAACTAGAAGAGGCGTACAACAAGTACAAAGATGATCCTGATTTCGTACGCGAACTTGAGGATTTACATAAAAAATATACAGGTCGTCCATCCCTGTTATACTATGCGGACCGTATGACAAAGGACCTTGGGGGAGCCAAAATTTATTTAAAACGTGAGGACTTAAACCATACTGGTTCTCACAAGTTGAATAACGTAATTGGCCAAATGTTATTGGCAAAACGGATGGGTAAAACACGCGTTATTGCTGAAACCGGCGCAGGTCAACACGGCGTGGCAACGGCTACTATCGCTGCATTGATGGGCATGGAATGCGAAGTATACATGGGTGCAGAGGACTGTGAACGTCAAGCGCTTAACGTATATCGTATGGAATTGCTAGGCGCTAAGGTACATCCTGTAACAACAGGGACTAGTACATTGAAAGATGCGGTTTCCGAAGCGTTGCGCGAATGGACAAACCGCATGTCCGATACGCACTATGTATTGGGCTCCGTTATGGGTGCCCATCCATTCCCTATGATCGTTCGTGATTTCCAATCTATTATCAGCCGCGAAGCGCGTGAGCAAATCCTTGAGGTAGAAGGCAAATTGCCAACAGCTGTTATGGCTTGTGTAGGCGGTGGCTCCAATGCGATGGGCATGTTCTATCACTTCATTCCAGATGAAGGGGTTCGTCTCATCGGTTGTGAAGCAGCAGGTCGCGGCATCGATACAGAGGAACATGCAGCAACAATCGCGAAGGGGTCTGTTGGTATTTTCCACGGTATGAAATCTTACTTCTGCCAAGATGAAGACGGTCAAATTGCTCCAGTATATTCTATCTCTGCAGGCCTCGATTATCCTGGCATCGGTCCTGAACATGCGTACTTGCACGATAGCGGGCGTGCTGAATATGTGCCTGTTACAGATGACGAAGCAGTAGATGCCTTTGAATATTTATCTCGCTTGGAAGGTATTATTCCTGCGATTGAAAGTGCTCATGCGGTGGCACATGCACGTAAAATTGCTCCTACTATGAGCAAGGACGACATCATTATTATTTGTTTATCTGGTCGCGGTGACAAAGACGTAGCGGCTATGGCGAAATATAGAGGGGTGGATCTTCATGAGTAAAATTAAAGACGCTTTCACAAAGGGCAAGGCATTCATCCCGTTCATTAGTGCTGGTGACCACGGTATTGAAAATACAGAACGTTATATTCGCATTATGGTGAAAGCCGGTGCAGACATGGTGGAAATCGGTATTCCTTTCTCCGATCCCACAGCGGAAGGCCCAGTTATCCAAGAAGCGAGCACACGTGCTCTCTCCACAGGTGTAAAAATCAATGATATCTTCAATATGGTGCGTCGTTTACGTACAGGCGATGATGCGGTGACTATACCGCTCGTATTCATGACCTATTTGAATCCTATTTATGTATTTGGTCGTGAAAAATTCTTTACCCTCTGTGAAGAGGTGGAAATCTCTGGTGTTATCGTACCAGACATGCCATTTGAAGAAAAAAGCGAGCTCGCTAGTGTGGCTCATAAGCATGGTGTTGAAGTTGTATCCTTAATTGCGCCAACATCTGAAAACCGCATCGAAATGATCGCCAAAGACGCAGAAGGCTTTGTATACTGTGTATCCTCACTTGGCGTTACAGGCATGCGCAGTGAAATTAAGACGGATATTAAATCCATTGTTGAAATGATTCGCAAATATACGGATATCCCGGTAGCTGTTGGTTTTGGTATCTCTAAGCCAGAACAAGCGGAAGCTATGGCGCGCGTATCCGACGGTGCTATCGTAGGCTCTGCCATCGTTAAAATCGTGGCAGAACACGGTGAACATGCGGATCAAGCGTTGTTTGATTACGTACAATCCATGAAACAAGCTGTTCTAAAGGCTAGTGTATAATAAATGATTTCATTTAAATACCGGTTTTAGTAAGTCATTTAGATTTTTTAGAATATTTTGACATAGAAAAACTGCACCCCAAAAATTGAATTCAATTTTTGGGGTGCAGTTCATTTGGTATTTAATGTTGTTCATGTGCATGTTGGTTATGATGAGCATGCACTTTTTTATATGTGTTCTCTTTTGGTGGTTTTGGCACAGGAGCGAGGCTTAGTCATTAGAGGATTCAGAACGTTGGTGTCGTTCGCTGCGTTTTGCTGTTGCATTTTTATCATGCTTTTCACGTTCAGATATTCTATGCTTTCTGTGCTTTTTCTTTTTATCATTTACTTTGTACCATGGATGATCGCTGCTATCTACTGTGCCATCATCATTTTTTACCATGCGATGGTTTTCACCGATTTTGAAGTGATAATCTTTGGCTTGGGCTACATTGGCACCAATACCAACTGTTAAGAAGGCACCTAAACTGGCCAAGGCTACTGCTTTAATTAATTTAGCTTTCATAATTATCTCCTGCATAATTAATTGCACGAATTTTAGTTGTAAGAAATATATCTGTAGTATAGGTGAATTTCATGAACAAAAAATGAATCAACTAAGTTGATAAATCATAGTATAATAGGAATATCTATATATGTTTATTATCTAATATTATCTAAGATTATAGTAGGAGCTTTATGAAACAGAGAGTATACGAAATCCTCTATCGTGAGCTAGTGGAAAACTATGCGAACAGTAAGGGACGTACCAATACAGCCGATTTTTGGCTCACCATAAGTGCCATATCTTTTGTATATGGCTTAATTATATGTATTACAGGTCTTGCAACCTACATACCGTACGGATTTCTTTATGCTGTCTCTATTGGTGGCGGCGTATTATTTGTACTGTCCATCCTGTTATGCTTGCCGAAGATTATGTTAATGGCAAGACGGTTACGAGACTCTAATAATGATCCAACGTTGATGATTTTACTATTGGTTCCTTTTTTAGGCTGGCTTGCATTATTGTATCTATTCTGTAAGCGCACATCGCCTGTATCTAATGGATTAGAGGAAAAACGTTCCGTATCGGGCCTCTTTATTGTGGCTATATTAGTATTAGGCTGCTTAGCTATTAGTGCAGGTAGTACAATGATTAATCATAATTTTATAGTAGAGGAGACTGCTTATGGCAATTTAGAACCTAGTTCGTTAACGAAACAAGCAAATCGTCTTTTACAAAGTGAAACGGCTACAACAGAGGGGCGTACTGTGGTAAGTAATTATTATGAAGCCCTCAATAAAAAGGATTATCATGGTGCATATCGTTATTTGAGCGCTCGTGCTATGGAACGATATGGTACCTTTGAACTATGGGAACAAGCCATGACTAAGGAAGAGGCTCCTAAGGTGAAAGCGATACAGCTTGACTATGTTTCTCAAGACCAAGATGATGATATTGTTGTAAACTATATGGGCTTTACCGTTACTTTTAAAGATAAATCAGAGCCTCTATTAGTTCGTTTGCATAATGAAGGCAAAGGCTGGGGCATTGTTGCTATTGAAGCCATGGAGGAGGAATTAGGTTATGTCAACCATAAATATATATGATTTGAACTATACTGATGCCTTCAAATTAGGTATTAGGAACTATGCTAATTTTAACGGTCGTGTTAGCCGTAGTGAATATTGGCGATTTGTGGCAGGCGTTACATTGATACAAGGATTACTTGGCATTTTAGCTTTACTTTGTAGTATCTTGGGCTTCCCTAATTATGAAACGCTTATCGATAATATTGCTGTAGGGGTATCCCTTTTCTTTATAGTTCCCAATATAGCTATCACAGTGCGGCGTATGCATGATATTGGCCGGAGTGGTTGGACGCAGCTAATCTCATTTATTCCTGTTATAGGATTCTTTATATTTCTCATTTACGAATTGCGTCGTGGCGATCAAAGAGAGAATTCATATGGTGAAAGAACCGGATATACACCTATTACTCCTGAGGTTAGCAAAGCTACTGGTCTAGAAGAAACTCCATCCCGTCGCCAAGATTGGGCGATGGGGATTGCTATCTTTATTATCCAATCTATTATTATTGCTGATATCATTAGAGAGATATTATGGTATGGTATTAATGGGAATGGATACATGTAATAGATACCTGTATTTATTAACAATCTCATTATTTTATTTTATAAAAGTTTAACATCTCCTTTATAGACAATATAACACTTTGTAGTAAAATGAATTTCAGATGAATTCAAAAATATAGATATTAATAAATAAAAAATATCTAAGTTGTTATATGTGTTAAGTACAGCAGGACCTCGTAATCTTTGCTGATTCCTGTTTGTAGCTAGAAGGAGTTTATTATGAAATCTTGTCCCTATTGTGGACATGCAGTGTTGAAAACAGATTGTTACTGCCCAGAATGTGGGCATGTTAGTAGGCCACAAATCTCGTTAGATAAATATAATCTAGGCTTGATTGAAAACTTTAAACAATGTTTGGTTTATAAATATGCTGATTTTGATGGTCGTGCAAGTCGTAGTGAATATTGGCATTTCTTGTTAGTCTATCAATTGTTGTTTGTGGCCATTCTATTTACTTGTGCTTTTTTGAGCTATATTAGCCCACTATCTAGCGTAGTAGGCGTAGGTTTTGGCTTGGTCATTCTTGTTCTTTTGTCCGTGATTATGGTTATTCCTGGTGTGGCCGTTTCCGTACGACGCTTACACGATCAAGGTCGATCAGGCGGACTCGTATTTATTGGATTTATCCCGGTGGTAGGGACCATTATCCTGTTGATCCTTATGGCTCTACCTGGTGAAAGCCTATCAAATCGCTTTGGTCCCCCTACAGGTCAAGTGGTTGTAACAAAACAAATGGCCCGTGAATTAGGTCTTATTGATACTACGCCATCTATGGGACTAACTGCAGGACTATTCTGCGCTATCTTTGTGCTTTGGTTCTTGGTAGATAAACTACTTATGACTAGTGCGATGTAGTCTATGATGTATCCTATAATGAAATATAATGCATAGGTTATTCTCAAAACATATAGACATTGATTTTCAAAATCGTCAACAATAATGATATAATATTTTCAAGTAGAATTTATTTGTTATTTCTATAGTATATAATCTAGCAATTTTATTACCTTCTATCGGCCTTGGTGTTCGTCGTTTACATGACATCGGTAAACAAGGTTGGTACCTTTTGATTAGCTTAATTCCATTTGGTATTATCTATGTTATTTACCTATTGGCTCAAAAAGGTGATGAAGGTGATAACGAATATGGTTCCCCAATGAGCTATGAAGTAATTACTGCTGAAGAAGCTGCTCGTACAGGTCTTAAAGAAACTCCACCAGAAGACATGGACCGCAAATTCATGTATGCATGCATTGGTATTATTATTCTTGAAGTAATTCTTATGAGTGTATTTTCTTAATTAGAAATAAAAAGCCTACTTACGTAGGCTTTTTTCTTTTGAAAGCGAAGCAAATAAAATTAGGAGAATATATATGATAGAAAATAATCAACAAAATGATCAACAAAATGAACAACTAAATGAACAACAAAAAGAACAACATCAAGTTGAAACCGACTCATCTAATGTAGAACCTGTGAGTACAGAGTCTAACATAATTTCAAATAAACCTTTGACCGGGGCGGAGAAATATGCTCAGAAATTAGCTATAAAGCAACGTATTCAGGAATTAACATGTGAACTGGAGTCATTAAAGTATCCTAATGATAAATATGATATGGGGATACTGGATTCGGTTCATCGAACTGTTATTAAGAAATATGTCACTATCGGTGGGCGGGCAAGCCGCAGTGAGCTTTGGCAGTACGTATTGTTTTACTATATGGTCTTTGCCGCAATAGGAACTGTGACGGGTTTCTTGAATATATTATTAGGTAATATTATTGCATCATTTTTTATAATCTATATGTTTATATTCATAGGGGCATATGGGCTTCTGTTGCCGACACTTGCAGTGCAAGTTCGACGCCTTCATGATATCGGAAAGTCCGGATGGTATATGCTGGTGAGCATGGTTCCTTTCGTAGGCGGTCTTCTTTTACTGTACTGGTTTGTACAGCCTAGTGAAGCAGGTCCTAATGAATATGGAAATAAGACATCTTATATTGAGATTACCCCTGATATGAGCCGAGAATTGCGTCTTAGCACGACACCGAGTTCGGGTTATAGATGGCTTATGGTGGGAATATTGATGGGACTCATTATTCTTTCGATTGTATTATGGGCTTATTCTTTATCCCATCAGTCATAGCATTTTCAATAAGTTGTGAATCAATATAAGTTATGTTGATTATGATATATAGGTTTTAATTAAAGTTAGTCTACGATATACAGTATCAATTATGATATAATTGGTACTGTAATTTATATAGTTTTAGTTTTATTCTCATGAGAGGTGGCTTTATATGAGTGATTTAGTAACAAAAAAATTAGGATATAAAGATAATTTCAAATTTGTTATTATGGAGAATTATACCAATTTTAAAGGTCGTGCCAGTCGTGGTGAATACTGGCGCTTTACGGCTTTATATATTTGCTTATCTACTATTATTCAAGTGTTAAGTGCTTTGTTGAGCGACACTTTCTTGGGTATTGTTTTCTCCTTGTTATCATTAGCTGTAAGTTTTGGTTTGTTATTGCCAAGCATTGCTGTATCTGTACGCCGCTTACATGATATCGGCAAATCCGGTTGGATGCTTTTGGTATCCTTAATTCCGCTTGTTGGTTGGTTCTATGTAGTGTACCTATTGGCTAAAAGCGGAGATGAAGACGTAAATGAGTACGGTCCTGTTGTGGGTTATGAAACCGTGACTGCGGAAATGGCTTCTGAAACAGGTTTAGAACAGACTCCTACATCCAGTATGGATAAAGCTGTTGCTATTATTACGGTTGTTATATATGTTGTTGGGCTTGCTATTATTGCAGCAACTACAAAATAGGTCTTAAGTATTTGGTTTTTGACCAAGTTACATTTGATGCTATTGACAATGTATATAAATCTACCCTATAATATCTTGGTATATTAAGAATAAGATTGCGTTGAAAAAGACGGTATGTCTCAGACGGATTTTGTAGAGACCAAACTCATGGGCTGAAAGGTTTGGAAATCTAGAGATGTGCGGATCACTTTGGAGCAAGCGGCAACGCCGCCGGTGAACACCGTTATATGTTTAAGTGGCTTTCACAGTTTACGTGATGAGTTGCGTCTTATGTGTTACAATCATGTGCTAGCATGGTGTGACAATCGCAGTTGCGGTGGCGTTAGCTTTCACAAGTAACGAGAGTCAGTAGGGTGGTACCACGGATATGACGTCCGTCCCTTCGGGGGCGGGCGATTTTTTTATGTAAAAGGAGCACATCATGGATTACGGTAAGACGTTACATTTGCCTGAAACAGAATTCCCAATGCGCGGCAATTTGCCGAAACGGGAACCGGAAATTTTAAAGTTCTGGGAAGATAACAAGATTTATCAAAAACGTTTGGAGTTGCGTAAAGATGCAAAGCCATTCATTTTGCATGACGGCCCTCCATATGCAAATGGTAAATTGCACATCGGTCATGCCCTCAACAAAACGTTGAAGGACATTATCATGAAATACAAGACTATGACTGGTCACTATACGCGTTACATCCCTGGTTGGGATACGCACGGTTTGCCAATCGAGCATGCGGTTATCAAAAACACAGGTCTTAACCGTCATGAAATGGCTCCATTGGACTTGCGCAATAAATGTAAGGAATATGCATTGGAGTGTGTAGAAACACAAAAACAAGACTTCATTCGCTTTGGTGTATTAGGCGAATGGGACCGTCCTTATTTGACATTGCGCCCTGAGTTCGAAGTAAAACAACTTGGTATCTTCGGCGAAATGGCAAAACGGGGACACATCTATAAAGGTCTTAAAACTGTATACTGGTGTACTCACTGTGAAACTGCATTGGCAGAGGCAGAAATCGAATACGCTGAGAAAAAATCCTTCTCCATCTACGTAAAATTCCCTTACGTATCCGAGAAAAAGGTAACATTGCCAGCTGGCGTAGAGCCTAAACAAGCATATGCTGTTATCTGGACAACGACTCCTTGGACAATGCCTGCCAACGTAGCAATCTCCGTTAACCCTGAGCTTAAATATGGCTGGGTAAAAGTAGGCAAAGAATATTACTTGATGGCTACTGAGCTTGTTGAACCGGCTATGAAAGATATCGGTATCGAAGACTACGAAATCGTAAACCGTTTCTCTGGTGCAGATTTAGAATTGGCTGATTTCAAACATCCATTTGTAGAACGTAATTCCACAGTATTGCTTGGTGACCATGTAACACTTGAAGCCGGTACTGGCTGCGTACATACAGCTCCTGCACACGGTGAAGATGACTTTAATATCGTTATGCGTTATAACAAGGAAGGCAAAACTGAACTTCCTATCGTATCTCTTG
>ERZ773026.1312-NODE-1312-length-12714-cov-3.468204_pt1 | contig 12714 bp, 10 predicted proteins | sample MGYA00580838_ERZ773026 | MGnify/ENA primary metagenome ERZ773026 (study PRJEB29015, sample SAMEA2738006) | human oral metagenome | biome: human oral; feature: human-associated habitat; material: dental | place: China | collected 2055 ... | reverse complement strand
GGCATGATCGCCGGAACAGCTTTCTTCCCGTTGCCCTGCCGACTTGTTTTGGTTGACCGAGAAAGAGTTGATCTTCGAGGGTTAAATGTAACATGGTATTTCCTAATCAAATTGTGTAGTCCAGTGACTACTATGGTGTGCTTGAAAGCAAAGTTCAACCTGTGCGGGCGTATTTTTTTCTTCATTCATTGGCGGCAGTTCACTCAACGCAAAATAGGAAGATTGAACTGTTTCACTATTTGGTTGAAATTCACCACTTATGGTTCGCACATGACGAAGGTTTTGAGTACAGGATGCGCAAAAGGCGGAAAATTTCGTTTATGTTGTTCGTGAATAGCAATAATGAAAGTCGGTTTAACATTAAGCCCCGCTTCTTCGCGTACTTCTTTAATCGTATTACTATGAATGGTTTCTAGCACATCTATCCAGCCGCCAGGCAGTGACCAAAGTCCATCATTTTCTTGTACTAATAAAATTTTATCATCTTTGAAAATAGCTGCGCGCGAGTCTATTTTAGGGGTTTGATAACCTGTCTCATTGCAGAAAAACGATTTAACGGTTTCTTTGGGTATGGCTGTTTTATAAGCGAGCATTTCAGCAGACAAATCCCGCAAGCGTTCATAGCGTTCAATATCATAGATATTTTTGCAATAAGTTAGCCCGTTTTGTGCAATGCTTTGGATTTCGATAGCCCAAGATAGCCAAGGTTCAGTAAGTAGTGAATCAGATTGTGTCTTCATAAAAACACCTTAAAAAAACACCGCACTTTTATGCAAAGTGCGGTGCTATTTTACCTTAAATTAAGCAAAAATTATGCTTGACCTTTAACCGCTTTTAAACCTAAGAACGGAGCTGGTGTGCCAGCACGTTCTAATGCTTCTTCGATACGGATTAATTGGTTGTATTTCGCAATACGGTCAGAACGGCTCATAGAACCGGTTTTGATTTGACCTGCTGCTGTACCAACCGCTAAATCAGCGATAGTTGCATCTTCGGTTTCACCGGAACGGTGAGAGATTACTGCGGTATAGCCTGCATCTTTCGCCATTTTAATCGCAGCCAAGGTTTCGGTTAAAGAACCGATTTGGTTGAATTTGATTAAGATAGAGTTTGCGATACCTTTTTCGATACCTTCTTTCAAGATTTTGGTGTTAGTTACGAATAAGTCGTCGCCCACTAATTGAACGCGGTCGCCTAACACTTTAGTTTGGTATGCAAAACCTTCCCAGTCAGATTCATCTTGACCATCTTCGATAGACACGATTGGGTATAGTTTAGTTAATTCTTCAAGATAGTGTGTGAACTCTTGAGAAGTAAATGAACGGCCTTCGCCTTTCATTTCGTATTTGCCGGTTTCTTTGTTGTAGAACTCAGAAGATGCGCAGTCCATGGCTAAAGTAACGTCTTTACCTAATACATAACCTGCTTTTTCAACTGCTTCTTTGATACATGCTAAAGCGTCAGCGTTAGAGGCTAAGTTAGGCGCGAAACCACCTTCATCACCTACAGCTGTGCTCATGCCTTTAGATTTTAATACTTTCGCAAGGTTGTGGAATACTTCAGCACCGATACGAAGTGCTTCACGTAACGTTTTTGCACCAACCGGTTGGATCATGAACTCTTGGATATCAACGTTGTTATCTGCGTGCTCACCACCGTTGATGATGTTCATCATTGGTAATGGCATAGAGTAAACACCTGGAGTGCCATTTAATTCTGCGATGTAAGCGTAAAGCGGAAGACCTTTAGATGCCGCTGCTGCTTTGGCGTTAGCAAGAGAAACGGCAAGAATCGCGTTTGCACCGAAGTTAGATTTGTTGTCTGTGCCGTCTAAATCGATCATGATTTGGTCGATTTCAGCTTGGTTAGAGGCATCTTTGCCAAGAATTGCTTCAGCAATCGGACCATTTACCGCTGCAACAGCTTTTAATACACCTTTACCTAAGAAACGGGATTTGTCGCCGTCGCGTAATTCTAAGGCTTCGCGAGAACCGGTAGATGCGCCTGATGGCGCGGCTGCAAGGCCAACGAAACCGCCTTCTAAATGAACTTCGGCTTCCACAGTTGGGTTACCGCGTGAGTCGATAATTTCGCGACCAATGACTTTAACGATTTTTGCCATTTTATTTTCCTCATTAAGTTAATCAAAACGGGTTAGACTGTAAATGCTCGATATGATAAAGCTATTTTGCGATTTTGTCTTGTAAAATTGCATCTCCTTTGATTTTTCTCACTATTTTACCGGGTGAAGTGCGGTGAGATTTTTTAATGGATTTAAATGGTTCCCGATAAAATCGATGCCTTTAGGCGGCATTAAAATAGTTAAGTAAATTTTTGACCGCACTTTGCCAATCCTCGGCTTGAGTGACCGCACTAATCACCGCAATACTGCCTACGCCCGTCGCGAGAACATCGGCAAAATGCGAGGCTGTAATGCCACCAATGGCTACAGTCGGTATATCGCCTAAATCTTTTACTTGCGCGGCTAAATTGGCAATGCCCTGTGGCGCGGAAGGCATGATTTTAGATTGCGTGGGGAAAATATGCCCAAGCGCGATATAAGAGGGACGCAAGGGCAACACCAACTCAATTTCTTCTCTATTGTGCGTTGAAACGCCAAGGCGCAGTCCGGCTTGTTGAATTGCATTTAAATCCGCCGTGCGCAAATCCTCCTGTCCCAAATGTACACCGTAAGCCTGATATTTAGTTGCCAACTGCCAAAAATCATCCACAAATAACCGCACTTGATGTTGTTTGGCTAAGGCGATGCAGCGGGCGATTTCCTCTTCTGCTTGTTCCGGCGAGCGATCTTTAATGCGAATTTGTAAGGTTTTCACGCCGGCATGAATGAGCCGTTCAATCCATTCGTAACTGTCCACAATAACATACAATCCCAACTTAAATTCAGTGGGCGCAAAAGGGGCGTTGGGTGGAATAATTTCGGCTAAGTGAGACACTGATGTTGGCATAGCAAGCTCCAATGAATGAAATTAATGGAATGTAAAATGAATGAAAAATTGCTTGCTCACAGCGCAATAAGAAAAGGAAAACTTGTTTCCTACGCAGGGATTACCCCAACAGGTTCACGGATCCCGCAATGTTGCGATCTCAGCCTTCCGGCACTCCGACAAGCGGACTTTACTATAATCAACGGGGGAAGAAAGGACAAGGAGAAAACAGGTTTTTTGTGAGACAGGTCACAGTGAAAAAACAAAAAGTGCGGTCAAAAATCCAAGTGTTTTTTTGACCGCACTTTCATTTCAATTTTTCGGAAATTCGTTAGTCGGATTTTTTCTGATTGTCTTTTGCCGCTTTCACAAACCCTTCAAATAGCGGGTGACCGTCGCGTGGCGTGGACGTAAATTCCGGGTGGAATTGGCAGGCGACAAACCAAGGGTGGTTCGGCACTTCGATGATTTCCACCAATTTCTTATCAGCGGATAAACCGGTCACTTTCAAGCCTGCTTTTTCGATTTGCGGAAGCAATACGTTGTTTACTTCATAACGGTGACGGTGACGTTCTTCAATGGTTTCGGCGCCGTACAATTGGCGTGCCAGGCTACCTTCTGCTAAATGGCATTTTTGTGCGCCAAGACGCATGGTGCCGCCCAAGTCAGATTTGTCACTGCGAACTTCAGTGTTGCCGTCGGCGTCTTGCCATTCAGTAATTAAACCTACCACCGGTTGTTCACAAGTGCGGTCGAATTCGGAAGAGTTTGCGTGGCTCATGCCGGCGACATGACGGGCAAATTCGATTAACGCCACTTGCATACCTAAGCAAATGCCTAAATACGGAATATTGTTTTCACGCGCATATTTGGCGGTGAGGATTTTGCCTTCTACGCCACGATAGCCAAAGCCGCCCGGCACTAAAATACCATCTAAGCCTTTTAAGATCTCTACGCCTTTGGTTTCTACATCTTGTGAGTCGATGTATTTAATATTCACGGTTAAACGATTTTTGAAGCCGGCGTGTTTTAAGGCTTCGTTCACGGATTTATACGCATCCGGCAATTCGGTGTATTTGCCCACCATACCGATGGTGACTTCGCCTGTCGGATTGGCTTGTTGGTATAACACTTGTTCCCATTCGGATAAATCCGCTTCCGGGCAGGTTAAGTGGAAACGATCACAAATAAAATCATCCAAGCCTTGAGATTTCAATAGCGCCGGGATTTGGTAAATGGAAGACACGTCTTTCAGAGAAATGACCGCACGTTCCGGTACATTACAGAATAAAGCGATTTTGGCACGTTCGTTCGGTGGCACCATACGATCGGAACGGCAAATGAGCACATCCGGCTGAATCCCGATGGAGAGTAATTCTTTTACGGAATGTTGCGTCGGTTTGGTTTTGACTTCGCCTGCGGTCGGGATGTATGGAACGAGCGTTAAATGCATGAAAATGGTACGTTCACGTCCCACTTGCACGGCAAGCTGACGCAAAGCTTCCAAGAACGGGAGCGATTCGATATCGCCCACGGTACCGCCCACTTCCACGATGGCGATATCATGTCCCGCAGCACCATCAATCACGCGCGCTTTAATTTCGTTGGTAATGTGCGGAATCACTTGTACGGTACCGCCCAAATAGTCGCCGCGACGCTCTTTGCGTAGTACTTCAGAATAGATTTTGCCTGTAGTGAAATTATTGCGTTTGGTCATTTTGGTACGAATAAAACGCTCGTAGTGACCTAAGTCTAAATCGGTTTCCGCCCCGTCTTGTGTCACGAACACTTCGCCGTGTTGGGTTGGGCTCATTGTACCCGGGTCCACGTTGATGTAAGGGTCTAATTTCATAATAGTCACGTTTAAGCCACGTGCTTCTAAAATTGCTGCTAATGATGCTGCAGCAATACCTTTACCTAACGATGAAACCACACCGCCTGTGACGAAAATATAATTGGTAGCCATAAGAAACCTATATTGTTGCTATTGTGATGGATGGAAAATTTAGGATAAAGATAATTTATCAAGACGGGAGCGTAGTTTACAACAAAGGCGGAATGAACTCAATCGCCGCACAGGTGAATTACGGGGAAAGTGCGGTCAAATAAAGCAACATTTTTGTATGTTTTGTACTGTTTCATTACGAATTGCAGGGTTTTTGTAGTAGAATGCCGCGGCTTTTTATTACAAGAGAAATTCATTATGTTTTCACGCAAAGATATTATTGTTTTAGGTATGATGATTTTCGCCCTATTTTTAGGTGCGGGAAACATTATTTTTCCGCCAATGGAAGGTTATACGGCAGGGCAGCACTGGGCGACCGCCTCATTAGGTTTTATCTTAACGGGCGTATTGATGCCGTTTATCACTTTGGTTGTGGTGTCGATTTTAGGACGCGGCGAAGAGCTTACCCGCGATTTACCGAAATGGGCGGAAGTGACTTTCTTGGTCACGCTGTACTTGGTTATCGGTTCCACGTTCGCCATGCCGCGAATTACCAATGTCGCTTATGAAATGGCGTGGGTACCGTTGAACTTTGTGGCGGACAGCGAACATGTTCACATGACCTTTGCTATCGTTTTCAACCTTGTTGCCATGTTATTTATGCTTAAACCGAACACCATTATTTCCAGTGTCGGTAAATTTATGACGCCGGCATTGTTGGTGCTCTTGGGGGCAGTTACGATCACTGTGTTTATCTCACCGTTATCAGACATCGTTGCGCCAAGCAAAGCCTACGCCGAGAGCTCAGCCTTAACCACCGGTTTAGTGAGCGGTTATCAAACCATGGACCTCTTAGCCGCCATCGCATTTGGCGGTATCGTTGCCCGCGCTTTACATACTAAAAATGTCACCGAACCGAAAAAAATTATGAAATACACTATTGCTGCGGGCTGTATTTCCCTGGTGTTGCTTGCTGCACTATATTTCTCATTGTTCTATTTAGGGGCGACCAGTGATGTCGTCGCACAAAACGCCACCAACGGCGGTCAAATTTTCTCCCGCTACGTCAATGCGTTATTTGGCACCGCCGGCACATGGATTATGGCGGGCATTATCTTCTTAGCGAGCTTGACGACACTCGTCGGAGTGACTAGCGCCTGCGCGTATTATTTCGCCAAATTCTCCAACCGCTTGCCGTATGCATTCTGGGTCATGTTGTTTACGGTTATGACTATTATCATTTCCGAAACCGGGTTAACCAACTTACTGCGTGTCACCATCCCGGCATTACTGTTGATTTACCCTGTGGCCATCATGCTCGTAGTGTTACAAATTATTCGCGCCAAATTGCCGTCTGTGAAATTAACTTACTACGCGACTCTCGCTGTGACCGTTTGTTTCAGTCTGTTCGATAGTTTAAATAATATCGATCTGTTGCCGACAGGCCTTAAACAACTGCTCGACAATTTGCCTTTATACAACAATGGCTTGGCATGGCTAATTCCGTCGTTGAGCGTGTTGGTATTGACCATGTTGGTGGGGAAAATAGTGAAGAAATAACGGATGAATTTTTATACTGAAGAAAATTTCTGCAAAAAAGCCCTTGCATCGCAAAATTTTCTTGGCTATATTCTATTCATCTTTTGATTAAAAAGGATTCATTATGTACTTAACTAACGCATTACACCATCATCACCGTTTACCTGAATAATCTTTCGGGCATTCGGCGTGTTCGGGAGGTAACTTCCGAGTAAGAGTGAAATGCAGACATAATCAATCACCGTTTAAACAACCCCTCGGAAGGCAACTTTCGAGGGGTTTTGCGTTTTTAGGTTTTAACAAAATGAGGGCAACAACATGACTGACAAAAAACGTTTACGCATCGCCATGCAAAAGAAAGGGCGCTTAAGCAAAGACTGTGCGGAATTGCTGAGCCAATGCGGTGTGAAAATTAATTGGAACGAGCAACGCCTTATCGCTTATTCGGAAAATATGCCTATTGAGATTCTGCGTGTGCGTGATGATGACATTCCCGGCTTGATCTTTGACGGCGTGGCGGATCTTGGCATTATCGGTGAAAACGTGCTAGAGGAAGAAGAATTGGGGCGTTTAGCCGCCGGAGAAACGGTCGCTTATAAAAAGCTGCGCCAGTTGGATTTCGGTGGTTGCCGTTTATCTTTGGCAATTGATCGCGACCAGCAATATAACGGCGTACAGGATTTCGCCAATGCCCGCATTGCCACCTCCTACCCGAATTTGCTCAAACGTTACATGAAAGCGCAAAACGTGCCGTTCAAAAGCACGTTGTTGAATGGCTCTGTGGAAGTTGCCCCTAGCGCCGGACTTGCCGATGCCATTTGCGATTTAGTGTCCTCCGGCGCCACCTTGGAAGCGAATGGATTGAAAGAAGTGGAAGTGATTTACTGCTCCAAAGCCTGTTTAATCCAATGTGCCGAACCTTTAAGTAGTAAGAAACAAATCCTGGTAGATAGACTGCTCACCCGCATTCAAGGCGTGCAACAAGCCGCGGAATCCAAATACATCATGCTACACGCGCCGAAAAATAAACTCGAAGAAATCACCGCACTTTTACCCGGTGTGGAAAACCCAACGATTCTGCCACTGGCACATGACGATTCCAAAGTAGCCATGCACGTAGTCAGCCAGGAAAATCTGTTTTGGGAAACCATGGAGCAGTTGAAAGACATCGGCGCCAGTTCGATTTTGGTGTTACCGATTGAAAAGATGATGGAGTGATTTGTTATTTTCTTTGTGTTGCCAAAGAAAGCAACCAAAGAAAAACAACGTTAAATAAAAGGAAGGTTTTGTATTATGGAAACACTAAATTGGAATAATCTTTCTGCAACAGAGCAACAACAAGCCCTTACCCGCCCTGCGATTTCCGCCTCAAATGAGATTAAAAGTGCGGTGGAAAATATCGTTAAATTTGTGCAACAGGAAGGCGATAAGGCGTTGTTTGAACTCACGGAGAAATTCGACAAAATCAAACTCGACAGCTTGATTGTCACTCCACAACAAATTGCGGAGGCGACAGCGCGTATTCCTGAGCCGTTGAAGAAGGCGATTCAGAATGCTAAGCGCAATATCACTGCCTTTCACGAAGCACAGAAACCACAGGCGGTGGATATCGAAACCCAGCCCGGCGTGCGTTGTCAGGTGGTGACGCGCCCGATTAATCGTGTCGGCTTATACATTCCTGGCGGTTCCGCGCCGTTATTTTCTACGGTGCTGATGCTTGCCATTCCGGCGAAAATCGCAGGTTGTAAGAAAATCGTACTTTGCTCGCCGCCACCGATTGCGGATGAAATTCTTTATGCTGCCAATCTGTGTGGTGTACAAACCATTTATGCGGTGGGTGGTGCGCAAGCGGTGGTGGCGATGGCGTTAGGTACGCAAAGCGTGGCGAAGGTGGATAAAATTTTCGGGCCGGGCAATGCTTTTGTGACGGAAGCTAAACGCCAAGTCAGCCAAATGATTAACGGAGCCAATATCGATATGCCGGCCGGGCCATCAGAAGTGTTGGTGATTGCCGATGAACAGGTGGCTCCTGAATTCGTTGCCTCTGATTTGCTTTCCCAAGCAGAACACGGCGCAGATTCGCAAGTGATTTTGGTCACACCGAGCGAAACGCTGGCAAAACAGACCGCACTTTGTGTGGAACAACAGCTTGCCCAACTGCCCCGCGTGGAAATCGCCCGCAAAGCGTTGTCCCACAGTCGTATTCTCATCGCCAAGGATTTGGCGCAATGTCTCGCCATCAGCAATGAATATGCGCCGGAACACTTAATCGTGCAAACGCAAAACGCCCGTGAATTATTGCCTCAACTGGATAACGCCGGTTCTATTTTCCTCGGTGCTTATTCGCCGGAAAGTATGGGCGATTACGCCAGCGGCACCAATCATGTTCTGCCGACCTACGGCTACACACGTACATATTCCAGCCTTGGCTTGGCGGATTTCAGCAAACGCATGACCGTGCAGGAACTCACCCCGCAAGGTTTCAAAGACTTAGCGGAAACCGTGGAATTGATGGCACAAGCGGAGCAGCTGGATGCGCACAAAATGGCCGTGAGTTTGAGATTAGCGAAGTTGCAATAGAGGAAAACCACATGACAATCACAACATTATCCCGACAAAACGTGCAAGCCTTAACTCCTTACCAATCCGCCCGCAAACTCGGTGGCAACGGCACGATTTGGCTGAATGCGAACGAATACCCAACTTCGCCGACGTTTCAACTTTCGGGCAAAGATTTAAACCGCTACCCTGAGCCGCAACCGCAAGCGGTAGTGCAAGGCTATGCCAATTACGCGGGCGTACCGCCTGAAAATGTGTTGGTGACCCGTGGCGGTGATGAAGGTATTGAGTTGGTTATCCGTGCGTTTTGCGAACCGAACCAAGATGCCATTTTGTTCTGCCCTCCTACGTATGGCATGTACGCCGTGAGTGCTGAAACAGCAGGCGTGGCGTGCAAAACCGTGCCATTAACGGAAGATTTTCAACTGAATCTTGCTGAAATTAAACAGCAACTGGAGGGCGTGAAAGTCGTCTTTGTGTGTAGCCCAAACAACCCGACAGGCAATTTGCTCAAGCGGTCAGACTTGCTTGAGCTTTTACAACTTACTGCCGGCAAAGCCATTGTGGTGGTGGATGAAGCCTACATCGAATTTTGCCCTGAAGCGACACTCGCAAAAGAGCTGAAAAATTACCCGCACTTAGTCATTATCCGTACCCTCTCCAAAGCCTTTGCCTTGGCAGGATTGCGTTGCGGTTTTGTATTAGCCAATGTGGCGTTAATCCAAATTCTCAGTAAGGTGATCGCCCCTTATCCCATCCCGGTGCCAAGCGCCGACATCGCGGAACAAGCCTTGCAGGCGGAAAATATCGCCCTTGTGCAAGCCCGCGCACAGGAGATTTTAGCCAACCGCCAGTGGCTTGCCGAAGCCTTAGCAGACTTGCCACAAGTGGAAAACGTGTACGACAGCGAAGCCAATTATTTGCTCATAAAATGCCAAGATGGCGAGCGCGTTTTCAAGGCGTTGTGGGAACAAGGCATTATCCTGCGTGATCAAAACAAAGCGTTAAATTTGCAAAATTGCATTCGGATTACTGTGGGGACGAGAGAGGAGTGCAGGAGTGTCATCAACGCAATTTCCTGTGGGTAAGTGTACCCACGGTTAAGCATAAGCGTTCCCCTTCGGGGAACAGAACATCATCTACCCCAAAGGGGTAGGTTTATCATTAACCTAGGGTAGCTCGGCTACCCTAGGCAGACAGAGGAAGAATATATGCAACCCACCCTTTTCATCGACCGCGATGGCACGCTGGTTGACGAACCAAAAACCGATTTTCAGATCGACAGTCTAGAAAAACTGAAATTTGAGCCGAACGTAATTCCTGCTTTGCTTAAGCTCAAAGGCAAATACCGCTTTGTGATGGTGTCCAACCAAGACGGGCTAGGCACGGATTCTTTCCCGCAAGAAGATTTCGACAAGCCGCATAATGCCATGATGGCGCTATTTAAATCGCAGGGCATTGAATTTGACGATGTGCTGATTTGCCCACACAAACCGGAAGATAACTGCGCCTGCCGCAAGCCGAAAACCAAGTTGCTGAAAAAATACATCCAAAAAAACTTGTTCGATCATGACCGCTCTTTTGTGATTGGCGACCGTGCCACTGACGTGCAGTTGGCAGAAAATCTCGGCATTCGCGCACTGCAATATCACCCTGAAAAATTAAACTGGGATCTGATCGCAGAAAAACTGCTTGGCGAACCTGTCAGCAACATTGGCAATCGCCTGCCTCGCTACGCAGAAGTCGCCCGCAAAACCAAAGAAACGGACATCAAGGTTCAAGTATGGCTGGACGAAACGGGCGTGAACCAAATTAGCACAGGCGTGGGCTTCTTCGATCACATGCTCGATCAAATCGCCACTCACGGCGGTTTCCGCATGAATATCAGCTGCAAAGGCGATTTACACATTGACGAACACCACACCGTGGAAGACACCGCTCTTGCCTTAGGTCAAGCATTAAAACAAGCCATCGGCGATAAACGCGGTATTGCCCGCTTCGGTTTTGTGTTGCCGATGGACGAATGCAAAGCGGAATGTGCGCTGGATTTATCCGGCCGCCCGTGGATCAAATTCAACGCCAAATTCAAACGGGATAAAGTAGGGGATTTCAGCACCGAACTCACCGAGCACTTCTTCCAATCCCTTGCCTTCTCGCTACTCGCCACGCTTCACCTAAAAGCCACCGGTGACAACGACCACCACAAAATTGAAAGCTTGTTTAAGGTATTTGGGCGGACATTGAGACAGGCGATTCGGATTGAGGGGGAGGAGTTGCCGAGTAGTAAGGGCGTGTTATGATTTCTAGTGTATAGCTAATTTTATTCTGAGGTGCCTAATGGAAAAAATATATTTCGATTATCAATTAATTATCGACAATGTTGAAAAAAGAGAAAATATGGTTAATCTGATTAATCAATTTGATAATTATTTGCCAGTATATTCTCCAGCTCATATTGAGGAAATAGCAAGAGGAAGTATTGAAGGGAAACTAAAAAAAGATATAAGTAAATATTTTAATTTTATATCTGACTTAACTAATGATAATGAGCTAATTTATGGGTATTCACATACATATGATGTTATTGATAATGTATTTAACTCTTCTAAGGGTATATTGTTAGTTAAGGAAAAACCAGTATCATGTTATAAAAGAGTGATTAAGTATCTTCATAAGAATGAGTTATCTGAAGTTGGACAATTAAGTTTATTTGATAGATCATCTGATAAATATTTAAACATGAGTGATAACGAAATTAGAAAAGAAAAGGCGAGAGTAAATAATCAAGGGCTTGATGAGGTTATTCGTTCTGATGAGGTATTAACTAGATTGTCAATTAAAATTGTAGACACCTTATTTTTAAATAAGGCACAAGAAAATTTAATTAAAAAGTTTGGTAATGTTAATTTAATTAGCAATGATTTGTTTTCATACTTAATGATTGCAGAGGTAAGAAAGTTCTTTCAGGTTAAAGGGTTATATATAGAGCATTTCTTTGTCTTATTAAAATCTAAAAACTTATTTGAAAAGATTAAGTCTGATTTTAGCCTTGTTGAAAATTTTATCCAAAACATTATGGCTATATTATCAGAGGAAGGCTTCTACTTTGAGGATAATAAAGATAAACATGGTAATTATAAAAGACTAATATCCAGTATTCATGATACAACACATTGTATATATGCAAGTTTTTCAGATTATTTTGTGACTAGAGATCGCCGATTATATAAAAAAGTAGAGTTTATTTATAAATTTTTGAATGTACCAACGAAAGTTATTTATGCTGATAATGATAATGAATGGGTAGAGAAATTAAAAAGACCAGGAGAGCGAGAATGATCAGCATCACCATCATCGACACCGGCTGTGCCAACCTCTCCTCCGTCAAATTCGCCTTTGATCGCTTGGGTTATCACGCCGAAATTACACGGGATATTCAAAAAATCCAATCTGCCGATAAATTGCTGTTGCCCGGTGTGGGCACGGCGATGGCTGCGATGCGGAATTTGCAGGAGCGTAACCTGATTGACTGCATCCGTAACGCCACCCAACCGATGCTCGGTATTTGCTTGGGTATGCAGCTGATGACCGAATTTTCCACCGAAGGCAACGTGGCGACGCTAGGCTTAATGAACGGGCAGACAGATCTCATCCCTGACAGCGGCTTGCCGTTGCCGCACATGGGCTGGAATAAGGTGCGTTACACGCCAGCCCATCCGCTGT
>ERZ773026.1308-NODE-1308-length-12730-cov-106.988245_pt1 | contig 12730 bp, 10 predicted proteins | sample MGYA00580838_ERZ773026 | MGnify/ENA primary metagenome ERZ773026 (study PRJEB29015, sample SAMEA2738006) | human oral metagenome | biome: human oral; feature: human-associated habitat; material: dental | place: China | collected 2055 ... | reverse complement strand
TCCCTTCCCAAGCGCGCGATTTTACCATTCAGCCGACCGTTCGCCCCGCGTCTTGCGCCGGTGATCGGCCCTTCCTGCGGCGTCTTCTGCGGCCGCTTCCGGCCCATCCCTTTCCGGAGCCTTCGATGTCCGACACCCTTTCCCCCCTGCTGATCGGCAAGAACGACACCTTCGAGGCCGTGCTGCTGCCGGCGCTGGGCAACCGTCACGGCCTCATCACCGGCGCCACCGGCACCGGCAAGACCGTCACCCTGCAGCGCCTGGCCGAGCAGTTCTCGGCCATCGGCGTGCCGGTGTTCATGGCCGACGTGAAGGGGGATCTCACCGGCATCTCCCAGCCGGGCCAGATGAGCCCCAAGCTGCAGGCCCGGCTGGAGCAGCACGGCCTGCCCACGCCGCAGTTCACGGGCTTCCCGGTCACGCTCTGGGATGTCTTTGGCAAGCAGGGCCACCCCGTGCGCGCCACCGTCTCCGACATGGGGCCGCTGCTGCTGTCGCGCATGCTGGGCCTCAACGACACGCAGGAAGGCGTGCTCAACCTCACCTTCAAGGTGGCGGATGACAACGGCCTGCTGCTGCTGGACAGCAAGGACCTGCGCGCCATGCTGCAGTACGTGGGCGAAAATGCCAAGCAGTTCACCAACCAGTACGGCAACGTCTCGTCGGCCTCCATCGGCGCCATCCAGCGCAACCTGCTCACGCTGGAGCAGCAGGGCGCCGAGCGCTTCTTCGGCGAGCCCATGCTGAAGCTCTCGGACATGATGCGCACCGCCCCGGACGGGCGCGGCGTCGTCAACATCCTGATGGCCGACCAGCTGATGAACGCGCCGAAACTCTACGGCACCTTCCTGCTGTGGCTGCTGTCGGAACTCTTCGAGCAGCTGCCCGAGGTGGGCGATCAGCCCAAGCCGAAGATGGTCTTCTTCTTTGACGAGGCCCACCTGCTGTTCGATGACGCGCCCAAGGCGCTGCTGGACAAGATCGAGCAGGTGGTGCGCCTGATCCGCTCCAAGGGCGTGGGCGTCTACTTCATCACCCAGAATCCGCTGGACGTGCCCGAGAGCGTGCTGGGCCAGCTGGGCAACCGCGTGCAGCATGCGCTGCGCGCCTTCACCCCGCGCGATCAGAAGGCCGTGCGCACGGCCGCCGAGACCATGCGCGCCAACCCCGCGCTTGATACCGCAAAAGCCATCTCCGAGCTGGGAGTGGGCGAGGCCCTGGTCTCGTTCCTGGATGCCAAGGGCACGCCCGGCATCGTCGAGCGCGTCTGGATTGCCACGCCGGCCTCCCGCATCGGTCCGGCCACGCCCGAAGAGCGCCAGGCCTTGCTGGCTGCCTCGCCGGTGGCTGGCGTCTACGAGCAGGCTGTTGACCGCGAATCCGCCTATGAAGTGCTGCGCGACCGGGCTGCCGGTGCGGCAGCAGGTGGGGCAGGCGCCTCCAAAGGCGGGGCGGCTGGTGCCGGTGGCATGGATGGCTGGGGCAACCATGGCGGCAGCGGCCAGGCCGGGGCACAGACGCAGGGCAGCGCCGGATCGGGCGGCTTCCTGCAGGATGCACTGGACGGCCTGCTGGGTGGCGTCAGCGGCAGCACCACCAAGAGCAGTGGCAAGACGGCCAGCCGTCGTAGCGATTCCGTGCTGGAGACCGCCGCCAAGAGCATGATGCGCTCGGTGGGCTCGCAGGTCGGTCGCGCACTGGTGCGCGGCATTCTGGGCTCGCTGACCGGCAAGAGCCGCTGATGCCTGTCTCTCGCTGGAAGCCCGAGCATCTCGGGCTCTTCTATGGCCTGCTGGGGTCCATGCTGTTTGCCTGCAAGGGCATCCTCATCAAGCTGGCCTATCGCCACGGCGTCAGTACCGAGACCTTCCTGGGCCTGCGCATGATGTGGGCTGCCCCCTTTTTTGCCTGGGTGGCCTGGCGCAGCGACGGCGCAGCCGTGCGCCAGCGCTGGCGCAGGCAGGCTCCGGCAGGCACGACAGGGCATTCCGACGATACGACGCCCCGTGCAGACAGCGTCTGGCGGTCCGGCGATGTCTGGCGCGTGGCAGGCCTGGGCTTTTCGGGCTATTACCTGGCCAGCTACCTGGACTTCCTGGGGCTGCAATACGTCTCGGCCGGCCTGGAGCGGGTGCTGCTCTATCTGGGCCCCACCTTCGTGCTGCTGCTGTCCGTGTTCTGGCTCAAGCGCCCGGTCAGCCGCACCCAGTGGACGGCGCTGGGCGTCAGCTACCTGGGCGTGATCCTCGTCTACCTGCACGACCTGGATGGCAGTCTGCAGGTCAATGTGCCGCTGGGCAGCGCGCTGGTGCTGGGCAGCTGCCTTAGCTATTCCTTCTACCTGGTGGGCGCCGGTGAGATGGTCCGCCGCCTGGGGCCCATGCGACTGACGGCGTGGGCCAGCCTGGTGGCCTGCGTGCTCTGCGTCACCCAGGCGCTGCTGGTCGGTGGGGGCGACATGTTTCGCCAGCCGATTGAAGTGCAGGGTATCGCCCTGATGACGGCCATCTTCTGCACCGTCTTCCCGCTCTTTCTGACCACGGCCTCCGTCAATCACCTGGGGGCGGGCAAGGCGGCGCAGGTGGGCATGATCGGCCCGGTCTGGACCATCTTTCTGGGAGCCGTCGTTCTGGGTGAACCCACGGGCGGCCTGCAGATCGTGGGCACGGCCGTCGTCATCCTGGGCGTGCTGATCCTGAGCCGCGCCGCCACCCGGGGGTGATGCCGCAATTTTGCAGCCTGAACACACGGTAGGACACTGGCAGACTTGCGCAGCAGGACTGGGCAACGCTTGGGCCAGATGAGGCCGCGGCGTTCACCCTTCCATCCATTCGAACGGAAAGAATCCCACCATGACCGATCGTCGTTTCGCCTCCGTCGCCCGCGTCTACGGAGAAGCCGGCTGCCAGAAGCTCTGGCAGTCCCATGTCGTCGTTGTCGGTATTGGCGGTGTCGGCTCCTGGGCGGCCGAGGCGCTGGCACGCAGCGGCGTGGGGCGCCTCACCCTCATCGACCTGGACCACGTGGCCGAGTCCAACATCAACCGCCAGGTCCACGCGCTCACCAGCACGCTGGGCGCTGCCAAGGTCGAGGTGATGGCACAGCGCATCCGCGACATCTCGCCCGACATTTCCGTGCATCCGGTCGATGAGTTCATCGAGCCCGGCCAGGAAGAGAAGCTGATCCCCGCCGACGCCGATCTTGTCATTGACGCCATCGATGCCGTGGCGGCCAAGGCGTCGCTGATTGCCTGGTGCGTGGCGAACGACAAGCCCGTGATTGCCTGCGGCGCCGCCGGAGGGCGCACCGATCCCCTTCAGCTGCGGGCGGAAGACCTTTCCCGTACCACGGGGGATGCACTGCTGTCGGCCGTGCGTGCACGGTTGCGCCGGCATCATGGTTTCCCGCGCGGAGATGGCACATCGATACCGTCTTCGGTCAGCCGCGCTGAAACATCGAACATGTCGGCCCACAGCCCAGCGCAGGACGGCGAAGGCGCGCCAGGCCACGTCCCAGCGCAGGACGCACAGCCGCTTCGGTCTGCGCAGACCGTGCCTCCGTCCCGCCGGCGCCGCAAGGGCGATCCTTCCCGCTTCGGCGTGCCGGCCATCCATTCGCCGGAACAGATTGCCGGCACCCGCCCGAAGGGCGAGGGCGGCGGCATGCCGCTGGCCTGCGCCGGCTACGGTTCGCTCGTCACCGTCACCGCCAGCATGGGCCTGGCTGCGGCCAGCCAGGCCATTGCGCAGTTGCTGCGCTGAAAAGCCGTCGTGACACCCGGTCTGCAGTACCACAACGGCTTGCGGGCCAGCCCTGTCGAGGTCAATGGCTTCGTTCCCTGCCCGCCAGGTGCGTGCATGACGTTCAGCGGTGAAGGGAGACCGGGCCAGGGCGGGCTTCTTCGGCAGATAGCACGGTCAGGCCATCATTGTGGGAACCGGCCCCGCCAGTACACGAAGCCTTGCTCGCCCTTGTAGGCCGAACGGTCGTCGACGAGGTACTGGTCAACGACCTGCAGCTGCTGGCCGCGCTGCCAGTTGGCCGGTGCCTGCCAGACGACGCACTGCAGGCGTTTGGTATCCGGGCGCTCAATGTTCCAGCACAGCTTGGCCTGCTGGTCGGAGTCCCCCTTCAGGAGCAGCAGCTTGGCCAGGTCGCCCACCTGGGTGCCCCACTGCTTCAGCAGACCGTAGGAGGCCACACCGTCCAGCCGGAAGCTGAAGGGCGCACCGACGCCGCTGATCTGCGACTTGCCGTCATGGGTGGGGCTGGTGACGACATCACCCAACGAGGCAGAGTCTGCCGTGACCGTCAGGGACGCCGAAATGCGCTGGCCAGTGAACCCTCGCAGAATCTTCTCGCCCAGATACTGATGCCGCGGGTGCGGCGCGCTGCCCACGCTCAGCGAATACTCGCCCGGTGCGGCGGCATGGTACTGGTAGTACTGGGCATCGCATATGATGTTGCCCAGCGCGGCAAACGGACTCTGCAAGCCGGGGCTGTTCGGGGTCGTCTTCTGATAGTTGCTGGGGTTCAGACCCGTATCCGCGCGAAGCTCCGGCAGCTCCAGCGGCTGTCCCGTCGTGACGCGTGTGCCGTTGTACGACGTGGCGTGATGAAGGTTCAGGCAGCCTTTCTGATCCAGCATGGTCAGCAGCGCATCGCCGCGCACACCGGCAGTCGAGATGGGGGCCGTCTGTGGCGCGGCCTGGGTGACGGTGCTGGCTTCTGCCGTATCGGCTACCGCCGTGCGGTTTGCAGCCGTGGCTGAGCTGATCGTGCCGGAGGCATCGGTGGCGGGGGCAGCGGCAGATTCCGCGTTGGCAGGGCTTGCCGGGGCAGCGGCGGCAGCTTGTGCGGCGTCGGTGGCCTGAGTGGTGTTGGCAGCCTGTGCGGCGTCACCGACCTGTGCTGCCGCGTTGGCCTGCTCCGTATCTCCAGCCTGGGCTGCATCCGCCTTGGTGGCGTGCTTTGTCGTGGCCGCCGGCGTGGTGCCCGAGAGTGCCTTGGTATCGACAGGGGTGTCGTCTTGGCTGCTGCCACTGCCGCATGCGGCCAGCAGGATGGCCAGTGCAGCCGCCGTCAGGGGCACGCGGTACATGTTGCCAGGAATCGTCATCGTTCACCTCCTTGGTAGGGCTGCACCGTGCAGCCTGGTTGGAAAGCTGCTCATGAATAAACAGCTTAGTTCCAACTTCATGCCGCTGTGAACCGCAAAGCCTGTCCCGTTCGGGAAAAGAAGGGGCAGGGGGCTCCCATAATTCGGGGGACGTCCCCATTCGCAGGGCAGGGGCTGCACAGGAGACGGTCGCGATGCCGACATGACGCTCGTTCATCAGGATGACCGGGTGAACAGGATCTTCTCGTCGGGAGCCAGTCATGTGTTGTCGTCGCATATCAGGGTAATCGCCAATAAGCGGGAGGCGGGTGAAGTGGCCATCTCGCTCTACACTGCGCACTCCGCTCCACGAGAACCCGTTCAGAGGCGTCCTCAGGGGCGCCACGCACCGACTGGTGCTCATGAAAGGAGATACACCCCGATGTTTCAATCAACCTTCATCCCTGTCGGTGATTCATTGTCAGCGCGTACCGCATCCGCGGGCCTTGGACGGGCAACGTCATGCGCCCCCCTTCGTGCAGGGCTGCGTGCGGGTGTTCTCGCGTTGGCGGTCTCGCTGGGAGGACTCACGGTATCGTCCACGGTGAGCGCCGCCGAGCCTCGCCGCCCCGAGTGCGTGGCACCTGCCAAGCCCGGTGGTGGTTTCGATCTCACCTGCCGGCTGACACAGACGTCCCTGAAGGAAGGAGGGGTACTCAAGCGTCCCATGCGCATTGTCTACATGCCTGGTGGCGTGGGTGCTGTGGCCTACAACAATATCGTGGCCCAGCGCCCGGATGAAGGTGGGGCCATCGTGGCGTTCTCTGGTGGTTCGCTGCTGAATCTGGCGCAGGGCAAGTTTGGTCGTTACTCTGTCGATGATGTGCGGTGGCTGGCTGCTATCGGCGCCGACTATGGTGTCGTTGTCGTACGCGATGACTCAACTTATAAGACGCTGGGCGCGCTCATGGATGCCCTGAAGAAGGATCCTGCGGCCGTGGTGTTCGGAACGGGAGGCTCCGTCGGCAGCCAGGACTGGATGAAGGCAGCGCTGACTGCTCGAGCAGCAGGTGTCGATCCTCGCAAGATGCGCTTCGTGGCCTTTGAAGGCGGTGGGGAAGGCATCACCGCCTTGCGTGGCAATCATGTCCAGGTCTTCATGGGTGATGCTGCCGAGGCCGCTGCGCAGCTCGAAGGCGGGGCCCCCATCAAGGTTCTGGCGGTCTTTCATGGTGAACGCCTGCCAGGCCGGCTGAAGGATGTGCCAACTGCCAAGGAGCAGGGCTATGACATCGAATGGCCCATCATCCGTGGCTTCTACATGGGGCCCAAGGTGTCGGACGAGGATTATCAGTGGTGGCAGCAGGCCCTGGAGAAGACCATGCAAACCGAGGGTTTTACCAAGCTGCGCGCACAGCAGGGTCTGTACCCGTTCTCGATGACGGGCAAGGAACTGGATGCCTATGTCAAGGCACGGGTGAAGGAGTACGCGGATCTGGCGAAGTCCTTTGGCCTGGTGCAGGAGCCCTGAGCACGGAGACGCCATGAACAATCGCATCCTGGGGCTCGGCGCACTGTCGCTGGCGGCTTTCATGCTCTGGTTTGGCTACGGCCTTCAGGCGCCGGTGGCCTATGAACCCCTCGGCCCCGCCGCATTCCCCGTGGTTGTGTCCGCCATCATGGCCTTGTGCGGCGTCCGTCTGCTGCTCAAGGGCGGCGGCCATGCCGAGCCCTTGCCACCCGGGGCTCTGGGGCGAATCCTCGCCGTTGTGCTGGTGCTGGTTGCCTATGCCGTGGTGTTCGAGCCCCTGGGCTTCATTCCGGCCACGGCGTTGATGGTGTGCATGGTCGGCCGATTGTTCGGCGGAAGCTGGGTGAAGACGCTGACGGCCGGCGTGGTGGGCAGCGTTCTGCTGTTTCTGCTGTTTGATCGCGGCCTGGATGTCGTCCTGCCGCCGGGAATCCTGGAGGCATGGCTGTGAGTCAGGTGCTTTCTCAACTGGGGCAGGGCTTCGGCGTGGCCTTTGCGCCCATGAATCTGGGCTTTGCCACCCTGGGCGCTTTCTTCGGTACGGTGGTGGGGCTGCTGCCAGGACTGGGGCCCATCAACGGGGTGGCCATGCTCATCCCCATCGCCTATGCCATGAACCTGCCGCCAGAGACCGCGCTGATCCTGCTGGCGGCTGTCTACGTGGGGGCGGAGTATGGTGGACGTATTGCGTCCATCCTCATCAACGTGCCGGGTGATGCTGCAGCGGTGATGACCACGCTCGACGGCTATCCGCTGGCGCGCCAGGGTATGGCCAGTGTGGCGCTGTCCCTGTCGGCCTGGGCGTCGTTCGTGGGCTCCTTGGTGGCGTTCTTCGGCATCGTGGCGCTGGCGCCGGCACTGGCGAAATGGGCACTGGCTTTCGGTCCGGCTGAATATTTCGTGCTGATGGTCTTTGCTTTCTGCTGCCTGACAGGGCTGCTGGGAGAGGATCCCGTCAAGGGCATCCTGGCCACCACCATCGGACTGGCCATCTCGACCGTGGGCGTGGATGCCAATTCCGGCGTGTACCGGTTCACCTTCGATGTGCCGCATCTGGCCGATGGCATCGACTTCGTGGTGGTGGTCATCGGCCTGTTCGCCATCACGGAATTGCTGCAGATGCTGGAACGGGCCGTTGCCGGGGCTGCCATCTCGGTTCCGCCGGGTGATCGCAAGCTCTTCAATCTGCAGGAACTGCGCTTTACCTGGCCCACCGTGATGCGAAGCAGTCTGACAGGCTTTGGCCTGGGGGTGCTGCCCGGGGCCGGGGCCAGCGTCGCTTCTGCCATTGCCTATGCCAACGAGAAACGCATTGGCGAGCGTCGAGGGGCAGATGCAAAGTTCGGTCAGGGCGACATGCGTGGGCTGACGGCCCCCGAGTCAGCCAACAATGCTGCGGCCATCGGCTCCTTCATTCCCATGCTGACGCTGGGTGTTCCCGGTTCGGGCACCACGGCGGTGATGATGGGCGCACTGACGCTCTACAACATCACGCCGGGTCCGGTGCTCTTCGATGCGCAGCCCCAGCTGGTCTGGGGATTGATCGCCTCGCTGGCCGTGGCCAACGTCATCCTGTTCATCATGAACGTGCCGCTGGTGCGGGTCTTTGCCAGCATTCTGGCCGTGCCTCCCTGGATTCTGATGCCGGGTATCGTCTGCGTCAGTTTCATCGGGGTCTATTCGATCAATGCCTCGACATTCGACCTGCTGCTCATGCTGGGCATCGGTGCGGTGGGCTACCTGCTGCGCAAGGCGGGGTTGCCGGTTGCGCCGCTCATCCTGGGCGTGGTGCTGGGGGGGATGATGGAGCAGAACCTGCGTCGGGCGCTGGCCATCTCCAACGGTGACGTTTCGATCCTGTTCTCCAGTCCCGTCACGATATCGTTCTGGGTGCTGGCCGTTGCCGTGTTCGTGCTTCCTGCACTGATCCGCCGATGGAAAGCAAAACGGGGATGAGCGCTGTGGCCGGCTCATCCGGCGCAGCAGCCTGGCAGCCCGTCGCCCGCGGCCTCTGCATCGCGCTGCTCGGGGCCGGCCTGGCGGTCTGGATGGGCACCCCATTGCCCTGGCTGCTGGGGCCACTGTTTCTCACGGCGGCCACCCGGGTGGCCGGCATGCCGACCCGGTGCCCGGCGCCGTTCAACAAGTTCGGGCGCTGGGTCATCGGGCTGTCGCTGGGGTTGTACTTCTCCGCCGAGGTGATGCAGAGCCTGGCGCAGCACTGGGGGCTCATTCTTGCCGGCATCCTGTATGCCCAGGTGCTGGCGGTCATCGGCTGCTGGTTCTATCACCGCGTCGGTGGCCTGGATGTGGGGACGGCCTGGTTCTCGTCGGCCATCGGCACGGCCAGCGAGATCGTCAACATGGCGCATCGGCATGGCACCCGGGCCGACCATGTGGCGACGGTGCACAGCGTGCGGGTGCTGCTGGTCGTGGCGCTGGTGCCTTTCGGCGTGCAGTGGCTGGGCGGTGACACTTCCCACCTGCAGGGCGCTGCCCGGGATGTACACTGGAGCAGCCTGCTGCCGCTGATGCTGGGCAGTCTGGTTTCGGTCTGGTTCTTTCTGCGCGTGCGTCTGCCCAATGCGTGGCTGCTGGGGGCGCTGCTGTTCGTGGCGGCCGTGAACCTGCTGCAGCTGCTGCCGCATACCGATCTGCCGCGTTGGGTTTCGTGGGCGGGTCAGCTCTGCATCGGGTGGTCGTTCGGTGACCGGTACCGCCCGGATTTTCTGCGGTGTGCCCCCCGGCTGCTGTCGGCTTCCTGTGTCTTCACGCTGGCCAGCATCGCCTTGACGGTCGGGCTGGGGGTGGTCCTCTCGCCCCTTGTCGGGCTGCCCGCTGGGTCGCTCATCCTGGGGCTGATGCCCGGTGGCATCGCCGAGATGACGCTGACGGCCCGTGCGCTGGGCCTGGGCGTGGCCATGGTCACCGCCATGCAGGTCTCTCGCATGCTGTCCGTGGTGTTCAGCACGCCGGCCATTTATCGTCGCTTCATCCAGGCCAGGGAAGGGGATCGGGCTTCAGGCGCACAAGAAAGTAACCCGCCGGTTTGAAGATGCACGTGTGTGCATAGCCTTGGCGGGTGTTTTAGCTGGGCATCATGCCGAAGGCCGCGAGGACTTGTTCAGACTCTCCCAAGGCACCGCTCGGCTGGTAGAACGGCCGCATCCCGGCAGGCCTCAGTCCTGCTTCACCTCATGCCCGTTTCGTACCCAGCTGGCCGTGGCCAAGGTCACCAGGGCCCACAGGGCCCACAGCCACGGTGAGCCGCCGTTGTCGTGTGCCAGCATGCCGATGGGCAGCACCAGGCCCACGGCGGCGGCCCAGGGTACCCAGGCGCCGCCCCGGCCCAGGCGCAGCAGGGCGGCCAGTGCCAGGACGGCCCCCAGGCCGATGACCCAGCGGGCATCGCCCCGCGCGGGGTCCAGCACGGCGATGGCGCCCCAGAGAAAGACAGCGATGCCCAGCAGGATCTGGGCGGCCAGACGGGCCAGCAGGACGGTGAAGTTCATGCCTGGTCAGCCTGCAGGTGGTAGGAGGTGACCCGTTCCACTTCCTCGCGGGCGCCGATGAACAGCGGAACGCGCTGATGCAGTCCGGTGGGCTGGATGTCCAGGATGCGCTGGCGACCGTCGGTGGCCGCACCGCCGGCCTGCTCGATCAGCATGGCCATCGGGTTGGCCTCGTACAGCAGGCGCAGGTGGCCGGGCTTGGCGGGGTTGCGCTGGTCAGCCGGGTACATGAAGACGCCACCCCGGTTCAGGATGCGGTGGATTTCGGCCACCAGGGCGGCAATCCAGCGCGTGTTGTAGTCCTTGCCCCGCGGGCCGGTCCTGCCGGCCAGCAGCTCGTCGATGTAGCGCTTGACCGGCGGATACCAGTGCCGGCTGTTGGAAGCGTTGATGGCGTATTCCTTCGTGTCCGGCGTGATGCGGTAGTTCCGCTCGGTCAGGTACCAGGCGCCGATCTCGCGGTCCAGCGTGAAGGCGGCCACGCCGTCGCCCACGGTCAGCACCAGCATGGTCGACGGGCCATAGATGGCATAGCCGGCCGCAACCTGTTGCGCGCCGGGCTGCAGGAAGTCCTTCTCGGTGACATGCTCCACGCCTTCGGGCGCCCGCAGCACCGAGAAGATCGTGCCCACCATCGAGTTGATGTCGATGTTGGAGGAACCATCCAGCGGGTCGAACAGCAGCAGGAATTCACCCTTCGGATAGCGGTCCGGAATGGTGTAGGGCTTGTCCATCTCCTCGGAGGCGATGGCGGCCAGCTGCCCGCCCCACAGATTGGCTTCCAGCAGCGTGTCGTTGGCGATCACGTCCAGCTTCTTCTGGGTTTCCCCCTGCACGTTCTGGGTGCCCACGTCACCCAGATTGTTGTTCAGGGCTCCCTTGCCGACGGCCTGGCTGATGCGCTTGCAGGCACGGGCCACCACTTCCAGCAGTAGGCGCAGTTCGCCGGGAATCAACCCCTTCTGGCGCTGCACCTCCACCAGGTACTGGGTGAGGCTGATGTGTTTCTTCATGATGGACGGACTCCGGAACGTGAAATCGGTGGGGCTTTTCAGAGCGCCCCCGGGATGTCCTGAACGATGTCTTCAGGCGGTGCGCCACGGAATGGGATGCGACGGCCGCGAGGACGGGTTCAGAGGGCTCCCATCTCCTTGGCAATCACTTCACGCACGTCGGGCGACTGGGCCTCGTGGGCCACATGTTCCAGCACGGCGTGCATCTGCTGCGCCAGCACCGGCACGAAGCGCTGGTGGCGGTCGAGCGTGCGCGCCATCCGGGCGGCCAGCTGCGGATTGCTGCGGTCCAGCCGCAGCACCTCGTCACGCCACAGCGTATAGCCTTCACCATCGGGACGGTGGAACTCGGCCAAGTTGTCGGCAAAGAAGGTGTAGAGCAGGGCGCGCACCTTGTTGGGGTTCTGGCTGTTCCAGCCCGGGTGCTGCATCAGCTGGCGCACCCGCGCCAGCGTGGGCTGGTGCGTGCCGTGCATGCGGGCCTGCACGGCAAACCACTTGTCCAGCACGTGGGTCTCGTCCCGGTAGATGTCCTCGAAGCGCGCCAGCGCCCAGTCGGCATCATCCGGGTCGCACTGCACCAGGGCCTGCAGCGCACCCAGCCGGTCGGTCAGGTTGTTGGCCCCCTCGAACTGCGCGCGTGCCTGGCGTGCCGCGCCCTCGGCGCCCACCAGGGTGAGCAGCTGCAGCGCCGTATTGGCCAGGGCGCGCTGCCCCACCTCGGGGACGGCCAGCGAATAGTCGGCTCGCCAGTGCTGGCGGGCCACCACGTCCTGCAGGTAGGGCACCAGCGGCTGCACCAGGGTGCGCAGCGCCGCCAGACGTCGGGCACGCAGCAGCGACGGATCCAGCGGCTCCAGCTGCTCGGCCAGCCGCTTCTCTTCGGGCAGCATCAGGAACTGCTGACGCAGCCCGTCATCCAGCCGCGCGTCGGGCAGGGTGGCAGCCAGTGCACCGCTCAGCGCCTTCAGCGTTGCCTGGGCATCGCCCTGGCGGATGGCTTGCAGCAGGGCGCGTTCGGCCAGCTGCTGGCCGGCCTCCCAGCGGTTGAAGAGGTTGTCGTCGTGGCGCAGCAGGAAGGCCAGGTCCTCGTCGCTGTAGGGGTGATCCACCACCACCGGCGCCGAGAAATCCCGCAGCAGCGACAGCATCGGTCCCCGAGCGTCGGCGCTTTCCACGCCCTCGAAGACGAAGTCCTGCTGCGAGGCTGTCAGCTCCAGCAGGCGGCGCTGCTGCACCTGGCCGCTGTCGCGGGCCAGCAGTGCCACGTCCACCGGGATGTGCAACGCCCGCTCGCCAGCCGGCATCGCATGCCCCTCGGCGTCCGGCAGCAGCTGAGTCAGCGACAGCACCAGCCGCTTGTTCGCGGCATCGTACTGGCTGCGTACCTGCAGCCGTGGCGTGCCGGCGGTGGCATACCAGCGCAGGAACTGCCCCAGGTCGCGCCCGTTGGCATCGGCCATGGCGGCCACGAAGGCCTCGCAGGTCACGGCCTGGCCGTCATGGCGCTCGAAATACAGGTCCATGCCGCGCCGGAAGCCGTCCACGCCCAGCAGCGTCTGCAGCATGCGGATGA
>ERZ773026.1301-NODE-1301-length-12763-cov-2.836953_pt1 | contig 12763 bp, 10 predicted proteins | sample MGYA00580838_ERZ773026 | MGnify/ENA primary metagenome ERZ773026 (study PRJEB29015, sample SAMEA2738006) | human oral metagenome | biome: human oral; feature: human-associated habitat; material: dental | place: China | collected 2055 ... | reverse complement strand
GAGGGAAGAAATGCCATACAAAGCCTATTGCCATTAGTAGGAATACATTTCTATACCCCTCAATAATAGTTTGCCATTTGTGCCAATCAAATTGTAAATCGGCAATATTATTCATCACTGTAAGGGCTATATCAAAGTCTTTTGCTCTAAAAAATATCCAACAGAAAGCCACAAAGTGAAAGGTAATTATCACAAATATCACATTGGCAGTACTACTGAAGAAACCTTTTTTCTCATCTTCTTTTTTAGCAGGGAAAAAGTCCATAAAAGTTTTATGCACAGCCAAGGCAAGTCCGTGAAGAGCTCCCCAAATGATAAAACGCAAATTAGCCCCGTGCCATAATCCTCCTAAGAGCATCGTTGTCATTTGGTTGAAATGGCTACGCACTGATTTTTTTCTATCTTTGGCTACTAGAATAGCTAATACAAATACTATTATCGCCCCTGCTACAATATAAAGCGGTATAGGAGTAGTGTTGTACATTTTTACTGCCCAAAATAGTGTAGCTCCAAAAAATAAAGTAGGGAAAAAGTAGCCCCAGAAAGTACCTCGTCTGTTCCCTCCTACCGAGAAATACAAATAGTCTTTCAACCACGTTGAAAGTGAGATATGCCAACGTCGCCAAAATTCGGTAATATTTTTAGATTGGTAAGGCGTACGGAAGTTTATAGGCAACGTAAAGCCCATCAATAGGGCTAACCCTATTGCCATATCGGAATAACCTGAAAAATCACAATAAATTTGTAACGAATAGCCGTAGACTGCCATTAAGTTTTCAAAAGGAGTATAACTATTGGGAGCCTCGAATACCCTATCTACAAAGTTTAGTGAAATATAATCGGAAATCACAGCCTTTTTGAGCAATCCTCCTATGATAAGGAAAAGAGCCAATGAGGTTTCTTCTTTAGTGAGAGTGAGCTTTTTGTATATTTGTGGAATAAAATCTTTTGCTCTTACAATAGGTCCTGCTACCAACTGAGGGAAGAAACACACAAAGAAAGCGAAATCTAAAAAGCTCTTAGCAGGTTCTATTTCACGGCGATACACATCAATTGTGTAACTCATCGTTTGGAAAGTATAGAACGAGATCCCTACTGGCAATATGATATCCATCAGCGCAAAATTGCTTTGGAAAATAGCGTTAAAACTATCGATAAGGAAGTTTGTATACTTAAAATAGAACAATATCCCCAGATTGGTTACCATACTCACCGCCAAGAAGAATTTTCGCACAGCAGGTTTTTGGGTTTTGTAAATCTGTCCAGCAAAAAAATAGTCTAATACGGAAGAGAGTATTAGTAGTACAAAGTAATTACCCCCTGCTTTGTAATAAAAAAACAGTGAAAATAAGGTAACATATACCGTGCGGAAATGGACGTGTTTTTTAGTGAAAATATACACTAAATAAAACACCAAAAATAGCCCCAAAAACAGACTGCTATTAAATAGTAGAGGGTGATTGGGGTTATAGGTAAACCATTGTTTTACTTGTTCAGTTGTGAAGCTAAAATTATCGGTAAACCACTGGGCTAATGCTGCTGTATTCAATTTAAAATGGATTTAAAAGAGTGTTTAGATTGTTTTTTGTAGTTTAGGTAATTACTCATAAGAGCATCAAAGAAAAGTGCACCTTGTTCTAAATAACCATCTCTGGTATAATGTACGCGATCACCTGCGATAAGGTTTTGTTGAATAAATCTACTCATTGCTTCATTACCTCCTAAGGCACGATAGAGGTCGAACACACTATAGTCATCCTTTACAGCGTTGTCTATCAATGTATCAGCGTATTCTACACACAATGAAGTGGTACTTTTTTTTCTATACAAAAAAGGAGGAGGAGTAGTGAGTATAATAGGGCAGTTGCCGTACTGAGTGCGTATAGTGTTGATAAACTTCATCCCCTCGGCATCGTATCTTTCAGGAGCAAGCCTGCCATAAGCCTCATTAGTTCCCAAGGAAATCACTATCAAATCGGGTTCGAGAGCACTTATTTGTTCAAAGAACAATTCAGATTTGTTGTAATCAGAAAAATGTGCTCCATTCACACCTATAGTGTGATAAATAATTCCTTTTTGGTCATTTTCAAGTACTATACCATTAAGCGTATATGAACTGCTTTCGGTATTAGGGGTTAAGTATATTTTATCAGAAACATTTAAATTTTCATAAGCATAGTAGTTGTAAAGTGAATTAGCTTTGAGAATAGTTGCATTGCTCATATCCACTTTAGTGGCAGGGGTGGAAGCAGGTACAGTGCCTGAAATTCCTTTAGCGGAAGCAATATGCAACACTTGTCCTATACGGATGTTACTACCTCTCAAACGATTGTTTTTCTGTAATAAAGCTACTGTAGTGTGATATTTTTTAGCAATCGCATAGAGGGTTTCTCCTTGGGTTACCTTATGTGAAATCATCTTAGGAGCTGAAGGTTTTAAAGGAGCGGTTACCTTACCTACATTGGTTGCCAACTCAAATTGACGTTGGTTTTTAGGGGTGATAATTTTAAGAGTATTAAAAGCGTAATCTTTATTTTTTAGGTTCAGTTCTATCACGAAATCCTTCTTATTAGTAGAAAGGGCGTAACCTGTGATTCCTGCAAGTGGTGAAGAAGTATTTTTTTGAACTTCCCAAGAGATATTAGAAGTAAAACTTACATTGCGCCCACCGTTAGTACGGACTAGAGAGTAAGGAAAAACCAAGCCTAAACCTGCATTGCCAAAACTTTCTTGCAAACGCTGTCTCATCACATTGGGCATTACATCAGCTTGGATGTGTGAGTCGCCTATATGCACGATATTCAGTTTGCGATCTTTAGATTTTTCTAAGGTAGCTAATTTTTCAAAAAAAGGATTAAGCACCGAAGTATTGTACATATTGTTGTACTCTTTCGGGGCGTTGTTTTTGGCATACATTGAGAGGGTATCTTTGGCAGCCAAAGGAGGGGAGATATTTTCTGCTGAGGTATAGTTAGCTCTTAAATAGAGTGCTACCCCCAAGAGCATACAGCTCCCCATTATGATTTTCTTTACTAATTGTTTCTTTTTCATTATAATTGTGCCTTTTAGTGTGTTATTAGTGTTTTTTAGTATTACAATTCGTATAAATCTGTTTTTTTGGGTTTAACACTATCTTTAGGAGTACGTTGAGCTGCTGGTGCTTGTTGTACAGGATGTGCTGGTTGTGCAGCTGGTTGTTGTCGCGCTGGTGTTGCAGGCTGTATAGTACGTGTGGCAGTAGCAACAGTAGTTGTAGCGGTAGTGGTTGTAGTAGGGTGTACTTCTTGTATTTCTTTTATTTTTTCACCAAAAACATCAGCTTTCTGACTATTATGAGGGTCTTTGTAATGTTCGTACTCTTCCATCAATTTATTATACAACAAATGAGCAACCTTTTTAGCACCTCGTGCATTGAAGTGAGTATAATCCTTACTTGCAAGTGAAGGATTAGCTTCTACCCATTGTTTCATAGAACCTTTTCCTCCCATCAATTCGTACAAATTGATAAAACCAGAATGAGTATTGCGTGCGTATTTGTGTTGGGCATTTGCTAAAGGCACTACAGCTTTATCAGTTTGCATTTCCATATTCACCTTAGTTGATTTATCGGCAGTAGAGACGATAAGAATAGAGGTATTAGGGAAACAAGCACGTATTTGGTTTACTACTTTGGTCATTCCTCTTTCATACCAAGAATAATCCAAAGTACCATAGTTTAGGACATTAGCACCGAAATGCAACACAATGAGGTCATATCCGCCAAGAGCATCATCAAATCGGTTCATCAAATCTACATTGAAAAGAGAGATTGGCAAGCCTGAATTACCACGACTTGAAAAGTTATCAACATATACACCTTGTCGTTCTCCTGAACTCACTCCATAGATAGGAATACTATCAGATTTGATAAAATTGATACGTACAGACTTAGTATTATGACCTTCGGTAAGAGACAGAGTATTCAGTAACTTATTAGTAGACAAAGGTTTTACTACTTTTACTGTATCGTTATATATAATTTCTACTTTTGCTTCCTTATTGCCTGATGAACCATAATATAGCACGGGGGCATACAGTTGATTGATATGTTTTTGGTTAGATGACTTGTACTGAACCCAAGTGCCATTTCCTTGAGTAAAGAACACTTGCCCACACACCCCAAATGGACGTTTAGGGCGTTTTACATTTACATACGATTGTGTTTTCCAAGTATTAGAATAAGTGTGCCATACACTTCCTCGAGACTTAGCCGACTCGGAAGTAATAGGCAAAAATCCAATTCCTTGTCCGCCAAAAGCATCTTGAAAGAGAGCTCTTAAATCCTGTACAATTAAGTCACCATCGGTCATAGAATCGCCGTAGTAGCCTATTCTTATCTTTCCTTTTTTTGTAGTTTCGAGTTCGTGTAACTTCTTAAAAAAAGCAAAGAGATATTCATCGGATTTTTTCAATCTCTTAGTAGTAGCCATTGAATCATTTGCCTGACTGAGCACTTTATCAATTTCCTTACCTGATATAGCTTCTAACATCAAGCTATCTACCACTACATTATCCATAGCTTTGGCTTCAGGAAATATGCGTGCTGGCAAAAACTCCTTAAAACCTATAAAGATGAGGGTAGCCAGCAAAACAATAAAAAACGATTGTTTAAAATATGATGTGTTCACAAAATGGTACTTAGTTTTCTTCAGGGGGCAAAATTACAAAATAATTGAAAACTACGTATCACAAATAAAAAAAAAGTATTACTTTTGCGTACTTTAATTTTAGTAAATATGATTGATTACTATAAAACACTAGGAGTAGAAAAAACTGCTACTCAAGATGATATAAAGAAAGCCTACCGCAAATTGGCACGAAAATATCACCCTGATATGAACCCCAACGACAAGACAGCAGAGCAAAAATTTAAAGAAATTAACGAGGCTAACGAAGTACTCAGCAATCCTGAAAACCGTACTAAATATGACAAGTACGGTGAACATTGGCAACATGGTGAGGAGTATGAAAAAGCCCAACAACAGCAATATGCTCGTGGTGGTGGTTTTGGAGGATTTGAAGGTTTTGAAGGTTTTGGTGAAGGCAACTATTCAAATGAGGATTACTCCGATTTCTTTAGAGATATGTTTGGAGGACGTGCAGGTGGTTTTGGTAGAGGCTATAGCAGTGCCTCAGGTAAATTTAAAGGACAAGACCTTTATGCCGATATGTCTCTCCCATTACGAGAAGTAGCTACTACACAACAACGCACCTTTACGGTGAACGGCAAGAACATACGTATAACCGTACCAGCAGGAGTATATGAAGGTTTGCAAATCAAACTCAAAGGTCATGGACAAGAAGGCTATAACGGAGGTCCTAATGGTGATTTGTACATTACTTTTCACATAGAACCTGACACTCAGTTTGAACGCAATGGTAACGACCTAAAAACAACTGTAAACATCGACCTTTATACTGCTATGTTAGGTGGAGAGGTGCAAATAGAGACTCTAAGTGGCAAGGTAAAAATGAAGGTTGCTCCTGAAACCCAAAACGGTACTACAGTGCGACTCAAAGGTAAGGGATTCCCTATATACAAACAAAAAGATAGCTTTGGCGACCTCTTTGTTACTTACCAAGTACAATTGCCTAAAAATCTTACTGAGAAACAAAAAGAATTGTTTGAACAACTTAAAAATTCATAGTTATGGAAGAGAGAATATCAAGAGAAGACATCGTTCGTTTGTACAATATAGAAATCGCTTTTTTTGACGACTTAGCTTCTAGCGGACTCATACAAACGGAGGTTATCAACAATACTACTTACCTTCATTACGACCAACTTTCTGCTTTTGAACGCTTTACAAATTGGCATTATGACCTTGAAGTAAATATGGCAGGATTGGAAATCATTCATCATTTGTTACAACAGATTGAAGAACTTAGAGGAGTAAAATTTGAATAAGCAAATTAGCCAATGGCTAATTTGCTTATTTATTAATTTTCTGGTGGAAATCTATAACCATTGCCCGTAGCACTATCAAAAGAAGCTCCTGAGGGCAAACTGATTGTAGGCATTCCATAAGATGACCAATCCCAAAGTTGTGTTTCGTCGTCGGTTACCACTTTGGTATTAAAATCTATTTTTTTGCCATTGAGAGGCAAATAGAGTTGTAAGTCTTTGTTAGTAGGTAAAGTATGCCATAGGTTAGCTTTAAGTTCTTGCTGGGTAAGAGCTCTTCTCCAAAAGCGCAACTCTCTCAAACGCTGATTACTACCTGCTATATATAGATTCCTAAGTTGAAGAGCTCCTCCTTGTAACAATTGGGCAGCAATAGGTTTGCCATTTACAAAAGCACGCAATGTATTGCCATCATAAGTAAACGATAGAGCATACCATTTGTTTACTTGAGGAGCAAAAGCTGTTGTAGGAATTTCGAGAGCAGTAACAGCATTCAGTTGTACTTGTAATTGTCCGTTTTTAAACACTATTTCTAATGGATTTGCTGTATTTTTATTGAGCCCCACAATTGGCACTTCATCAGTAAGACTTTCTACATACACTGTAGTTTCAAAACTCCACTGCTGAAAAACATTACTTGAAGAAAGAATTTCGGTAGAAGTTACCGAGGTTGTGCCCATTTTCAACACTTTACTATATCTGTTAGGACGGATCACCAACAGCAAATGTTCTTGCCCTTCAATTGCTTGTATGCTTTTTCTATTCACAATCTGTAAAGGGAGGGCATACACTTCATTATCATCGAAAATGAGATTTTTTATAGTAATTTTTATAGGAGTCTCTCTTTCACCTTCTCCAAACACAATAATTTCATCAACATTGTACTTATCAGCAGGTAACAATTTATAATTCACGCCATAGCGTTCATTATAATCAGCGAGATATTGCGCATCCCCTGTAAGGAGATCTGCAAAAAGGTTTTTCTCAGCCGGATAAATAAGTCGGGCTTTTATATTTTCTAAGTTATTTTCTTGGTATTGTTGTACAAATACCTCTTGCGATTTATTGCCTACAAAATATACCTTTTGGTCAATATTGGGGTGAGCAATTTTTTCGGTAGTTTCATCTTTACAAGCTACTATTGAGAGCAAGCTGAGTATTAAAAATATTTTTTTCATCATTATAGAATTTTAGAATTGCATTTTCACATTTAATCCGTAACTTCTTACAGAAGGCAACATAAATTTATCATAGCCGCTGCCATAAGTACCTACAGAAGGCACTATTTCGGGGTCGAATGGTGCTTTGTTGTAGAGCATTAGCAAGTTGCTACCTACTAATGACACACTAAGATCTTTTAATCCTTTCACAATAAAACCTTCTCTAAAGTGATAGGTAAGAGCGGCTTCTTGCAAGCGAATATTAGTAGCCGAATATTGATAATCGGCAGCTGTTCTATTAGCTATAAAAGGAACAAAGTTAGCTCGATTATCAGCAGAGGCTTTAGAAACCCCATAACGATCAAAATAACGTTCTGTTTCTGAAAGAACTATCCCACCTAAACGCGCTTTGAACAAGAAATTTAAATCAAAATTCTTATAGCTCAATTTCCCTTTCCAGCCTAAGAGCCAATCAGGGTTTGTAGAGCCTAATTTATTGCCATTAGCATCGTATATATCGCCTATTTCACCTCCTTCACGCAAGGTGTACATACCATTGGCAATCTCACGAGGTAAGCTCAGTATCTTATTTTTATTAGTAGAAGCAATGAGTTGAGTTTCACCTTTAAATGCTCTGTTATATTTAGAATAAGTGTATCCAATATACTTAGAATAAGTGTATCCAAGTGCTACTTCTACTCCTTGATTTTGTACCTCTCCCGCTTGTTGCCACAAAATGGGAACTAACTGATTGTTAGTACGGGTGTGATAGAATGTAGCATTCAATGAAAGATTGTTAAACCATCGGGTATCTAAACCTACTTCGTAAGAGGTGGTATGTTCTAATTGTAAATCAGCAGGGTAGTTAGGTAAAGTATACGAATCACCTATCCAAGCGCGAGAAGTTTCGGCAGCGTCTAACCCCGCATAACTCATAGGAGCGGCTACTTGGCTGTAGCCACCACGCAATTTGCCATAGCTCAATATATCTTTATTTATATTTACAAAATTATATAAGGGTATTGCTAATCCTATTGACGGACTGAAGACTGTACTTTCGCTTGTGTAAGGAAAATCGGATGGTTTATCAGCACGACCTGAGAGAGTGAGGTATAATTTATTTTTCCAATCTATTTCAGCCATTGCAAAGAAAGCAGTATTGCTTCTTTTTCCCCATAACGGGTGAGAAATCGCCGTAGGAGCTGCAATATTGCTTTGAGTGAAATTGTTTACATTTATCAAATTTCCTCTATAACCATCTACTTGAGTATCATACCCTTCATAAGAAGCTCCTATATGAGCGTCTAATCCAAAATCCGAAAATCTTTCATTGTAATGAACGATAACATCGGCATATTGTTGTTTAAAGGTTTCTTTCCAATGAGCATAGTAACCGTTGGAAGCCGCATAAGCAGGAAGTGTGGTAGCATAACGCTTGTCGTCCATAGTAGAAGAAGTATTATCCATACGAAAACGAGCTGCCACTTCTAGATTATCCATAATTTTGTAGTTCGCTTTAGCTGAAAACATATAGCGATTTTTAGTAGCAGGACGCAAATTGCGATAGGCAATCCAATAAGGATTTTGGATATTTTCTCCTAAATTAGCAGGAGTATCAGGAGTCCCTGAACCCGCTATCCAATACTGTTTATCATAACCTGCTACAGCATCATAACGCTCAAAATAACGCTCTTGAGCAAATTGTTCACCTCTTGGATATAGATATAAACCTACTATAGGGTTGAAAGCGATGCCCGAAGCAACCTGATTGCGCTCATACTGACGGATATAGTTACCTGAAAGATCTATATTCAACTTCTTCTTTAACAGAGAAGTGCTATTTTGCAAATAAGCATTATAACGGTTGTATACGCTATTAGGCACTATCCCTCCTGACTGCAAAGATGCTACTGAAGCATACGTTTTATTATTGCCACCTTCAAAATTAAATCCACCTGAAACATTTAGTGAATTTTGGTATATGTGACCTGTTCTATAAAAATCATTGATATTGAAATTAGTACCCTTAGGTAAGGCGCGAGTAGAGAGAGAAGTGTATTGTCCTAACTCATTGCCATAGGTTTCTTGGAACTCAGGTTTTGTTAGTTTATTTACAAATTCTACTGAGGAAGACAGGTTAATATTGAGTTGATTGTCATTAGCCTTCTTAGTGCGAATGAGCAGTACCCCATTAGCAGCCGATGCTCCATAGAGGGCAGTGGCTTGTGCCCCTTGTAGTACTACGACCTCTGCAATGTCTTCAGGATTGAGGTCGGATATACCTTCGCTGGTATCTCTGCCATTGCCTCCAAACCCTCTTTCAGCTTGGTTAGCTATAGGCATTCCATCCACCACATAAAGCACGTTGTTATCACCAAAAAGCGAGCGAGCCCCACGCATAGTAGCTTTAGTAGCCCCACCTATACCCGTCGCACTACGCTGGATATGCAAACCCGCAACCCTACCATCAAGACTATTCACAAAATTTGCTTGCTTGACTTGAGTAAGATCTTTTTCTAAAACTTTTTGTTGTTGATAGGATAAAGTTTCTTTATCTCGATAAATTTCTAAAGCAGTAGAATATTTTGGCTTACCTATTAGAATATTATCAATACATTCTATTATTTGAGGCTTTAAGACTACCTTAAAATTGATAGTTTTATTTTTACCCTCTACTTTTCTTCTTTGGGTTTCATACCCTAAAAAGCTAAACTCAAGTATATCACCTACTCTGGCTTTGAGTTCAAATTTACCATCAATATCTGTTGAAACACCTTTGGTTGTTTTTGATGAATTTGTGTTTTTAATAATTACTGCAACCGATGGCAGAGGCACATTGTTCTCATCGAGAACTTCCCCTGTAATAGTTTTTATTTGTGCTTGGAGGGCTCCTGAAGTTAGGAGCAACAAAGTTAAGAGAAGTTGTATTTTCTGTTTCATAGCGATATATTTATAAATATACCCCGCAAAAATACAATTTTTATTTACTTTTGCAAAAATTTTAGCATTTTTTAAGTATTATTTTTATTGCGATTTTAGAAATATAAAGAATAAAAAAAGACTTACCAACACCTAAAAACAAACAACTCATAACCAATTTTTTGCTATTTCAAAAAAATATTATACTTTTGCCTGATTTTTAGTTTATAAATAGAAAAAAACAAGAATGGCTCGGTCTATTGATTCTTTTAACAAACGACGATTACTCACTTCCTATTTTTCGGTAATAGTGAGCATTACCTTAGTACTCTTCCTATTGGGATTCTTTGGTTTTTTAGTGTTCAGTACTAAAAAGTTAGCCAATCACTTCAAAGAACAAGTAACCGTTACTATCCTCATTAAAGACGAAGCTAAAAGTGCTGATATCGCTCAGTTACAAAAAACACTCTCAGTGGCTTCGTTTGTAAAATCATTGCGATTTATCTCCAAAGATGAAGCTGCTGAAACCTTTAGCAAGGACATAGGTGAAGATTTTGTGAGCTTTATTGGCACCAATCCCTTACAAAATGTCATAGACTTGAGTTTAAAAGCTGATTATGCTGAACCCGATAGAATGGCTGAAATTAAACGTGAATTAGAGCAAAATTCTTTTGTATCGGAAGTTGTGTACGACCAATCACTTGTAGCTCTTATCCACGAGAATGTAAATAGAATAGGACTTATTACTTTAGTATTTAGCGCACTCTTCACCTTTGTATCAGTACTGCTCATCAATGCTTCTATTCGCCTATCTATCTACTCTAAACGTTTTATTATCAAAACAATGCAATTAGTAGGAGCCACTCGTAGTTTTATACGTCGCCCATTTATTCGTACCAATGTGCGTTTGGGTATCTTGAGTGCTTTCCTCGCTATACTGCTATTCTACGGGGCACTCTTGGCAATTGTAAAATCATATCCTGAGTTTTCTATATTGTTAGATAACACGATATTATGTATCGTTTTTATAGGAATTCTCGCTATGGGAATTCTCATCAGTTGGTTGAGCACTTATTTCGCTACACAACGATTTTTAAATTTAAACACAAATGACCTTTACTATTAGGTAACAAGTAATAAATATGAAACATCATTCAACTTCTATATTCAGAAAGAAAAACTATCTCATAATGGGGATAGGATTAGCGGTAATTGCTATTGGTTTTATATTGATGAGCGGTGGTGGAAGCGACAACCCTGCCGTATTTGACGCGTCAATTTTCAATTTCCGACGTATTCACTTAGCCCCTGCTTTGGTACTAATAGGCTTTGCTATTGAAATATATGCCATTTTAGTAAATCCTAACAAAGAAGAAAATACAAAAAAAGACGTATAAGGCTATGGTGATTGTAACCTTACAACGTGAAAAGTGCATAGGATGCAACTATTGTGTAGAGATGGCACCAGAGCAGTTCCAAATGTCTAAAAAGGACGGCAAAAGTGTGTTATTACGATCTACCGAGAAAAAAGGTTTTTTTACACTCAAAAGCTATGATGATAGTATTTTTGAAGATTGTGAAAAAGCCCAAAAAGCTTGCCCTGTAAAGATTATAACTACTAAAAAAATATAATAACAATGAAGAAAATAGTATTATTAGCAGTATGTTTATTGGCTTCGTATGCTGTAGAAGCGCAATACATAGGGCTCAAAGCTGGTTATAACTATGCTACCCTAAAAGGCAACGTGAATGATGGTGCTAATTTTAAGCCTTATCACGGCTACTATGCAGGAATTACGTTAGAATTTCCGCTCTCTAATTTGTTTTCTCTACAAATAGAAGGTATTTACAACCGACGTGGAGCAAATATTACCTCCAATACTTATGGTAAAGCCAAACTGAGTTTAGATTATCTTTCTTTACCTGTATTAGCTCGTTTCAATGTAGGAAAAGGTATCAACTTGCATATAGGACCTCAGTTAGAATATCGCATTGATAAACCTAACTTCTACTTTGATGCTGGCACCGACCCTGTAACACGCGTGAAGGATGATGCTCTAGACATCATTGATGGAGCAATGACTGTAGGTATTGCTTATATGACCGATGCAGGTTGGTTTTTTGAAGCTCGCTGGGTACAAGGACTCACTAGTGTTTTTGAAGCAGATGAGACTAGCCTTACTCACATAGGTATTAGTCCTGATTATAATTTCAAGAATAGAACACTTTCTGTAGGAGTGGGATATAGGTTTTAGATAACAAGTAAGAAGTGATGAGAAGATTTATAATTATTATAATACTTTTTATAGGATTGTGGGGTTGTGAAAAAGAACAGCAAAAACGCAATCCTTACTTAGGAGAACTGCGCTTTACTTATACCATTGATTTAAACCAACCTCTTTATAATAGTCTCAAAACTCCTATGAATACAGTTTTCGTACCTTATGGAGGTATTAGAGGTTTTTTTGTAATTTATAACGGAAGTTCTTACTATGCCTGGGAAGCTGCCTGTCCTAATCACAGTTTAGACGGTTGTTATAGTAGGTTATACGGCGTAAAAACACAAACTGATGAGGAAAATTACGAGAATACCAAACTACATAATTACGTTTATGTGCGATGCTCTTGTGATAAAACCGTTTATCTTTTAGGAAATGGCACTCCTATCACTATTGGTGATATTGCCAAACCTTATCCTCTACTCAACTATCACGTTTCAGTTTCAGGCAGCTCTTTAACT
>ERZ773026.1290-NODE-1290-length-12805-cov-4.761961_pt1 | contig 12805 bp, 14 predicted proteins | sample MGYA00580838_ERZ773026 | MGnify/ENA primary metagenome ERZ773026 (study PRJEB29015, sample SAMEA2738006) | human oral metagenome | biome: human oral; feature: human-associated habitat; material: dental | place: China | collected 2055 ... | reverse complement strand
TATTGTCTTCTGCATGGAAGATAACTTGATCTACCTCTGCTGGAGCAATGGCATTATAGATGAATTCTGCAGGATCTGCTACCCATTCGATAACATCTATGTTTTCCTCAACAGGGATCATACGATCGCTCTTAGCATCATACTTGGCTGGGTGGAACTTACTAGTAATTTTCTTAATGTTAGCACCACCACGACCGACAATTGTACCAATTGCATCTACATTAGGATTATGACTACGTACAGCAACCTTCGTACGGTCACCAGCCTCACGAGCTACACTCATGATCTCAACTGTCCCATCATATACTTCGGGAATTTCTTGTTCCATCAGACGTTTGATCATTTCAGGATGACTACGGCTAACAAAAACGTTAACACCACGAGGATTGTCTTCAACCTTGTATACAAAGACTTCAATACGATCATGTGAAGCAAAAACTTCTCCAGGAATCTGATCTTGTTTAGACAGTTGCGCTTCAATACTGCCTAAATTCACATAGATGAATCGGTTATCAAAGCGTTCTACCGTTCCAGACATGATTTCATTTTCATGTTCTTTATAAGTATTGTATGTGATTGTGCGAGTTTGCTTGCGCATTTTTTCCATAATAGTCTGTTTAGCAGACTGAGCTGCTACCCGACCAAACTCCGCAGGTGCTTCTTCAAACTTAATTTTATCCCCGAGCTCATATGCAGAGCTAATTGCAAGCGCATCTTTCAAGCTGATTTCCAAACGGCTGTCAAAGACTTCATCCACAACTTCACGAACAGTATAGACATGGAAGTCACCTTTTTTTTCATCAAAATCAATCAAAGCACTATCTGCTTGACCATAACGACGGCGATAAGCGGAGCGAAGAGATTCTTTAACTGCGTCAATGATGTCTTCTTTTTTGATACCTTTGTCTTCTTCTAAGATGCGGAAAGCATCTAGCATTTCTTTACTCATGTTCTCTTAGCTTTTGCTAGGCAAAAGCAATCCTTTCTTTTATTTCTAGAACTTAACAGCGAGCCTTGCCTTAGAAACAAGACTGTAGGGAATTTCAATTTCTTTCTTGCGGGTTTTGTCCATATATTCTAAGGTCAGGACGTCCTCTTCAAATTGAAGTAAGGTTCCTTCAAAGACCTTTTGCTTGTCCAAAGCCTTGTACAAACCGACATGAATATACTGACCAACTGCCGCTTCCAACTGCTCCTTGGTCTTAAGCGGTCTCTCCAAGCCCGGACTGGTTACTTCAAGAAAGTACTGCTCCGGAAAGGGATCTGGTTTTATCGTATCTAGCAAAGGGCTAATAATATCTGTCAAATCCGCCGTGTCATTGACCGTGATTCCTTCCGGCTTATCCACAAAAACACTTAGGATATAGTCGCTACCTACCTTGCCATACTCTACATCAACCAGCTCAAATGGTTCTTTTATAGCCGGCTCAATCACAGCCGTTACTAACTCTACAATTGTTGCGATAAGACTGCACCTCCTCATAGATAAGAGGCGAAGAATGTTCTCCGCCTCACTTTCTTATATTCATTAAGGGTATTATAGCACTCTTCTTAGTAAAAAGCAAGAAAAATAGCCTTTTTCAGCTTATTTTATCAAAATACCGCTTCCACTCGATAAATAACCTGTCCCTTGCTAGAAAACTTTTGTTCATACTCTGTCAAGACATTTCCTTCAAAATCACTAGCGTGTAAATCAAGCCATACACCATTCAATTTCATACCATACTGGGAGAAGCTAACCAAGCTGTATTCAAATAAACCACGATTGTCCGTCTTAAAGTGCAGTTCCCCTTTTTCTGGCAAAATCTGCTTAAAGGTATCTAGGAAGGACTTGTATGTCAAACGACGCTTCTCATGGCGTTTCTTGGGCCAAGGATCAGAAAAATTCAAATAGAGACGATCAATCTCCCCGTCAGCAAAATAATTTGTCAAGTCTGATCCGTCAACCCAGAGCAATCTAATATTGGGGACATCTGCCACTAGAACCTTGTCCAAAGCATAGCTAAGAACTGATTTTTGGATATCAATCCCGATATAATTGATATTAGGATTAGCCTTGGCCATACCTGTAACAAAAGCCCCTTTACCACTTCCAACCTCCACATGAATGGGGTGATCATTACCAAAAAGCTCCCGCCATTTTCCTTTGGCGTCTGCTGGATTAAGGACGACATATTGAGGATTAGCTTCTAAAAGTTCCGTTGCTCCCTTGCGATTTCTTACTCTCATGATTCCTTTCTGTACTTCGCCCGAAAATTACGCAAGGCGTAGATTTCCCGGTTCACATTTTCTAAATCGTTATTTTCATAGTATTTTGCAACTTGACAAAGATAGGCATATTGACTGTACCAATACAACTTTTCCAAGACCTTGTCATTATATTTATAGCCATAATAGACTAGCCATTCTTCCCAGCGCGCTTCCGGAATATAGTGACTCAACAAGTGAGCGACATCGAACATCCGATCTGTCAAGCGGACAGAGTCCCAGTCAACCAGATAAATCAAACCACTTCTTGTTTCGACCCAGTTACTATGGCGCACATCCCCGTGCACAATAGTTGCGTAGTCTTCACGAAAAGCTGGTAAATTCTTTCTTAGATCAGCAATAATAGACTGCAAATATTGGTTGTTTTTCAAGGCAAATGGCGCTTTATCACCCCAGTGATTCAGCAGGTCATTCGGCGTTTCTAAAGCATAGCCTAGCTTAGTCAACTGAGTCATCAGTGGGCGTGACCGATGCAGTCGGATCAAGATATCAAAAATCTGCTTGCGCTCCAAACCATCTGGCCCCAAAATCTGACCAGACAACCATTCTTGTGCAGTCATAACATTTCCATCAGGCAAACGACGGCTCCATAAGAGTTGGGGCGCAATCTGCTCTTTTGCAAGTCCTGCTAAAATTGGAGTCGTATTCATTTTGACAAAAACACGCTCTCCATCTGGATAACTGCCCATGTATGCCTTGCCACTCTTGCCATTAATCGGCGTTAGGGTCAGTTCCTTTTCAATCAAATCCATTCTTAGCCTCCATCAAAGTTTCCTAATTATTTTACTAATTTTACCCCCTTTAGTCAACCAAGCGATTTAGCTTAAAAGGTAGATAAAGAACATAAAGTAAAAGGTGTATTCCAAGGATTATAAACGTCATTATTCTATCCTGGAAAAATAGCAAAGCTGCCAACAATTCTAGTATTAAAACAAAAGTTCCAATAGCTGTGATGATTCTCCTCAAACCAACAAGCTTGACTTTTTCCTCAAGTGGAAATAGTTTGGTCAAATATTGATAATCATAAGCATCATATAAAGCCAAAAGTTGAAAGAGCAGGAGATATTGAAAGAGACCAACAAAGATTGAGGCAATCGTACTCTGAGGTAGAAAGACAATAATCAGCAAGGAAAGAATCAACAAACGCAAGCTAAGGGCAAAAAAGTCTCCATTTCTCAAATAAGACCTCAAGAAAAGATGATCCCAAACTTTCTCCTGACTTTTGACTAAGTGATTGGTCAAAAAATCCAAATATGCCCGACGTTTGACGCTACTTGATATTCCCTTGACATTTGTAAATAGAGCAAAAAATTGTAGAATTCGTTGCTTACGTCTCTCTTCATAGGCAATTAAATACTTCCAATCAAGCCCTTCTTGCAAATAGAACTTCTGACTCTTCCACTGAAAGACCAGGCCTTTCAATGCGAACAAGAGCAGACAATAGAGAGCAAAGGCCCAAGTCGGCACACCTAAGGCTAGAAAGAGAGGAGTCAAAAGAAGCAAAACAAGACTTTGCAAAATGCCCCAGAGAATAAAAGAATTTCTCGTTTGTTTGCCAACATGGACGCGAACTTCTTTCTCCTTAGCCAGAAGAAAGAGACTGTCTGGCCCTTCAAGATAAGTAGCAATTCTCCCCATAAAAACCAACCCTAACGACAGAATGGCTAAGGCAAGCCAGATTGGCAGATGGTTCTTGGGAAAATTGCGGAGCAACTGGCTATACTGAACTGCTGTAAAGCCCAAGAAAACCATTAAGAACAAAACAAAGTGGTCATTCAACACATAGCGCAAATATTTTATAGACTGGGTCCGAAAATCCCGTCTGCGCTTAGCAAATACTTCTCTCATAGGACTGCCTCTTCTGTCAAAGCTAGATAGATCTCATTGAGACTAGCTTCTGGCAATGAAAACTCTTCTCGCAACTGAGCTAAATTCCCTTTAGCCCGCACTTGTCCCTTGTGCAAAATAACAAAAGAATCACACATTTTCTCAGCAGAATCCAACACGTGCGTACTCATCAAGATAGATTTCCCTTTAGCCTTTTCGTCCGCCAAGAGTTCAATCAAATCCGCAATGGCCAGAGGATCCAGCCCTAAAAAAGGTTCATCGACAATAAATAAGCTTGGATCAATCACAAATGCACAGATGATCATCACTTTCTGTTTCATCCCTTTAGAAAAATTGACTGGAAACCAATCCAACTTGTCTTTGAGGCGGAAAATCTGAAGCAAGTTATCCACTCGGTCCATAGCTATTTGAGGCTCAATATCATAGGCCATCGCAACCATTTCAATATGTTCCTTCAAGGTTAATTCTTCATAGAGACTTGGAGTTTCTGGAATAAATCCTATCTTCTTGCGATAGGAAGTTCTATCTGACTGAAGACTCAAGCCATCAATTAGAATTTCCCCTTGATAAGGGGTCAAAAGACCGATAATCTCATTGATAGTAGTAGACTTTCCAGCCCCATTTAAACCAATAAGGCCAACAAGTTGCCCATCTCCAACTTCAAAGCTTACATTTTTCAAAACAGGAATATTAACATAGCCTCCTGTAAGCCCTTTTATTTCTAACATTTTTTCTCCGATTCTGGTATAATATCTTTATTATAGAATACTGCTCTACAATTAGCCTAGGCCCGTATTTCTGGTAATATCGGCCAGCATTTGCAGTCTTCTCTATTATATCAAAATCTAGCAAAAGAGGTACATATTATGACAGATTGTATTTTTTGTAAAATTATTGCGGGAGATATCCCAGCAGCCAAAGTCTATGAAGATGAAGACGTTCTGGCCTTTTTAGATATTTCCCAGGTAACTCCAGGTCACACACTTGTTGTCCCAAAGAAACACTATCGTAACCTGCTGGAAATGGATGCTACAAGCTCTGGTCAGCTATTTGAACGTGTACCTCAAATCGCTCGCAAGGTCATGAAAGCAACAGGTGCAGCCGGCATGAATATCATTAACAATAATGAGGAAATAGCTGGCCAAACCGTCTTCCACACCCATGTCCATCTAGCACCACGATATAATGAAGAGGATGATTTGAAGGTGACGTTTGTTGCCCATGAACCCGACTTTACAGAACTTGGACGTTTGGCAGCCGAGATTTCTCAAACCATCGAATAGGAGAATTTTATGAAATTAACTAATCTATTCCTTTTTACCGGAACAGCCTTAGCCAGCTATATGCTTGTGAAAAATCGCGAGCGTATCACAGAAGAAGTCAGCGAAACTGGTCAATTATTACACAAGGCACAAGACAGTCTAAGCAATATCCAAGCAAATTTAGATTATCTGAAAAGTCAAACAAACACACTAGAAGATATCAGCAAGGATCTTCAGTATAAATTTAAAGTCTTCAGTCAAGATGCTCAAGCTCGCTTATCTGAAGTTCAAGATATCTGGGAAGCTTCTCCAATCAGGAAAAAAGAAAATTAAGCAAAAAGAGTCAAGTTTCGCTAACTAGCGAAACTTGACTCTTTTTTATTGAGAACCAGTCTCTGTTGCCGCAGCAGACGCTTCAGGAACAGTAGTTGTAGTTGTTGCTGGAGCCTGCTCAATAGCGCTTGATGGACTGACTATTGTAGCAGAACTACTACTAGCTGGAGTTGAGTAAGAATAGATATTATTTGAATAAGTCGGCGCAGAATCGGTTGTTTCTGGTGTGTAGGAAGGATAGTTACTTGAAGAACTTGGGGTAACACCACCACTTCCATCTAACTCTTCATACAACACAGCATTGGTCTCTAGTTTGGTCAAAGTTGCCAGCCCCAAAGTCTTGCGCAGGACATTTTGCATTTCTAATAAGTGCTCTCCTGTCACAATCTGGTAGCTACCACCGTCAGCCAAAGTAGCATCCTCACCTCGTAATTGCTGACTCTCAATGCGTTTAAAGGCATCCTTATAGCCTAAAAGTTGTGGAATACTTCTTGAACTTAGTTCAATATTGGTTTGCATATTTGAGCTAACAGCCTTTAAAATAGCCTGATAGTGACTTACACTATTTAGACTAAGGACCTTCTCAACTACTTTTTTGATGACTTCTCGTTGGCGTTTTTGACGACCATAGTCCCCTTCTGGATCTTGATAGCGCATACGGGCATAGACCAAAGCTTGATCTCCGTTGATTTTTTGAACTCCCGGTTCAACTTTAGCTGTATATTCAGGTTCATTTTCTTCTATCGAAATAGGAAAATCAAAGGTATTATTGACTGTAATTCCCCCTACTGCATCCACTAACTGAACCAAGCCTTTCATGTTAATTAAAACATAGCGATCTATGTGGATATTCATCAAATCTTGGATAGTAGAAATCGCCAACTTTGCCCCACCTGAAGCATAGGCAGAGTTTAGTTTAGCTTCAACAGTCTCACCATCACTATCTTTAACTTTCGTGAGAATATCTCGCTCCAAACTCATCATGACTGTTTTCTTAGTTGTTGGATTGACTGTCAGCAAAATCATACTGTCACTATTCCCAGACCAAGTATCTTCACGAGAGCCACTACCTGTATCTACTCCCATCAAAAGAATTGTCATGGGTTTGGTAGCAGAAATAACATCTGTTTCTCCACCTAAACTCTTATAGGTCTTAGAGAGTTCGCCTGTGGATTGATCAAAAATAGTCCAGGCATAAGCTCCTACTCCCAAAACTGTTACCATTAATAAACTTAAAAACATTAATAAGGTCTTTTTAAACATATATTTTTAATCTATCAGTTTTCCCATGAGGTAAACATCTAGAAATTCCCCTTCGTCTAGATAGGCTCCACGTTTTTGTAAGCCTTCAATCTCAAAGCCCAGGCTTTGATAGAGATGTACTGCTCGTTCATTTCTCACTTGAACGCTCAAAGCTAGTTTACGAATGACCCCCGATTGGCTAGCCCAGTCAATGGCTTCTTCCATGAGAATTCGTCCTAAACCTTGGTTCCAGTACGATTTTTTTACAGCGATGAACAGATCACCAATATGGCAAACACGCGCATGACGATCAGCAGTGATATTGATTAATCCGGCCAAATGCTCATCCAAGAAAGCCAGAATTGAAATTCGATTTTCTATGGAAGCCTGCTGGTCTATAAAATCAGCCATTTGCTGCGGATTCATCCCGACCCCTTCCTCGTCCAAAGTTGTATAATTGGACTCTTGACCAATCTGAGAAAGAAAATCAATCAGAAGTTCCGCATCACTAGCATCTGCTTCCCTCAATAGCAAGTCATATTCCCTTGACATTAATAATCTTCGCTTTCTATCTTCTGCAAAAGATCTTTTGAAGCTTGCCCAACCGCCTCAAACATAAGTCGTCGTCCATCTTCTTCTTTGGCAAGCTTAATTTTTAGATAATCGTGTGGCAAACTATCTGCCAACAGCTCTCCCCACTCGATCACAGTAACTCCATCACCATAGAGGAAATCATCTAAGTCTATGGAGTCTGGATCTTCTCCAATTCGATAGACATCTAAATGATAAAGAGGCAGACGTCCTTCATACTCACGAACAATCGTATAGGTAGGGCTCTTAATCATCTGGTTAATATCTAGGCCTTGAGCAATCCCCTTGGTCAGGGTCGTCTTACCAGCTCCTAAATCGCCGGATAAAATCAGTACATCGCGCGCTTGCAATAAACGCCCTATTTTTTGACCAATTGCAATCAACTCATTTTCATTATGACTAAACATAAGTCTTATTATACCAGAAAAATTTTTTTCATGCATAAAAACAAAACATAAAAAGAAGCTGGATAAATCCAACTTCTCTGATTATTTTGCCAAAGCCAGACTAACGAAGTTTAAAATAAAGAGAGCATCCAGAATCCAAATCATGGTGTGAACTTCCTTAGCTTGTCCCTTAACCGTTTTAACAAGGGCATACATGATAAAACCAGCAGCGATACCGTGAGTAATACTGTAACTGAATCCCATGAATATTGAAGTGAAGAATGCCGGGATTGCTTCAGTCAAATCATCCCATTCAATATTTCTCAGACTTCCCAACATCATAATTCCAACAATGATCAAAATCGGTGCTGTCGCCGCTGTTGGAACAATCGCCAAGAGAGGACTAAAGAAGCTAGATATAGCAAAACAAATTGCCACTACCAAGGCTGTTAGACCAGTTCGGCCTCCCGCTCCAATACCTGCCGCAGACTCTACATATGTCGTCACATTAGAAGTTCCAGCAATAGCCCCGATAGAAGTCCCAATCAAATCTGAATACAGAGCCTTATCCAGTCTCTCAGATTCGTGATTTTCTCCAGAACTTGCCACAATCCCTACTTTTTCTCCAGTACCAATTAAGGTTCCAATCGTGTCAAAAATATCGGTCAAAGAGAAGGCCAAAATAGCCATAAAAGTCTGTGGTAGCCGACCTGTATCTGTAAAGAGCGCTCCTAAACCTTTCGGACCGATTGCTACACCAAAAATTTCCCCTAACTCTTTAAAGGCTGTTCCAATATTATTTTGACTCAGGTCAATATGAGATAAGTTAACCAAGCCTACTGCAATAGCAACAACAGTTGTCGCAAAGATAGATAGAATCACCCCACCTTTAATCCCTTTGACTACAAAGAAGACAGTAATTGCTAAGCCCACTAGAGCAACTAAAACAGCAGGATCATTAAAGGCAACCAAACCTGGAGTTGCAGCAGAGTTAGCAGTTATAGCCGATTGGGCTTTCTCAACGCTATCTCCAGCAACTGTGTAGGTCCCTGGATCAATCGAGAATTTTAGCAAACCAGCATTTTTAATCCCTACATAGGCTAAGAAAACACCAATACCAGCTGAAATTGCAGCTCTTAAAGAACCTGGGATTGACTCGATTATCGTCTTCCGGATCTTAGTCAAGGTAATAATCAAAGAAATGATTCCACAAATGAAGACCATTCCCAAGGCTTCCTGCCAAGTGTAACCTAAACTAAAAACCACCGTAAAAGTGAAAAACGCATTCAACCCCATCCCAGGTGCCTGAGCATAAGGCAAATTAGCGTAAAAGGCCATCATCAAAGTCCCAGCAACAGCCCCAATAATTGTTGCTAAAAAGACCCCTTGAGCCGGCATACCAGTTTGAGACAACATAGCTGGATTAACAAAGAGAATGTAACTCATTGCAAAGAAAGTCGTTAAACCAGCGAGAATTTCCGTACGTACAGACGTACCATTCTCCTTCAACTTAAAAAACTTGTCCATTTTCGTATCTCCCATCTATAGACATCTGTTTACGTTCGTTTTTTGCGAACAACCATTTAATTATAACAAAAAAACATTCATCCTTTCAAGACAAATGTTCCGCTTTTTATTATTTATTTTCATTTCTCGCCATAAAAACCAAACTCATGAATTGAATAAATGTGAAGCCGAGTATAAAAACCAAACGTTCTCTCTGGAAGGTAGCTAATAGTTTTTCTACTACTTGACTAGGATTGTTAACCAAATCCCAAGTATTTAAGCGGTCATAACGACCAATATAGATGGCCAAGCTCGAAAGAAAAGAGAGTGAAGCCATTGATAAAAGATCCAGCCACCAAGCTAATTTTATTCGTTCCCGAATAATGAGCCAACTTTCAATCCCACAGTAAACTCCAAACAAAATGCTTGGGATAAAAGCCATAAACAGATGTAAACTGGTCTTATTCCATAAAGTATCTCCGACCCAATGCATATGAACAAGGTCCGTAATCATATAAAAGGTATTGGGATAAAAGACCAACCAGAGGATAAACAACAAGGGAAATAACCAAGCCTGCCTAAAATAACGGGTTAAGATGGCAAAATCGTATGCAACCAATGCTAACATCATATTCCAAATCAAGTCAGGACCTGATTTAGTAATCCCTTCTACATAGACCAAAATAGAGATGACCAGAAAAAATATATGAATCATGATTATCTTACGCATACTAGAAACACTCCTCCATATGAAATAAAAAGTCTGACTTGATTTACTTAATTGAATAAGTAATCTTGCCGACCATTGAAAATACATTATAACATAAATCATTACCATTAAACTTAAAATCTGCTATAATAGGAACTATCATACCTGAAAAGAGAATAACATGACACATAAAATTATCGCTGTTGACTTAGATGGCACCTTACTTAACTCCGAAAGCCAACTGTCGGAGCTAACAAAAGAAACTATAAAAAAAGTAGTCAAGAGGGGACATAAGGTTATCATCACGACAGGTCGTCCTTATCGTATGGCCTATCATTACTACAAAGAATTAGAGTTGGACACCCCTATGATTAATTTCAATGGTTCACTTACTCATATACCTGGGAAAAAATGGAAATTTGAGCAATCCTTAACTGTTGATAAATCGTTTCTGATTGATATGGTTGCTCGGGAAGAAGAGATTGAGGCAGACTTTATTGCAGGGGAATACCGAAATAAATTTTATATTACCAATCCCAATGAAGAAGTTGCCAACCCTCAGTTGTTTGGCGTAGATGCTTTTGTCCCGGAAAATCAGTTGAACCCTCAGCTCATCACCAAAAATCCAAGTGCAATTCTCCTGCAAACACGTGCTCAAGATAAGTATGCCTTGGCTGATCAAATGAAAGACTTCTATAAACATGAACTCTCCATCAACACTTGGGGTGGGCCTCTCAATATTTTGGAATGTACACCAAAAGGAGTTCACAAGGCCTTCGCTCTAAACTATCTTTTAAAAGTCATGAATGCCGACCGCAAAGACTTGATTGCTTTTGGCGATGAACACAATGACACTGAAATGTTAGAGTTCGCTGGTACTGGTTATGCCATGAAAAACGCAAGTCCTAGTCTCCTTCCTTTTGCAGATCAACAATTAGGCTTAACCAACGATCAAGACGGAGTAGCCCACGAATTGATGAGATTGTTCTTATAAAAGACTATCTCCTACTCTTAATAGCAACACCACAAAAGCAAGCTTTTGTGGTGTTTTTCTCTTTAATTTAGTTAAGAAAAAATCCGACTTTGCTAACAAAGCCAGATTTTTCAATATAAACTTTATCATTAAACGTTTACCAGCTACACATCAAACCAAAAGATTGTATAAGCTTTCATTACCATGTAAATTAATATAAGATGGGTCAAACTCTGCCAAACGAGACAGGAGAGCTTCATAGTCATTCTTGTCTCCTAGAGCAATACCGATTAAAACTGGCCCTGTACCTTTATTAGCACGTTTGATATATTCAAATCGAGTGATATCATCATTGACGCCTAGAATGTTATTCACAAACTCTCTTAGAGCCCCAGGACGTTGTGGGAAATTAATCACAAAATAGTGTTTAATCCCATCATAGATAAGGGCTCTTTCTTCCATTTCCTGCATCCGATTAATATCGTTGTTACCGCCTGAAATGACACAGACCACATTTTTGCCCTTAATTTCTTCTTTCATAACTTCCAAGGCTGCAATAGAAGCAGCTCCCGCAGGCTCGGCAATAATTCCTTGTTTAGAGTACATATCAATCAAGGTCTCCGAAATTAACCCCTCATCTACTCCAACCAACTTATTGACATACTTACGGGCTACTTCATATGTCGTTTGACCAACTTTCTGAACTGCAATTCCGTCTGCAAACTTATCAATTTCCTCAAGTTTTACAGGACCGCCCTGATCAAAGGCTGCTTTCATACTCTGAGCACCGGATGCTTCTACTCCAATCACTTCCATCCCAGGCGCAACATACTTGACATAGGTTGCTACTCCCGAGATTAAACCGCCACCTCCAACTGGAACGAAGATTTGATCAAAATCAACACCTTCTTCTTGGGCCTGCTCATGAATCTCATAGGCTACTGTGCCTTGGCCAGCTTGAACATTTAAGTCGTCAAAAGGATCGATAAAGGTTAGATTTTCTGATTTAGTAAATTCCTGTGCTGCCTTGGCAGAAGCATCAAAAGTATCTCCTACTAACTTAATGGTTACATAGTTACCACCAAAAAATCGAACTTGACCAATCTTTTGCTGGGGTGTTGTAACAGGCATAAAAATGGTCGCTGGAATTTTCATTTCATGACAGGTAAAAGCCACGCCTTGAGCATGATTTCCCGCCGAAGCACAGACCACTCCTCTTTTTTTGTCCTCTTCAGATAACTGGTGAATAGCATAGTAAGCACCACGAATCTTAAAAGAACGAACCTTTTGCATATTTTCTCGTTTTAGATAAACAGTCGCTCCATACTTTTCCGATAAATACCGATCAAAGTCCAGAGGCGTTCGTTCAACAACATTTTTCAATACTTGATGGGCTTTAAAAATATCTCTAGCTGCAAGCATACTTTTTCCTTCTTTTTGAAATTTTATACTTTTCTTTCAGAAACCTATGTTCCCTATTCAAAATAGCAGAATGAATACTGTTATTTCAAGTTCTGAAAACTAATTCAGAATCAAAAACAGCAATCTCTCATGTTAGTTGATAAGAAAGGAGGCAGGAAATTCATTTCTCTGCCCCATCTGTTTTCTACAGATTAGTTGTAGATTTTAAATGCGTCGTCGTCGTTTTTACCAACGAATGGCATTGCTTTACGCAATTCTGCACCGA
>ERZ773026.1284-NODE-1284-length-12815-cov-9.629310_pt1 | contig 12815 bp, 10 predicted proteins | sample MGYA00580838_ERZ773026 | MGnify/ENA primary metagenome ERZ773026 (study PRJEB29015, sample SAMEA2738006) | human oral metagenome | biome: human oral; feature: human-associated habitat; material: dental | place: China | collected 2055 ... | reverse complement strand
TCTACTACGCTGATTTCATCAGCTTTTACAGCCCTACTCAACTGTGCGGAGGTGGTACGACGAAATCGAATTCTAACGAATTACCGATTTCTGTCCCACTCTCTTTTAAACACTTTTGCCGGGTAAAACACTAACAGGGAGAAAATAGCCTGTTGTTTTTACATCTTTTCCTTCGATTTTTTGAAGAAGAAGGTCGACCGTCAGGCGAGCAATCTCTTGTAAGGGTTGCTTGATGGTGGTGAGACGGGGGAAATAATTTTCGATAAAGTAGGTCCCGTCATAGCCAATGATCTTCAGGTCTTCTGGAATGGCAATCCCGAGTTCGTCAGCGATTTTCATCACCAAAATAGCCGTTAGATCGTCAGATGCAAAGATGGCATCCGGTTTTTGCTGGGTCAAGATGGACTTGATTTCCATTTCTTTGCGAATGGGTGAATAATCACTGGAAACATTGATAATTTGTGCTTCTGGTAGGACAGAAGCAAAGCCAGCATGGCGAAGACCGGTTGGGGAATTAGAATTGTCATTCCCTGTAATCATGATAATCTTTTGTGCCCCTGTCTTGGAAAGGGTTTCCGCAGCGAGAACTCCACCAGCGTAGTTATCTGACGAGACGACAGGGATCTCAGGTGATAGGTTCCGGTCAAAGGCGATGATAGGAGCTGCGACCCGGTTGTAATCTTCAATCCCTAGATTATGACTACCAGAAATAATCCCATCTACTTGATTGGCTTCTAGCATTTCGATGTATTCACGTTCTTTTTCCGAATCATGCTCGCTATTACAAATAATGGTTTTGTATCCATGTTTGAACAGTTCTTCTTCCAGTTTATCGATTAATTCTGCATAGAAGATATGGCTGATTTTTGGGAAGATTAAGCCGATTAACTTGGCTGATTTTCCTTGTAGGCTCCGAGCGATCGTATTGGGCTTGTAGCCCAATTCCCTCATGGCCTCTTTAACTTTTGAGACAGTTTTTTCAGATAAATAGCCCTTTTTGTTAATGACTCGTGAAACTGTCGTTGGGCTGACGCCAGCTAATTTGGCGACATCAGTGAGCTTTGCGACCATAGTCTAGTTCGTAGTATGTTCCAGTGGGTGTTCCGGATTTGATCAGGATACCAGTTTGATCATCATGCGGGAAGACGCGACCAGAGAATACCTTTTCTCCTTTGTTGATAAAGATTTCAAAAATCGAGTTATCGATGAAAATTGTAGCAGTTGTCGCTTGATTTTCGATCGGGCAAGTACGAGTAGTTCCAAACTCTTGGGCATACTGTTCGCCAGCTTGGCTACGGTCGACAATGACTTGACCATTTGCAATATCAAAAGTAATAGAAAGTCCTTTGCCTTCTTTATCGGCTAGGAGAACAATCTCACTTTTGCTATTGGCTTCAAAGGCTAATTCTAACTCGTAGCAATTATTGGTTGTTTCCTTGTTTGTAAACTCGGAAGAAGTGGAGCGGAGCTCTTTTACAGCTTCGACCGGATATTGATAAAGTTTACCATCCTGAATGGTTAGCTCTTTGACCAAAGAGAAGGCTCCTTGGTGGTCATAGCGATCGGATGGGTAAGCGACATCTGGTAGACCTAACCAGCTAACCGTTAAGGCTCTTCCATCAGGAGTGTTGAAGCCTTGAGTTGCATAGGCTTCGAAGCCGTAGTCCAAGTTGCGCAATTCAGATACGTCAACGAGACGAGCTTGTTCAGGATCAAAAGAAGCCCCAATCTTATACATATTTGGATAGATATTGTCGTAGTTGAGGACTGCTTTGTCCAAACCTTGAGGGCAATAAAGAAGGACAGGTTGCTCGCCGACGAAGACCAAGTTAGGACACTCCATCATATAAGCTGTACGATCATTGTTGAAATCAAGATCGCCTACTTCAACCCAGTTGGTATAATCGTTATTCACCGCTTTGTAAAGGCGAACGAACCCTTTTTTCTCAAGGTCTTGACCACCGACGATGGCATAGTATTGATCTTTGAATTTAAAAATTTGTGGGTCGCGGAAATGATCGGTAGCATCCTCTGGTTGATCAATGAGGATTTGGTCGATTTTTTCGAGGTTTCCATCCTGGTCTAAGAGAGCTCCGATTTGGTAGGGATGACGGATCCAGTTCTCGTCTCGTACATTTCCTGTATAGAATAAGAAAAGTTTGTCATCGAATTGCATAGCCGAACCAGAATAGGCTCCGTGGCTATCCAAAGGTGTTTCTGGTAAGACTTTAAGACCAGTTTCTTTAAAATGAACTAAATCATCACTTTCCAGTTGTACCCAAGACTTCAATCCGTGAGCGGCTCCAAAGGGAAAGTTCTGGTAAAAGAGAATCCATTTACCATTAAAATAGGAGAAACCATTCGGGTCATTTAAAAGGCCAGTTTTGGGTTCGACATGGTAATGAGTATGCCAAGGAGAATTAGCCATGTTTTCTTTAATTTGTTTCTTTTCTTCTTCGGTCCAGTCTTCATACCGTTTGTACCGAAGTTCTGTTGTCCATTCCATTTGACTCCTCCAAAATTTTTCTTACTTCCATAGTACCGATTTCTATAAAAAAAAGCAAGACTTTGACCAAAGAATTGAGAAAAAATGTCAAACGTTTATCATAAAATATCGGACCGAAAGCTAGATGTGTTTTATGAAAACAAATGAAAAAATGAAAGTTTTTGAAAATACAAAAACCGGATAAGGGCTATATCACATAGTGGAATGGTGTTTAGCTAAATGAAAATAAAAAGAGCTTCTTTCAAACTATCAAAAATTGCAAATAAGTACCAAAAACTTTCTGCAAAACGGTTGACATATTCTTAATACGTGGTACAATTAAATGCGTAGAGACGGGTGAACCGTTTTCAAAACAATAAAAAATAAGGAGATTTTTGCAAATGTCAAATACAGAAATTGCAAAAAAAGTCATCGATGCAATCGGTGGAGTTGAGAACGTTAGCAGTGTTGCTCACTGTGCGACTCGTCTTCGCGTGATGGTCAAAGATGAAGCAAAAATCAACAAAGATGTTGTTGAGAACATTGAAAAAGTACAGGGAGCTTTCTTTAACTCAGGTCAATACCAAATCATCTTTGGTACTGGTACTGTAAACAAGATCTACGATGAAGTAGTAGCTCTAGGCTTGCCAACTTCATCAAAAGATGAAATGAAAGCTGAAGCCGCTAAACAAGGAAATTGGTTCCAACGAGCTATTCGTACCTTCGGGGATGTTTTTGTCCCAATTTTACCAGCAATCGTTGCAACTGGTTTGTTTATGGGAATTCGTGGTGCTATTGCTCAAGACCAAGTGTTGGCTTTGTTTGGTACTACAGCAGACGCATTTAAATCTACAGATTTCTATACCTATTCAACAATTTTAACCGATACTGCGTTTGCCTTCTTCCCAGCCTTGATTTCATGGTCTGCATTCCGAGTATTTGGTGGAAATCCTGTTCTTGGGATTGTAATTGGTTTGATGATGGTTAGTCCGACACTTCCAAATGCGTGGGTTGTAGCGGAAGATCCTTCTAAAGCAGCAACGTTCTTTGGTATCTTCCATCATGTAGTTGGATTCCAGAACTCAGTTCTTCCCGCTTTCTTCGTTGGTCTAATTGGTGCGAAACTTGAAAAATGGCTCCATAAGAAAATTCCAGATGTCTTAGATTTGTTATTGGTTCCATTATTTACATTAACAATCATGTCATTCCTCGCCTTGTTTATTATTGGACCATTCTTCCACAGCATCGAGGAACATGTACTGAATGCAACTAAGTTTATTTTAAATTTACCATTCGGTCTTGCAGGTCTTCTTATCGGTGGGGTTCATCAGTTGATTGTTGTTACTGGTGTCCATCATATTTTTAATCTTCTTGAATCGCAATTAATTACTTCGGATAAAAAAGATCCATTTAATGCAATTATTACAGCTGCTATGACTGCACAAGCTGGTGCGACTTTAGCGGTGGCAGTGAAATCAAAATCTCAAAAAGTGAAAGCTTTAGCATTTCCTGCAACTATTTCTGCCTTATTAGGTATTACTGAGCCAGCAATCTTTGGTGTGAACTTGCGTTATGTGAAACCATTCGTTATTGCTTTGGGAGCAGGTGCTGTAGGTGGTTGGATTGCATCTATGTTAAACCTTGCTGGTACAGGATTTGGTATTACAATTATTCCAGGAACACTTCTCTATCTAAATGGTCAATTATTGAAATATGTATTTATGGTTGTATTTACAACTGCACTAAGTTTCGGTTTGACATATATGTTTGGTTATGAAGATGAAGCTTCATCAGTTCGTGCAGAGGACGAAGAAGCTGGTGCAATTATTGAAGAAGAAGCAACTGGAACTGTTCCAGCATCTCTTCAAGATGAAACCATCATCTCTCCAATCGTTGGGCAAGCTGTTGCTTTAGAAAATGTGAATGACCCTGTATTCTCAAGCGGTGCTATGGGTCAAGGGATTGCAGTGAAGCCATCTGAAGGTGTCGTTTATGCTCCTGCAGATGCTGAAGTAACGATTGCTTTTGCAACTGGACATGCCTTCGGTTTGAAGACAGCGAATGGTGCTGAAATCTTGATCCACGTTGGGATCGACACTGTTTCAATGAATGGTGACGGTTTTGAGCAAAAAGTTGCTCAAGGTGACAAGGTCAAAGCTGGAGATGTTCTTGGAACATTTGATTCTGCTAAAATTGCAGCAGCTGGTCTTGATGATACAACAATGGTCATCGTCACAAACACAGCTGACTATGCTTCAGTAACTCCAGTAGCTACTGGTGCAGTTGCTAAAGGCGATGCGATTATTGAAGTAAAAGCATAATCTAAAATATGATTGCTCAAGGACTGGTTAGGGTATCCTCCAGTCCTTGAATTTTGTTTGGAGATGAGGTTTGGAATGAAAAAGTTGCTCACCTAATGTTGAAACATAAATAAGAGTAGTTTTTTCTTTAAGGAATAGAAGTGAACCGTTTTCCTTTATGATATAATAGAAAAAAAGAGAATTGAAGAAGAGGATTGATATGACTAAATTATATGGAAGTCTTGAAGCTGGTGGAACAAAGTTTGTTTGTGCTGTAGGTGACGAAAATAATAACGTCATTGAAAAGACACAGTTTCCAACAACAACTCCTATTGAAACCCTTGATAAATGTATTGAATTTTTCTCTAAATTTGAAACTCTTGCTGGTTTAGCGATTGGCTCATTTGGACCGATTGACATTGATAAAAATTCAAAAACATATGGTTTTATTACAACAACTCCCAAACCCCATTGGGCGAATGTTGATGTAGTAGGTGCTTTCCGTCGTGCATTAAATGTACCGATTTACTTTACAACGGACGTAAATAGCTCAGCATATGGTGAAGTTGTCGCTCGTAATAATGCGGGTGCACGGATTGAAAACTTAGTCTACTACACAATCGGTACAGGAATTGGTGCAGGTGTCATCCAGCGTGGTGAATTCATTGGTGGAGTAGGACATCCTGAGATGGGCCATTACTATGTTGACAAACACCCAATGGATGTTGAAAAAGAATTTAACGGTGTGTGTCCATTCCACAGAGGCTGTTTAGAAGGTCTTGCGGCTGGTCCAAGCCTGGAAGCTCGTACTGGTATTCGTGGGGAAAATATCGAGCTCAATAGCTCTGTATGGGATATCCAAGCCTACTATATTGCTCAAGCTGCTGTTAATGCGACTGTAACCTTCCGCCCAGATGTGATTGTATTTGGTGGAGGAGTGATGGCACAACAGCACATGTTGGATCGCGTTCGTGAAAAATTCACAGTATTATTGAACGGCTACTTACCAGTTCCAGATGTTCGTGACTACATCGTGACTCCTGCGGTAGCTGGAAATGGTTCAGCAACCTTGGGTAACTTTGTCTTAGCAAAACAAGTCAGCAAAAAAGACTAATCAGGTAAGGCTGAAACAACAAAAAGCATGAAATGCTAGGGGAGGGAGTTCTTCGTCGGGAAGATGGATGAATGACCTTCTCTTTTTTAAGCAAGAGAGGAGAAAAGATGGAAAAAGCCATTATGAAGGATCCCTTCTTTTTGAGTCAAGTATCTGAAGAAGCGACAAAAGAGGATTTATATCTGGCGCAAGACTTACAAGATACCTTACGAGCTCACCAAGATTCCTGTGTTGGCATGGCGGCTAATATGATTGGTGTACGCAAGCGAGTAATCATTATCCAATTTGGTTTGATGCCCTTGGTTCTCTTTAACCCTGTTCTAGTCAAGAAAGAAGGAGTTTATGAGACAGAAGAGGGGTGCCTTTCTTTGGCAGGGAGCCGAAAAACGAGCCGCTTTGAAAAGATTCAAGTCTCCTACCGCGACATGAATTGGAAGCCTCAGCTCATAAGCTTAGAAGGTTTTGCGGCCCAGATTTGCCAGCATGAGCTAGATCACCTGGAAGGGATTTTGATCTAGATTCAGTTGCTGCTTATTAAGGAATCGATCGAAGAGAATTTGTTGATGAAAAAAGAATATTTGTTCTATGAACGGGTTAGACCATTTTTGGTGTCCCATCCCTATTATCTTTCTTTATTAAAGTGGGTCAACCGCCTCGTCACCCTGCTGATGCCACTCCTTTATGTTTATGTTCTTTGGGCAGCTTATCTGAAAGCTTCCGATATTTGGGTTGTTCTTGCCTATCTGTTGGTTCCGGCGTCTGGTTTTATGTTACTGAGTGTCATTCGAAAAGCAATCAATTGGCCCCGTCCCTATGAGCTTGGCGCGTTTCCGCCTCTTATAGAGAGAGAAGGCAAGGGGAGTTCCATGCCAAGTCGGCATGTCTTTTCGGCGGCCATCATTTCGACAGTAGCTTGGGGTGTGAATCCTCTTCTATCGAGCCTTGGTCTTTTCTTGGCTCTGCTATTGGCAGGCGTTCGTGTTCTGGCGGGACTCCATTTTGTCCGTGATGTCATAGTCGGATTTGTCGTTGCACTCCTATGGGGAATTGTCAGTTTTTCTCTATTAGGAATTTTCTGATAGAGGCTGGATGTGAGAAGTTTTTGAATGTAGACAAACTATTGTTTTACATAATACAGCTAGATGATTTTCGAAAAATGACTTTTATTTTTTAGTTATTTAAGAAGATAAAAAAACTTTCCGCTGTGAGAAAATGCCTGAAACATAATTGTTTCAGGCATTCGGAATTATTGAGACCTTAGGCTTAATAATTACTCATGGAACTTCCTGGATTGCTGAAATCATCCACTGGATAATTTCACCTAACGTCCGTACTCACCTAAGGAAAATTTTTCTGAAGACTTTATCTTAAATCTGAAACTGCCTAACTCAGTTAGGCAGTTTTTAATTATGTGAGATTTGGTGTTGGAATTTTTGGAAGAACCGTTCACGTTCTTCTATAATAGCTGGGCTTAGGTTTTTGAGGGAAGTTAACAAATCTACCAAGTCAGGTGTGACTTCTCGAATCAGCTCTCCCAGTGACCAAATGGCTGTTGCAATATGGATCTGGTTTTGCGAGGTTTCGATAATTTCTAACAGTTTAGGAATAGCAGACCGGTCATTAGCATTGGCTAAAGCAATGATAGCATTACGCTGGAGAATATTCTTTCCCCGCCAACTACCAGCGACCATTCCAAATTTTTCCTTGAATTGTCCATTGGATAACTCGATAAAGGGGATTAATTCCGGGTGAGCTAGTTCAGGATCGATATCAGTGGCTAGCGGATTGTCCAGACCACGGTTGTAGGGACAGCAGATTTGACAGATATCACAACCGTAGATGACCGTTTTAATCTTTTTACGGAATTCCAGATCCATCATCCCCTTGTCTTGGGTCTGAAAGGACAGACAACGTCGGGCATTCATAGAGCCATCTCCGATTAAACAAGAAGTCGGGCAGGCTTCTACACAGCGGTTACAATCTCCGCAACCATAGTCAACGGCTTGATCGGGTTCGATCTCTAGGTTGGTGATCAGCTCCCCTAAAAACATATAAGAACCGTATTCTTTTGAGATGACGAGGCCGTTCTTTCCGATAAAGCCAATCCCAGCTCGTTGAGCAACCGCGGTATCCACTAAGGCACCGGTATCCACCATGCCCTTGTATTCAAAGTCGGCGGTTAATTCTTCAATCCCTCGTGCTAGGCGGTCTAATTTATCCTGCAAGACATAGTGATAATCAAGGCCCCAGCTATTGGGGGTGAATTTTCCGCGTTTATAGGCCGTCTTCTGAGGTTGTTGCTTTAACTTGTGGGGATAGGCAACGGCAATGGAGATAATCGTCTTAGCAGAAGCCAAACTTAAACGTGGTTGGATTCGTTCTTCAATATTTTTGTGCTCAAAACCAGAATTTCGGCCTTCTTCCACGGCAAGGCGGAGGGATTTTTCTAAATAGGAAAAATCATCCGCAGTGGTAAAGCCAATTTTTGAAATACCAATGGAGTGAGCCAATTCGATAATGGATTCTTTGAGGTTCATATTCCTATTATAGCGGAAAACCGGTAAAAATGCGAAAAACGTGCAAAAAATTAAAAAGGGGCTAAAGAGCTTGGCAGGGCTTTCAAAAACAAGTGGAATTTGGTATAATAAGGTATTGAATACAAGGATATATGGAGGCAGGTATGTCACAACCGCTATTTTTACAATCAGTTATGCAGGAAAAAATTTGGGGTGGAACTAGATTACGAGATGAGTTTGGCTATGAAATCCCGAGCGATCATGTTGGTGAATACTGGGCTATTTCGGCCCATCCACATGGTGTTTCTGTTGTTAAGAATGGACCTTATGCTGGAATGGGCTTAGACCAACTATATGCAGAGCATCGCGAATTGTTTGGGAATCGACCAGAACCGGTCTTTCCTTTGTTGACAAAGATTCTAGATGCTAATGACTGGCTTAGTGTTCAGGTTCACCCAGATGATGCCTATGGAATGGAGCATGAAGGAGAACTTGGGAAAACTGAATGCTGGTATATTATTGCCGCTGATGAAGGGGCAGAGATTATCTATGGTCACCACGCCCAGTCTAAGGAAGAATTGCGCCAAATGATCGAAGGAAAAGAATGGGATGATCTGTTAGCGCGGGTTCCTGTGAAAGCGGGAGATTTCTTCTATGTGCCAAGTGGAACCATGCATGCCATCGGTTCGGGTATCTTAATCTTGGAAACCCAGCAATCAAGCGACACGACGTATCGAGTTTACGACTTTGATCGCAAAGATGATCAAGGAAATTTACGTGAGTTGCACATTGAACAGTCCATTGATGTGCTGAACTTAGGGGCTCCAGCGAATAGCCGGCCAGTTGAAGAAAAAGTGGATCACTTGTCGTCTACTTTGTTAGTGGCTAATGACTTCTTTGGTGTTCACAAGTGGGTAGTCAATGGGGAAGTTCGATTTGAAAAGACCCATGATTATAGCTTGTTGAGCGTTCTCTCAGGGCAAGGCAGTCTACAGGTAGATGAGGAGAATTATCCGATTGGAAAAGGGGACCACTTTATCTTAACGAGCGATGTTGAATCTTGGACTTTGGAAGGGCAAGATTTAGAATTGATCGTGAGTCATCCATAAAAAAGAAAGGGTTTGAGTTAAAAGCTGTGGAACAACTCAAGCCTTTTTTATCTGAAAACTATTTTTATGTTAAGTCTTGACTCTGACCTAAGGGGAGGGATTATACTATCTTTGTAAGGAGGAAATCATGTACCATATCAAAGAAGCTGCAGAGCTGTCAGGTGTCTCTGTCAAGACCTTGCACCACTATGACAAGATAGGACTTCTCGTCCCTGTGAAATCTGAAAATGGCTATCGGACATACAGTCAAGAAGATTTAGAACGATTACAGGTGATTCTCTACTATAAGTATCTAGGGTTTTCCTTAGACCAAATAGCAGAACTCTTAGCCGAAGAAAAATCTAACTTATTGCCCCATTTGACCAAACAGTTGGACTATTTGACTCAAGAAAGGCAACGCCTGGATACCTTGATTTCCACCTTGCAAAAAACCATTCAGGAACAAAAAGGAGAAAGAAAAATGACCATTGAGGAAAAATTTACTGGATTTAGCTATCAAGATCATCAAAAATACCACCAAGAAGCGGTAGAGAAGTATGGACAAGAAGTCATGGGACAAGCGCTTGAACGCCAAAATGGTAGAGAAGATGAAGCTACGGCCGCCTTTAACCAAGTCTTTCAAACTTTGGCGCAAAATCTTCAAGCTAGTTTACCTGCAACAGCAACTGAAAACCAAGAGCAAGCAGCCAATCTCTTGCAAGCCATTCGTACTTATGGATTTGACTGCTCTATTGAAGTCTTCGGACATATCGGTAAAGGATATGTCTACAATCCTGAGTTTAAGGAGAACATTGACAAGTTTGGACCTGGTACAGCTCAATACACATCAGATGCCATTGCAGCTTACGTTCGGACAAATGCAGAATAAATAGGCTAGGAATTTCCTAGCCTATTTTTTTACTTCAAGTCATAAAACCAGTCGTCACCGTCTTTGTAGTAAAAGAATTCACTGAGATCTTCTTCTAGAAACACACGAAGCATATCAGACATATCATCGGTTGCAAGTTTTAGATGAGATAGATTGTCAAAATTCTCCCACCAAACTTTCCCTTCGTCTGAAGACTGGAGTTCACCAGTAAAGTGTTTTGTCTTGTAAAAAAGGACGACATAACGATAATTCTTGTCATCGTACCAGTTTTTGATACCACAGAGTTGGGGTTTGGAAATGGTTAGACCAGTTTCTTCTTTCACTTCACGAATGACAGCATCGACAAAGGATTCGCCACGTTCAACATGACCACCAGGAAAAGTAATGCCGGGCCAGTCGGGATTAACTCGATCTTGAACCAGAACCTTGTCTCCGTTTTGAATCATACACATATTGACAAATTCAACTGATTCTCTTCTGTTCATTTTTCACAACCTTTGATCTTTAAACATAATGCAGACTTCCTGCCACCCAGCCGGTGCAGAGGGCAGAAGTGATGTTGAAACCGCCCGTGTGGGCATTGATATCCAGGACCTCGCCAGCAAAGTGGAGCCCAGGTACCAGCTTACTTTCGAGGGTTTTGGGATTGATTTCCTTGAGACTGACACCGCCTTTAGTTACAAAGGATTTGGCAAGAGACATTTTGCCAGTCACAGGAATTTTGAGAGCCTTGATAGACTGGAGTAGTTGCTCGCGTTCTTTTTCAGTTAGCTGTTTGACTTTTTCAGGAAATCCTTGTACAAAAAACTCAGCCAAGCGTTCCGGAAGTAAAGTTTTCAAAGCATTTTTCAAGGATTTTTCCCGATTATCTTCTAGAAATGCACCCAAGTCCTTCTCAGAAAGTTGAGGCAAGACATCGAGAGAGAGAACCTCCCCGCCTTTGACAAAGCTAGACATACGTAGGGCAGCAGGACCTGACAAACCAAAGTGGGTAAAGAGCAGATCATGAGTGATGACATGCTTGCTATAGCTTAGGATCACGTCATTCAGTGAGATTCCCTGCAAGGCCTTGTGTGGAAAATCAGTCAACAATGGGCTCTCAGCAGCTTCAAGCTCAGTAATGGTATGTTTAAAATGACGGGCAATCTCATGACCAAAACCAGTCGAACCAGTGGAAGGATAGGATTTTCCACCAGTTGTGACAATGAGTTTATCACAAGTGAAGCTTTGGTCTGCGGACTTAAGGACAAACTGGTCGTCTATCTTTTTAACAGAAACAATCTCCGTTTGAGTAGCAACTTGACCTCCTAGCTCAGTGATTTTCTTTTCTAGGGCCTCGATAATAGTCCGAGACTTGTCAGTAGCAGGAAAGACGCGTCCGTGGTCCTCGACCTTTAGTTTAACACCGTTTTCCGTGAAAAAGTTGATGATATCATGGTTATCAAACTGGGAAAAGACACTGTATAGAAAGCGTCCATTTCCAGGGATGCCAGCTAGTAGGTCATCTAGAGTTCCGTTGTTAGTTACATTGCAACGACCACCACCAGTACCAGCTAATTTTTTTCCGAGTTTCCGATTTTTTTCGATGAGAAGAGTTTTCTGACCATAATAGCTACTGGAAATGGTAGCCATCATGCCAGCAGGTCCACCACCGATGACAATAGTATCAAAATGTTTCATAGCTCTATTGTACCACAAAAAACAAGAGATGCTTGGCATCTCTTGTTGCTCATAATCTTAGTTAATTTCATATCCCATCAACAAACCGCCATCTTCTGCATAAAAACTGCAGAGACCAGACGTCGGGATGATTTTGATATTGGCTTGTGGGAAGGTTTCCAGCAAGCGTTCTGACAATTGCTGACAGAATTTTTCATTGCTGCGATGAGCCATGACGATACGGCCACCAGCATAGCCAGCCTTGATGAGTTCTTCATAGGCTGCTTGAAGGGATTTTTTTGGTCCACGAGCCTTTTGGAGCAGTTCTAGGGTTCCAGTATTACTCGCCTCTCCGACCATACGGATGTTGAGAAGACCAACAACTGTACCGATAAGCTTGCTCAAACGACCATTTTTTACTAAGTTATCGACCTTAGCGAGGACAAAGAGCAACTTGGTTTTTTCTTGGTAGGCTGTGATAGCTTCAACAATCTCCTCATAAGAAAGTCCTTGATCAATCAATTCATTGATTTTTTCGACAATCAAGTCAACTTCCCCACCTGCAGATAAACTATCAATAACATGAATCTGAGTGTCAGGATGTTCTTCAAGGTAGATATTCTTAGCAAGCTGCGCACTATTATGACTGCCAGAAAGAGCACCAGTGATAGTAACGACAAAGATATGCTTGGCTCCTTCGAATGCACGCAAGTAATCATCAGGGCTAGGACAGGCTGATTTTGAAGCCTCAGAAGTCGCATACA
>ERZ773026.1279-NODE-1279-length-12842-cov-4.786502_pt1 | contig 12842 bp, 6 predicted proteins | sample MGYA00580838_ERZ773026 | MGnify/ENA primary metagenome ERZ773026 (study PRJEB29015, sample SAMEA2738006) | human oral metagenome | biome: human oral; feature: human-associated habitat; material: dental | place: China | collected 2055 ... | reverse complement strand
GCTATATGTTCGGTCATCTTCGATCCTTACTGTCTGCTTCGTTCGTGTCGCGGGGTGTATGCCACCCGCACCACGGGGTATGTTATCTAGCATACAATCCAACACCGGATCCGGCGGCTCCCCGCATGTACTCCGGTACAAAAAGGGCTGTGGTTCGCGGCTAGAATGTAAAACGATGAAAACACGTCTGATTCGCTGTGCCCACCTTCTGCTGTGCACCGTGCTGATTGGCGCGGCCACCGGTGGCGGGGCGATTATTCTGCACTACCTTCTGGATATTATGCAGGAGCTCACGTTCGGGCATACGGAGGCGGAGCATCCGATCGTGACGGATCACAGCGATACCGTTCGACGTGTGCTGGTGTTGATCGCGGTGGGCGCGGCGGTCTCTATCATCTGGTTTTTGCTTCAGCGGCGCACTAAGCTGGTGTCCGTTAAGGCGCAGATTCGCGGCGAAACTCCGCAGGAGCGCCGCCCGGGATTTCTACGGCAAACCCTGCACAGCCTCACTCAGATTGTGGCCGTGGGTGCGGGTGCACCGGTGGGTAAAGAGGTTGCCCCGCGCGAGCTGGGCGCACTGTTTGCTGGGCGTCTGGCGGATCTGATGCGCATCCCGCAGACCGTGCGCCCGGTGTTGGTAGCCTCGGCTGCGGCGGCGGGTTTAGCGGCTGTGTACCAGGTTCCGGTGGGCGGTTTTGTTTTCCTGTTTGAGGCTCTCGGTTTAGCGCTGTCGCTGCGCAATATTTTCACGGGTGCGGTCCTGGTTCTTGTGGCAACCTGCACCGCGCATCTGGTGATTCCGGATGCGCCCACCTACCCCGTCCCGCAGCTGCAGACCACCGGTGAATCGCTGCTGCTCGCGGTTGTTCTTGGTCTGGCTATCACTCCCCTGGCGCTGTGGTTCCGGGCGGCGTCTCAGCGCGCAGAGAGCCGCAAAACTACGAATCGGAACGTGCTCTGGCGGCTTCCTCTGGTACTTGCGCTGGTGGCAGTGACCTCGATTTTCCTGCCGGAGATTCTGGGGAACGGCCGCCCGCTGACCCAGCATATTTTCGATGCCGCATCCGGTTTATCTTCGAGCTCCAGCAGGCTTGACGCGACCGCCTTAGGCCAGGCTCTTCTCTATGCTCTCGCGCTGCTGGCAGCCAAAGCGATCCTGGTGGTGGCGAGCCTGCGCAACGGTGCCTACGGAGGCACGCTCACACCGGGGTTAGCCTTGGGTTCCGCCTGCGGTTTCGTGCTTACGGGCGCTCTAATCCTCGTGTTCCCGACGCTGATTCAGCTTCAACCGGGCGCGGGAGCGCTTCATGCATCAGAACTTCTCGGGACCGCCGGGCTGCTGGGTGCGGTCACTTTCCTGAGCCTGTCGATGAACGCCCCGCTGAGTGCCTGCGCCCTGATTCTCGGGTTTGCCGGGCAAGACTGGCAGGCTTATGCGCCTTTCGCGGTAGCGGTCGGGGTGGCATGGGGTGTCAAATACCTGTGGATGCGCTTGGGCAACAAAATACAGCACGCCCCGCAGACCGTAACGTCTGGCCAGCGTTAAGATCGGCTGGCTGAGCGCCTGTAAGGGAATTTCGCGTGCTTTACGCGTGTCGCACAAGCGGCATGCACAGGTTTCTTGCGTGGATGCGGCTATAATAATTTACTTTACAGTGCATCTATTTTAGGCGTGTTCAGCTTCTTCTACCCGCCGTCGGTTTCATAACTACAGTACTGCGGGCAAAGATTCACCGGGTTTTCCGGGCTATACACACACCCGAAAGAGGGTGCCTGCCGCGCATCCGACTGCAGACTCAAGCTCGACTATACATATGGTGTTGTGCAAGGTAACTTCGTGTTGTACGCTGACTTGGAGATATCTCTCGCTATCCTTAAAGAGCCCAATATTTCCGGGGTGTTTAGGCAACTCGTGCCCGTTTTGGGTACTATTGCAGAGGTTATCCCGCGAAATTCCAGTTCGCAGCCTAGCCGTACCGCTGACCGCGCCTTAGCTGAGCTCTTACCGGTGCCTAGCACCCGCTGGATTTTCTAGGCGGAAAACCACCCCGCCCGCACCGGCTCAACACCTGCCCACAGACTTTAACACCAGCCACAGCATCCGAGGGAGACACGATGAGCGATAAGAATCCTCATACCTCTGAGCGCATACAGGATTCGCACCACCAGGGAGGTGCGCCTTTCAGCAATCCTCGACGCTCTCAGACTTCGACGACTGTGCAGCACGCGCAGGAAGAATCACCTGCCCAAAACTCGCTGCCCCCTCAGGATGCCGGGCCGGATGCGCACACCCAGACCTCGCAGGCAGCGCAGGATCCGCAAAGCGCGAAGACTCAAGAGTCCGCTCAGAAACCTGCCGAGGATTCCCCGGCCAAGAGCGCTCACGCTACCCAGTCCACACCGTGGGGCTCACAGACCTCAAATCCCCAGCCTGCCGAGGCCGCGAGCGCTCAACCCGCCGCCGTTGAGATCGATACGAACACCCCTGCGGAGGCGCTTCCCCAGAGCATTTCACGCCCGGACGCTGACGAGGCTGTGCACCACGAAAATACTCAGACCCGTCAGCTTCCGGTACAGAGCCGACCTGAGCAGGGCCCGCTAAGCTCGTATCTTTCGGAGAAACCACAGAATTCTGAGGCTCCTGAACCCGCCGTCGCACACGCGGAGGCACCGGAGGCTGAACCTGCCGATAACATTCCGCAGTCCATCTCGCGCCCGGACGCTGACGAGGCTGGCGACGCGGAAGACGTGAGGACCCGCCAGCTTCCCGCCCAGGCCCAGGAACAGGGCGCATTCCCGTCCATCGCCGATACGATGTCTGCCGCCCGGGCAGAGCGCGGGTCTAGTACACCTGCCGACTCCGCCGCATCCGAGGCACAGGCTCCGACAGAGAAAACCGGGACTAAGAAGGTGTATGAAGACACCATGCCCGCATCCGCAATTCCGATCATTACGGCAAACACCCCGGCGGTATCGGTCGGGGCACCGGCAAGCGGTCAGATAGCCGCAACTACAGGGGCGGTGCCTGCGGGTGCCGAGAAAACCCCCGAGCAGAAACGTTCGCGCGAGCTCAAGACCATTGTTACGGTGACCGCGATTCGTACCGTTCTGCTTGCCGCATGCCTGGTGATGTATGGCTTCGGCTTTGGTGGCGGCGGAACCTTCAACATGATGCTCGGCTACGGCGGCGCAGTGTATATGCTCGTGCAGATTGCGGCGTGCATTTTCGCGGTGCGCTCGAAGTCTACGAAGGGCATGCGCATCCTGAATGGAATTAGCGCCGGATTGGGTATTATTCTGCTGATCGTCACGGCGATCGTCTATGCTGGCTGGTCGGGTGAAGATTCTTCAGCCGGAGCCTATATCTTCATCATGGCGGATATTATTCTGAGCGTGATTATTGCTTCGGCTCGGTCAATCATCGAGCAGCCGAAGGACGACGTTGAACCCGAGAGGTTAGCGCGCGAATAGGCGGTCGCTTTCTCGCAGTCTAAGGTCGGATGCGCCGGGTACGATCCTGGCGCATCCGACCTTTATGTGCGCTCTTGTGAAAAACACCAGGCTCTACAGCGGAAAACTACCGGCTGGCACGGTTTGGGACTAAATGCCTATGTACCCCGTCAAAGGACTGCAGACACTTCTAGTCCTAGAAAAACCTGCCTAATCGGCCGATTTGTTACAGACTGTGACGTCATGCCTTATTTACTAGACACTTGTGCTTCTTCCCCGGTATAACGCCTTCAAACCGTCGGTTGAACATGTGTATATCTGAGCTGTATTTAGCTTACGAACATTAAGTTTTGATAAATCATCCCTGAGTATGAGGGTTTTTAATGCCGCAAAGGCATAGTATAGAAATTCAACCTATACACCAGACATGCTTGCGAACCATATTTTGGGGGAATCATGAGCACACGAGCAGCATCTGCGGGAGCGTACACCGCCCTAGGCGGCGTTGAGCGTGCGCACGGCATCCCGCAGCGTGGCTCGGGTGAGGTTACCTTCAGGCATACGTTGGCATCCGTGGGGTACACGGTACGCGTTCTGTTTATGGTACTCCCGTATGTGATGACGTTCTTCGCGCTTCTGGTGAGTGGCGATTTGACTAGCGACTGGAGCCACATACTGTTCCACCCGATGGGGCAGTTCATTCTGGTATACGCGCTGGGGCATATTGTTGCGAACGTGTGCTTCAATTTTCGGATGGGCACCGGGCTGGTGCGGTCCGTCAATGCTTTGGGCGCGGTACTGTGTGTGGCGGTTTCTCCGCTGTGGTTCCGACTGCTCACGAGCGGTAACCTGGCGCTGGATGCGCTGTGGACGCTCACGATCGTGCCCCTTGAGTTTGTGGCGTGCTTGACGTTTTACATGCACGCGGTACGGAGGGATGGGTAGACCCCTCCAGACCCTCGCACAGTGTCAGTGAGAGCACCTCCCTAGTGAGCACCCGACGTTCGTTCTTCCGTCGGGTGCTCACTCTCTGTCCAAAACTTTTCGCAGCGATACCAAAGCGATAGCGAAAAATTGCATGGGAACACGGTCTTCGCTTCTGGATTTTAGATACCCCGCATATTCTCGCGCGTAACAGCGCATAAGAGCGGGTAAAAGCTCCACCTGTTAAGTGCAGTGTTACCAAAATAACGCCTTGTCACGGAATATTGAAACACTGTTTATGTGGCGTGGGGTGTCTCAGATTCAACTTAAAGGTGTAAAATTCCTGCTGAAGACTAGCTCTACGACAAGTACGGCATTAGACACCCACTCGCCACAAGGAGCCCCGTCATGGACGACCACCGCCTCAACGCAGAGTCACGCATACAAAGCATTACAGAGCCGCCGCTTTTAGAACCTTCTAAGCCGCGGACTGCCAGACCTATCGCCTGGTCGATTCTTATATGTGCGATTCTCTGCGTAATAGCCGCAATTATTATTCCATTCCTCACCAAACAAACCACTCTCTCACTTGTGCTGTATGCGATCGGCGGTGTGCTCACAGTTCTCGCACTCATCGTATTCACCCGCCGGAACCGGCCAAGCGTGGCGACGGTCGCCCACAAAAGCGTTGATATTTTTGGCGTTACACGTGCAGAACGTGAGTCTATCTACCAGCAAGCTACCGCTCAGCTTGAGGATCAGAATGCGAAAACGCGGCAGAAAAGTCTCTATACCCTGCTTGCGCTCGTCGATAAATGCCTTGAGGACGAAACTTTAAGCTACGAAGACCGCAATAAGGAGGGGCAGCGCATCGTCAATAAGATCAGCGGGTACATTCAGTCTCCGCCGATTTTTGACCCGCATGCCCTGGAGCTTACGCACGGCGCATTTCACGCGAAGAGCGCCCTTCTGCGCGAAGAAGCTGAGCTGCGTTTCGGCCTAATGCAGCAGATTCGTGACCGTCTGCGCGCCCCCTCGGATGCGGGCGGCTACCAGGACGGCCCGTGGACGAACTTTGAATACGATTTTTCAGGAAGCACCTTCTTCTACCCCATCGAATTCAGTCGAGTCTTCTTCAATAAGACCGCCGATTTCAGTGGGTGCACCTACATGCACGAAGCCGATTTTAGCGGCACGATCTACCGTAACTGGGCGGATTTCCGCGGTTCTACCTATCTGGCGCACGCAAACTTTAGCGGGTCTTCGTACCACGGTGCGGCATCGTTGAACGATTCCGTATACCGCAGCACCGCAGACTTTAGCGGCAGCCTGTACCTGGATCAGGCGAACTTTAGCGGATCTACGTACCATGAGGCGGCAACTTTCGTGAATTCCACGTACCGCAACTGGGCGGTGTTCCGTAACTCAACGTACCTTGGCGCGGCGGATTTCAGCGGTTCTGTCTATCATAATCAGGCGAACTTCCATAACTCCGTCTATACCGGCGCGGTAACCTTTAACAATTCCGTCTATCATAATCAGGCGAACTTCCATAACTCCGTTTACACACGGGTGGCAAGTTTTGGCGACTGCACCTATCATCGGGCGGATTTCAGCGGGTCTGTCTACACGGACGACGTGCATTTCAATAACTGCCGTTACGGCGGCGATGTGTATTTCCGCCGGTCTGTCTATAACGGTTGGGCTGATTTTCAGGGTTCGGTGTACAGCAAGTGGACGAATTACACGAGCTCGCTGTACTACGGTCTGGCGGGGTTCCAGAACTCGACGTATGCCGACAAGGCGCTCTTTAGGGGTTCCGTGTATGGCAATGCGGTGACCTTCCAGGGTTCTGTCTTTACCGGCGCGGCGCCCGCTTTCATGAATGTTGAGGCGTGGGCGCAGTACATTTCGTTCTTCGCCCCGACGGAGAATGTCTTCTCTCTGGGGCAGGGTCAGGGCTACGCTATTGATACCGGTGCCTCCGGGCTGCCGAGCGAGTGCCCGCCGCTGGCTGTGGAGCATCGGCAGTATTTGGCGCATAAAAACGACGAGTTGCACGAGATCACCCAGCATATTCACGGCGACGATGCGCGCAGCACCGATAAGCTGGGTCTGACCAAGGAACTTTCGGGCAGGCTGAAGTCTACCGTTGAGGAACTGCACGCTTGGCGCGAGAAAATCACGACAATCCCGTTGCAGGAGCAAGACCGCCAGCAGGTAGGGGTTTAGGGGTTCTCTCCCCTATCTCTTGCGCGTCCTGCATAAAAAGGCTCTTTATTCGAATAAAGCGTACTTTTCGCCTCTTTATTCGGATAAAGAGCCTTTTTTAGCGGCTGAAATCTGTAGGCAGCGAGCAAGGATGCGGTAGGGTGGGAAGAGGACGCATCCATCATCAGGAGCCTTCAAGTATGAAAAGCAAGAAACAGTTCTATACGGAGTATCAGCCTGAAGAAAATCCTAGACTACACAAAGCATGGTCGTGGACAAAACGGTGGTGGCTACCAATTACAATTGTGCTGATTACCAGCGTTGGGTTAGTGTGCGCTCTTTCTATTCCGCAAAAGGTTTTTCAGACTCCTGCCAATCCTGACGACAAAAGTGCTTCTGTTTTACTGGCTCAGAGCAATCTGCGATTAGCCTTTCTTTATATAACTGGTGGCGCCATTGCGGTACTAGGTCTTATTGAAACATTTCGCAGGAACAATAACGAAAAGCTCAAGAACGATCAGGAAAAAGAGAAACACGACAAGGAACACCGGCGACAAGTTAGAGCAGAGCGTCGAGAACGGTACGCCAAAGCTGTTGAACAATTAACGCACAAAGAGGCACCTGCCCGCATAGGCGGAATCTACACACTTGTGGGACTCGTAACTGAATGGCTTGAGGATGAAAATATATCTGAGTATGAAAAAACCAGAGAAGGACAGTTTATTATTAATAACTTGTGCTCCTATATACGTTCACCTTTCGCACTGTCTTCACATTATGATGAACTTATGCAAGATAAACCTACAGGAAGTTATCAAGAAAAACCAGATAAATTTTATTCAGACAAAGCTACTCTTAACGCAGAAAAAGATGTTCGGCTAATTATTATCAAAGAAATACGTGATCGTCTACAGAAATCTACGCAAGAAGAATCGGGAACATGGTCAAATTTTGAATACAATTTTTCGGGAAGTACATTTTTCTATATCGTAGATTTTAAAGGCTCATATTGGAATGATTTATGTAATATGAAAAACTGTATATATCTAGAAGATGCTGATTTTTCTGGATCGAAATATACAGGTCTATTATATAGGAAAAACTGTAAATATAAGAAAAAAGTATCGTTTGAAAGTTCTATCTACAACCAGCCTAAATTAGAAAACAGTCAAAAATATTATTTCTTGTCATTTGAAGGTTCAGTCTACGAAGATACTGTTACATTTAAATGGTCCCATTATTATGTTAATGTAAAATTTTCCAGCCCGGAATCTCCTTCTAAATATAAGAATGTTGCTGATTTTACTGACTCTACATACAAAAAGGAAGTTTATTTAGAATATGCATCTTATATGTCATCAGCATTATTTTATATCTCTACATACTATTCACTCGCATCATTCGCAAATTCCATCTATCATGATCAAGTGGACTTCAGTCACTCAACATATATGAATATAGTTAAATATGATCATAATATATACATAAATTCTGTAGATTTCTCATATTCAAACTACGACTATACTCCTAGCTTTTCTACGCACTATAACGAAGGATCACTATTTTCTTATCTACACCTTTCTTACTTTATGGTTTCAAAAAACAGTAATTCATTGATCCTACGTCCAAATGAGAGTTTACCCCCTAACTGCCGTAAAATAAGCACAAAAGAAAATACTGCCTATAATTACATGCGAGAAAATAGCTCTCTTGAAGAATTAGAAAAATGGCTGCGGGAACTACAATCTGCCCAAAATAGCAATGACTCGTAAGAATCATACATTAATACCAAATATTCATTCATGATAAATATAATATTCAAAGCAATCGGAATACCATCATTACTTAGCTATTTGACACTCACAACAGAATCTAGATTCAACACCCCAATAAGGACCCATTGAGCTCTGCGAAACCAGAGCGGATGATAACTCACAAAGGTATGTAATATTCTACAGCCGCTGAAATGGCAGATATGTATAAAGTAATCCTTGAGTCAAAATCTAGGAAAATCTGATATACAGACTGAAGGTGCGATAGAGTAGAGAAGGAACAGGCCACTCACTCATGAGGAATAGATAGTTGATGCCAGAAGAACGCGAAGATGTAGAGACTACGTTAGAGCAGGGCACTAGGCCAGATGCTTCACAGCAGAAGGGGAAATGGCGTGCTATTGACCGGATCGCTGGTAGCACTCTTGTAATAGAAGTCTTGCTAAGCATTATCTGGGTTATTGCGTGGGTATGTGGTTATCGTTTCGAGCACCAGCTGCAAGTGTATTTAGCATTGGTTTTGATTATTCTAACCGGTGGTTATCTTGCTCTAATATTTTGCCCAATCTTCAAGAAAGATGATGATCCTCGCTGGTTCCATGCACGCATTCTTTCTAGTGGCATAGTGGGTGGCTCATATGCGTTCCTACTACCTGTCGTTATGAGCCTACCTGAAGGCAACGTTAATTCTGGTGGAGCGGCAGCACTCCGGCAAGCAATTCTTCTAGCGACAGGTGGGCTTATTGCTCTTATTGCGCTCGGTGAGACTCGCCGAAAAAATGATAACGACCGTGAAGCAGCTGAGAACCTTCGGGCGCATCAAGAAAATATGCTTATTCAACAAAAGGAACAGTTTGAAGCGAATTCTTTTAAGGAACGTAAAGCAGAACGTCGGGAGCGGTATACCAAAGCGGTAGAACAGCTGGGCGATGAGAAATCACCTATTCGTATGGGTGGCGTATATACACTTGTTGGACTCGTGGATGAATGGCTTGAAGAAAAGAGCCTATCCGATGATGAAAGATTTAAAGAGGGGCAGGTTATTATTAATAACCTCTGCGCCTATATCCGCTCCCCGTTTACTCTTACTTCTCATTATAATGAGTTATCTAACCCCACCCCCACGCCTGAAGGAATATATAAAGATAAAAAAGAAAAATTTTATGCAGACAAAGCCACATTAGATTCCGAATCAGACGTTCGCCTCAGTATTATTAAAGAAATTCACGACCGCATACAGGGCCCAGACAAAAACACGCCGGGGGCATGGTCAGACTTTGAATACGATTTCTCGGGAAGCACCTTCTTCTACCCAATAGACCTTACGAACTCTTACTACGCAAAACCTATTAATTTCAGTGGCTCCACCTACGAGGGCGGGGCTAACTTCAGCGACTCCACCTACCAGGGTTGGGCTGACTTCAGCGACTCCACCTACCAGGGCGAGGCTAACTTCAACGACTCTAGTTACAAAGGCGGGGCTTACTTCAGCGCTTCCAGCTACAAGGGTTGGGCTGACTTCACCCGCTCCACCTACCAGGGTTGGGCTGACTTCAGCGACTCTAGTTACAAAGGCGGGGCTTACTTCAGCGACTCCACCTACCAGGACGAGGCTTACTTCAGCGACTCCACCTACCAGGGCTGGGCTAACTTCAGCGACTCCACCTACCAGGACTGGGCTAACTTCAGCGACTCCACCTACCAGGACGAGGTCTACTTCCACAGCTCCACCTACAAGGCCTTGGCTTACTTCCGCCGCTCCACCTACCAGGCCTTGGCTGACTTCCGCCGCTCCACCTACCAGGATGTAGCTGACTTTAGCGGATCTATCTTCTATCAGAAAGTTTATTTTGGAGCAGACGGAGACAACAGCAGCTTTTCTCGCTTCACAGACTGTGCCCCTCAGTTCTATGATGAGACAAACCATAAAAACACACTTTTTGGTTCACCTAATAATGATTTCACAGTCGAAAATGGTAGGGGTTACCCTATTTACCGCAACCTTGAAGGCTTACCTCTTGGCTGTAAATTCCTGACTTCAGAGCAGAAAGAATACCTTGCAGATAAGTTCCAAGAAATAGAAGAAACGAATAATAAACTTCGTGAGGTGAAAGATCCCAAAGAAAAGGAAGAACTCTTGAAAAAGCTGCGATCTCTTAACGAAGAGCTCCACAAATGGCGCAAGGAAGCCACCACGGTAAAAGTGGAGGGTGCAACGTCTGGAGAGGAAGATAACTAGCCACCCGAGGGATTCGCGGTCTCCGCTTCCTGCTGTATGAGAGCACTAAGATTCTACGGCACTGTTTGCCCTCTAGGGGTTTGTTCCTGCTGGCGCGGCTGGTCTGCTTCAACTACAGATTCAATCCACAACACCCCTGAATATGCGCAATACTGGGCCGTTACCCGCCTGTTCAACAAAGATTTGCAGGTAAACCTTGGGTCAAAATTCAGGGAAAACTGAAAGGCGAGCTGAAGATGCGGTAGGGTGAAAAAGGAACACACACCATCCACCTTGAGGAACAGATCGCCAATGTCAGAAGAACGCGAAGACGTAGAGGCTACGCTGCAACAGGACACAGCACCAGATATTTCACAACAGAAGAGAAAATGGCGCTCTATTGATTGGATCGCTGGAGGCACTTTCATAACGGAAGTACTGTGGGGTTCGTGGTGGCTAATCACTCAAGTTTGTCGCATAATACCGTGGAACCCACACGTTAGTACTGAGCATTTCGCGCAGTTCTATTGTGGTGTGGGTCTTGGAATCCTATCGGTTGGGTACCTGACACTGATTCTGTGGCCTATCATCTTCAACATCTTCAAACAGGGTAAAGATCCCAAACAGGATAACGATCCTCGCTGGTTCCATGCACGTATTCTTTCCAGCGGTATTGTTGGCGGTTCGTATGCGTTCCTATTACCTGCCGTCATGAGTTTAGAGGAACGTGGCCTTAATTCTGGTGGTGCGGCGGCGCTCCGGCAAGCAATTCTTCTAGCTACAGGCGGGCTTATTGGTCTTATTGCGCTCGGCGAGACTCGTCGTAAGAATGACAACGATCGCGAAGCTGCTGAAAATCTTCGGGATCACCAACAAAATATGCTTAACCAGCAGAAAAAACAGTTCAGAAAACAAATCAAAAAACAGCAGCAACAGTTCGAGGCGAATGCTTTTAAAGAGCGTAAAGCAGAACGGCGGGAACGGTATACCAAAGCGGTGGAACAACTGGGCGATGAGAAGGCCCCCATCCGCATGGGCGGTGTATACACACTTGTTGGACTCGTGGATGAATGGCTTGAAGACGAGTCTATAGAAAAATATGAAGACAGACTCAAAGAAGGACAGGTTATTATCAATAACCTTTGTGCCTATATTCGTTCTCCATTTACTCTTGCTTCTCATTATGATGAGCCATCGCAAGATACTCCTACATCAGAAGGTACATATAAAGATAGGGAACAAGAGTTCTATGCAGAAAAAGCGATTTTAGATTCTGAAGCAGATGTTCGTCTCGGTATTATTAAAGAAATTCATAACCGATTACAAGGTACTGAGGAAATTCTCTGGGGCACTTGGTCAAGTTTTGAATATAATTTCTCAGGAAGCACGTTCTTCTACCCTGTAGACCTATCAGGTTCTTATTATTTGAAATCTGTTAATTTCAATGGTTCCACATATCAAAATACAGCTGACTTCAGCGGTTCCACCTACCAGAATACGGCTAGCTTTGGCGGTTCCACCTACCAGAGATGGGCTAACTTCAGCGACTCAATCTATCAGGGCTGGATTAGCTTCGGTGAGTCCATTTACCAGGGATCGACTTACTTCGTTGGCTCAGTCTACCAGGGTTTGACTAGCTTCGGCGGTTCTACCTACCAGGATTCAGTTGACTTCAGTGACTCTACCTACCGAGGCTCGGCTAACTTCGGTGGATCCACCTATAAAGCAGAAACTAAGTTTAATGACTCTTTTTACGAGTCTAGCGTAGATTTTAGTAATTCTACCTACTACGATCAAGTAGAATTTCATGGGTATAACTTAGGAAGCGGATATGAATGCTTGACCTACAAAGGTACCGCTAATTTTAGCCACTCCGTGTACCTTGGTACACCTATTTTTGGGCCTACAACTTATGAAGGAAGGACTATATTTAGTAATTCAATTTATAGCGAACCAGTAAATTTTAGTTCATCTAACACATACAAAGACAAAGTTGATTTTAGCAGTTCAACTTACCATGGCAAGGTTTCAATCGGAGCGTCAGCCTATGAGTCCCAATCAAATTTCCGAGATTCTCTATACGCAGAAGGTGCAGATTTTACTTTCGCCGCATTCAAAGGTCCACACTACTTCGATGGGTCTGTATTCTATAAGGCATTGGATTTACATGGTTCTGTCTCGTATAAAGAAGAGCCAATATTTACTCATGATTACCCCACGTATACAGATCCTCGCCCAGAGTACGATAAAATAAATCGACATATTAC
>ERZ773026.1278-NODE-1278-length-12844-cov-33.450622_pt1 | contig 12844 bp, 10 predicted proteins | sample MGYA00580838_ERZ773026 | MGnify/ENA primary metagenome ERZ773026 (study PRJEB29015, sample SAMEA2738006) | human oral metagenome | biome: human oral; feature: human-associated habitat; material: dental | place: China | collected 2055 ... | reverse complement strand
TGCATCACCTTAAAGAACGCACCCTATCGATTTATACCCCGAACAGCGTGCAAGCATCGAGGCATCTGAAGACTGGAAACAGTTTGACAGACGACTTGAGGAACACTTCCCCAAACTGATGCACGAGCTGGACAATGTTTACAACAACAACGAAGCCGTCCTCCCCATGCTGGAGCAACTGATTGCCCAAGCATGGCAAAGCTATTCCCAACGTAACTCATCCTTAAAAGACATCGATATCGCGCGCGAAAACGATCCTGACTGGGTTTTGTCCAACAAACAGGTTGGCGGCGTGTGCTACGTCGATTTGTTCGCAGGTGATCTGCAAGGCTTGAAAGCTAAAATCCCTTATTTCCAAGAATTGGGCCTGACCTATCTGCACCTGATGCCCCTGTTTAAATGCCCTGAAGGCAAAAGTGACGGTGGCTATGCAGTCAGCAGCTACTGCGATGTCAATCCGGCACTGGGCACAATAGACGACTTACGCGATGTCATTGCCACCTTGCACGAAGCAGGTATTTCCGCCGTTGTCGATTTCATCTTCAACCATACTTCTAACGAACACGAATGGGCAAAAGGCTGCGCCGCCGGCAATCCGCTTTACGACAATTTCTACTACATCTTCCCTGACCGCTGGATGCCCGACCAATACGACCGCAGCCTGCGTGAAATCTTCCCCGACCAACATCCGGGCGGCTTCTCCCAACTGGAAGACGGACGCTGGGTATGGACGACGTTCAACTCCTTCCAATGGGACTTGAATTACAGCAACCCATGGGTATTCCGTGCCATGGCAGGCGAAATGATGTTCCTTGCCAACTTGGGCGTTGATATTCTGCGTATGGACGCCGTTGCCTTTATTTGGAAGCAAATGGGCACAAGCTGCGAAAACCTGCCTCAGGCACACGCTCTGATTCGCGCGTTTAACTCCGTAATGCGTATCGCAGCGCCAGCCGTGTTCTTCAAATCCGAAGCCATCGTCCATCCTGACCAAGTGGTCCAATACATCAGCCAAGACGAATGTCAAATCGGCTACAACCCTCTGCAAATGGCACTGTTGTGGAACACCCTCGCCACACGCGAAGTCAACCTGCTCCATCAAGCACTGACCTACCGCCACAACCTGCCCGACCACACTGCATGGGTCAACTACGTCCTCAGCCATGACGACATCGGCTGGACGTTCGCCGACGAAGACGCATCGCAATTCGGCATTCACGGCTACGACCACCGACAATTCCTCAACCGCTTCTTCGTCAACCACTTCGACGGTAGCTTCGCGCGCGGTGTACCGTTCCAATACAATCCAAGCACAGGCGACTGCCGTGTCAGTGGTATAGCAGCAGCATTGGTCGGCTTGGCTCAAAACGATCCGCATGCCGTTGACCGCATCAAACTCTTGTACAGCATTGCTTTGAGTACCGGCGGCCTGCCGCTGATTTACCTAGGCGACGAAGTGGGTACGCTCAATGACGACGACTGGTCGCAAGACAGCAATAAGAGCGACGACAGCCGCTGGGCACACCGTCCTCGGTACAATGAGGAGTTGTACAAGCAACGTCATGACAGCTCGACCACTGCCGGTCAAATCTTCCAAGGTTTGCGCCATATGATCTCCATCCGCCAGAGCAATCCGCGCTTTAATGGCGGCAGGTTGGTTACCTTCAACACCAACAACAAACACATCATCGGCTATATGCGCAACAACGCGCTTTTGGCATTCGGCAACTTCAGTGAACATGCGCAAACCATCAGTGCGCACACTCTGCAGGCCATGCCGTTTAAAGCGCACAATTTAATCAGCGGCCAAACCGTTTCTCTGAATCAGGACTTGGTACTGCAACCCTATCAAGTCATGTGGCTTGAAATTGCATAAGCTAAATTTTTTATACATCATTCAAGGCCGTCTGAACAAATCAGCGTTCAGACGGCCTTTTAAGGCATAAGATGTATTTTGTATTTTGGGCAGTTTCGCTTAGAATGCACGCTTTAATACCAAATGACACACTTAAAGTCAGGAGTAAAAATCCATGTTGAAAAAATTCGTACTCGGCAGCATCGCTGCAGTAGTTTTGGCTGCTTGCGGTGGAGAAGGCAGCAACTCAGCTTCTTCTGCTCCGGCACAATCCGGTGCGGCCTCCGGCTCACTGATTGAGCGTATCAACAATAAAGGTACCATCACTGTCGGTACGGAAGGCACTTACGCACCATTCACCTACCACGACAAAGACGGCAAATTGACCGGCTACGATGTCGAAGTAACCCGCGCAGTTGCCGACAAACTGGGCATCAAAGTTGAATTTAAAGAAACACAATGGGACTCCATGATGGCAGGTTTGAAAGCCGGCCGTTTTGACGTAGTCGCCAACCAAGTCGGCCTGACCAGCCCTGAGCGTCAAGCGACTTTTGACAAATCCGAGCCTTACAGCTGGAGCGGTGCCGTATTGGTTGCCCGCAAAGACAGCAACATCAAATCCATTGATGACATCAAAGGCGTGAAAACCGCACAATCCCTGACCAGTAACTATGGAGAAAAAGCCAAAGCTGCAGGCGCAGAACTCGTACCGGTAGATGGTTTGGCACAATCGCTGACCCTGATTGAACAAAAACGCGCGGATGCGACTTTAAACGATGAATTGGCAGTTTTAGACTATCTGAAGAAAAACCCGAATGCGGGCGTGAAAATCGTTTGGTCTGCGCCTGCCGATGAAAAAGTCGGTTCCGGCTTGATTGTCAATAAAGGCAATGACGAAGTCGTGGCGAAATTCAGCACGGCAATCAACGAACTGAAAGCCGACGGCACGCTGAAAAAACTAGGCGAACAATTCTTCGGAAAAGACATCAGTGTTAAATAATTTCCTTGCCTCTCTGCCGTTTATGACGGAAACACGTGCTGATATGCTCATCAGCGCGTTTTGGCCTATGGTCAAAGCCGGCTTTGCAGTATCTTTGCCTTTGGCGATCGCTTCTTTCGTTATCGGCATGATTATTGCCGTAGCCGTTGCTTTGGTGCGAATCATGCCCTCCGACAGCATTTTCCAAAAATGCTTGCTGAAGCTGGTTGAATTTTATATTTCCGTCATTCGCGGTACGCCGCTGTTGGTGCAGTTGGTCATCGTATTCTATGGTTTGCCTTCCGTCGGCATCTATATCGACCCGATTCCTGCCGCCATCATCGGCTTTTCGCTCAATGTCGGCGCATACGCTTCCGAAACCATACGCGCGGCAATTTTGTCCGTACCTAAAGGCCAATGGGAAGCAGGTTTCTCCATCGGTATGACCTATATGCAGACTTTCCGCCGCATTGTCGCACCGCAGGCATTCCGCGTTGCCGTGCCCCCTTTGAGCAATGAATTTATCGGTTTGTTCAAAAACACCTCGCTTGCCGCAGTGGTAACGGTAACGGAGCTTTTCCGTGTCGCTCAAGAGACAGCAAACCGTACTTATGACTTCTTGCCGGTTTATATCGAAGCCGCATTGGTCTATTGGTGTTTCTGCAAAGTGCTGTTTCTGATTCAGGCGCGTTTGGAAAAACGTTTCGACCGCTATGTCGCCAAATAAGGAGTTGTCATGATTAAAATCCGCAATATCCATAAGACCTTTGGAGAAAATACCATTTTGCGCGGCATCGATTTGGATGTCGGCAAAGGACAGGTGGTGGTTATCTTAGGCCCTTCCGGCTCAGGCAAAACTACGTTTTTACGCTGTTTAAATGCTTTAGAAATGCCTGAACAAGGTCAGATCGAGTTTGACAATGCGCAGCCGTTAAGCATTGATTTTTCAAAAAAACCAAGCAAACACGATATCTTGGCACTGCGCCGCAAGTCCGGCATGGTGTTCCAACAATACAACCTCTTTCCGCACAAAACTGCGTTGGAAAACGTCATGGAAGGGCCGGTTGCCGTACAAGGCAAGCCTGTCGCTAAAGCGCGTGAAGAGGCTGTCAAATTGCTTGAAAAAGTCGGCTTGGGCGATAAGATTGACCTCTACCCCTACCAGCTTTCCGGCGGTCAACAGCAGCGCGTCGGCATTGCCCGCGCATTGGCGATTCAGCCTGAACTGATGCTGTTTGACGAACCGACTTCCGCGCTCGACCCTGAATTGGTACAAGATGTTTTGGATACCATGAAGGAATTGGCACAAGAAGGCTGGACCATGGTTGTCGTTACACATGAAATCAAGTTCGCCTTAGAAGTGGCAACCACCGTTGTCGTGATGGATGGCGGCGTTATTGTCGAACAAGGCAGCCCGCAAGATTTGTTCAATCATCCCAAACATGAGCGGACACAAAAATTCCTGCGTCAAATCCGTGCGGATAATGGCGATCTTCAAATTTAATTGAAACGACAGATAATTTGAAAGCATTTCCGACTGTCATTTCATAAAGGCCGTCTGAATAAGTGAAATAGAAATCGTTGATTTCGTTTTCATACTTGTTCAGACGGCCTTTTATATGTCTTTTCAGGTAAAATAACGCCTTTCGTTTTACTTACCCCCTTGCCTGCCATCATGATAGAAATTAAAAAACTCACCCTGCAACGCGGTTTGAAAGTCCTGCTTGATAAAGCCGATGCCGTAATCAACCCCGGCCAACGCGTTGGATTAATCGGTAAAAACGGTACGGGAAAATCCAGCCTGTTTGCGCTGATAAAAGGTGAAATCACTCAAGATGGCGGCGAAATCCTTATCCCCAAAACATGGCTTCTGGCTTCCGTCTCTCAAGAAACACCTGATTTAGATATTTCCGCTTTAGACTACGTTTTACAAGGCGATGCCGAATTGCAGGCTTTTCAGACGGCCTTGGCCCAAGCAGAAGCGCAAAACGACGGCATGAAGCAAGCCGAATATCACGCCAAACTTGAAGAAATCGATGCCTACACTGCTCCGGCACGCGCCGCCAAACTGCTTAACGGCTTAGGTTTTGCACAAGAAGAACATACCCGTCCCGTCAAATCCTTCTCCGGCGGCTGGCGCATGCGCCTCAACCTTGCCCAAGCGCTGATTTGTCGTGCCGATTTGCTGCTTCTGGACGAACCGACCAACCATTTGGATTTGGAAACCGTACTGTGGCTGGAAAACCATCTCGCGTCCCTGCCCTGTACGCAAATCATCATCTCCCATGACCGCGACTTCTTGAATGCCACCACAACGCACACCATCGAGCTGTCGCAACAAAAACTGACCCAATACGGCGGCAATTACGATTTCTACCAAGCCGAACGCGCCCAACGCCTGGCGCAACAACAAGCCGCTTACGTCAAACAGCAGGCGCAAATCAAACATCTGCAATCCTTTATCGATCGTTTCAAAGCCAAAGCCACAAAGGCCGTACAAGCTCAAAGCCGCATGAAGGCATTAGCCAAGCTCGAGCGCATCGCCCCTGCGCATTTGGATAGCGAGTTTTCCTTTGAGTTTGCCAATCCGACACACCTGCCCAATCCATTATTGAAACTCGACCATGCCGACTTAGGTTATGGCGACAATACCGTTTTGCACGACATTACCCTGTCTTTGGAAAGCGGCGCACGTTACGGCCTGCTGGGCGTTAACGGCAGCGGTAAATCCACATTTATCAAAGCATTAGCAGGAAAAATCGATTTACTTTCCGGCAATATCGTCCGCTCCGAAAAGCTCAATATTGGCTATTTTGCTCAGCACCAACTGGATACATTGCGTGCCGACCAAAGTCCGGTTTGGCATATCCAGCAGCTTTCGCCCGAAGTCCGCGAACAGGAAATCCGCAACTTTTTAGGCGGTTTCAACTTTGTTGGCGATATGGCGATTCAAAAGACCGAGCCGTTCTCCGGCGGCGAAAAAGCGCGGCTCGCCCTTGCCATGATTATCTGGCAAAAACCTAATTTGCTGCTGCTTGACGAACCGACCAACCACCTAGACTTGGACATGCGCCACGCCCTGACACTTGCCCTGCAAAGTTTCCAAGGTGCATTGATTGTTGTTTCACACGACCGCAGCCTGCTTGAAGCGACTACCGACAGCTTCCTATTGATTGATAAAGGCCGTCTGAACAACTTCGACGGCGATTTGAACGACTACCGTCAATGGCGGTTGGCACAAGAAAACGCCGCAGCAGCCCCCGCCGCTTCTGCACAAAGCCAAAGTCGTAAAGACACCAAGCGCATAGAAGCACAAATCCGTCAGGAAAAAGCCAAACGCAGCAAACCGATTCAGCAGAAAATCGACAAAGCCGAAAAAGAAATCGCGCGTTTGACTGATATTCAGACGGCCTGTGAAGCATTTTTGGCACAAGAATCTGCTTATTCAGAAGAAAATAAACCCAAATTGCAAGAGACACTCGCACAATTAACAGAAACTAAAGTAAAATTAACGCAACTGGAAGAAAACTGGCTGCAATGGCAGGAAGAGCTTGAGCAAATCCAAGTTGATGTCGAAGCCGAGTTTTCCCAATAAAAATAGAGCCGTCAGGCCGTCTGAAATAAAACACAATACGGAAAAACATGACTTCAACCATCAAACAAGCCGGATACTTCTTTGTATCCTCTTTCGTCTTGGGCTCTTCTCTTCACGCTGCCGCCGCAGTTTATTCCTGCGGCAACGGCAGCTATACTTCCGAACCCAAATCCTCCTGTGCACAGGCCGAATTGCCTAAAATCAGCGGCCATCAAGGCAGCGGTTACCACCTCAACATCCGCAGCCTCAATGCCTCTGATGAACGCGCAAGTGCAAAGCCTAAGAAAAAGGCACGCGCGGGAAAATCCGATAAACAAGAGAAAAAAGCCGACAAACCGAGCAAAAACAAAAACAGTGCAAAAGCTAAAAAACAGCAGCCCATGCCGTCTGAACAAGAATAAAATGCTCAACTGCAACAAATCAGCCCTACCTGAATCATGAAAAGATATCTGCTTACCCTATCCCTGCTGCCGCTTGCCGTTTTTAACAGCCAAGCCCATGCCGCAAAAATCTACACCTGTGAAATCAACGGCTCAATTGTCTATACCTCACGCTCAAGCGGCAACTGCCAAGCCGTCAATGATTTGCCGATTGTCGGTAAATACAGCAGCAGCCGATACGACGCTCCGATTAGTGATGCGCCTACACTCGATGCACCGACATCACAAACTGCTCCGGCAAAAAGCAAAAACACAGCGGCAAAATCCAACCATAAGGCAACGCCCAAACCTGCCCCTGTCCGCACCGCTTCTGAAACGACTCCTCCTCCGGTTCCCAAATCCTCCGGTGTCAACAGCCGCCGCTCTATTTTGGAAACCGAGTTATCCAATGAACGCGCGGCTTTGGCCGATGCCAAAAAGCAACTGAGCCAAGCGCGGACAGCCAAAGGCGGCAGCGTCAATCAACAGGCCATCAGTACGCTACAAGGCGCGGTTTTGGATAGGGAGAAAAACATTCAAGCCCTCCAGCGTGAACTGGGCAGAATGTAAGTCCAAATCAATCAAAACATCAGGCCGTCTGAACAGGTAGAAACGAAATCCAAAATTTTCGTTACGCCAAACAGACGGCCTGAATCCCATAATGATTACGCCCGTTTCAATTTCTTGTGCCTAGTAAATACGGTATAATTTGCCCTTTACGCACATTACCTCCGGTCTTTTCAGACGGCCTTTATCTCATGACTGCAAAATCTTCTAAAACCCAAACAAAAAAACGCGTCTCAGCCAAACCGGCAGCCAAACCGACCACACGCAAATCCACCAAAGCACAAACTCAAGCCGACAATAAAGTCTCCCAACGCCTCAAGGCCGCCAAAGAGCTGCAAAGAAACGAAGAAAAAAAAGCGCGTCCAGAGCATGTCGTCAACTTGATTAATGATGCTTTATGGCTGTTTGGCTTGGTTATCACCATTTATCTGGCCATTTCTCTGGCCAGCTTCAGCATGGACGACCCTGCATGGTCGCGCAGCGTTCCCAAAAGCAATGATGTCGCCAACCTCGGCGGCCTCTTTGGTTCCTATCTTTCCGATGTCGGCTATTATCTGTTCGGCTTGTCGTTTTGGTGGTGGATAGCCGCCTCCTGCGTCTTCCTCTACAAAAATTTCCGCCCCATGAAAAAGCAGGAAAACCACAAGCCCTACAATCACGGCGTAGCCGCTTTGGCATTGTTTCTCCTGCTGGTGTGCAGCCCGATTATCGAACATTTCCTGTTTGACAATGCATTGAGCGAATCCCTTCCCGTCGGTGCAGGCGGCTTAGTCGGCTTGTTGGCCGGTTCAGGCTTGGCTTGGCTGTTGGGCAAATCGGGCAGTCTGTTAATTATGCTCGTAATGTTGCTTTTATCCATTTCCCTGCTGGCTCAGGTGTCATGGTTGGAAGTCATGGCCAAATCCGGCAGCCATATGGGCGGTCTGTTTGGCAGCCTGATGAAAAAACTGTCTCAATTCCAAAATAAAAAAGAAGATGTCCACTCCGAGGCTTTGGAAACCCAAAATACGCGCCGCATGGTTAAAGAGGCCAAAACCATTACCGCCACTCCGGTTGCTCCGTTGGCAGGCAGCAGCAGCAACCGTAAAACCGTTGCCGTATCCGTTGCGCCGCCTCCTAAAATCCAAACTTCCCTGTTTGACGATACTGAACCTAAAAACAATGGCGAATATCACAAGCCCAATATGAACCTGTTGCGTATGCCGTCTGAAGAACCGGTCGCCGTCAATCCGGATGAATTGCAACAGACCGCAGAATTGATCGAAGCCAAGCTGGCTGAATTCGGCATCGGCGTACAGGTTGTTTCCGCCACTTCCGGCCCCGTGATTACCCGCTACGAAATCGAACCGGCACAAGGTGTCAAAGGCAGCCAAATTGTCGCCCTGTCCAAAGATTTGGCGCGCTCGATGTCTCTGCAAGCTGTACGTATCGTAGAAACCATTGCCGGTAAAAACACCATGGGCATTGAATTGCCCAATGAGAAACGCCAAGACGTCATGTTGAGCGAAATCCTCTCTTCACCCGTATTTACCGATGCCAAGTCAAAACTGACCGTTGCCTTGGGTAAAGATATTGCGGGTACGCCCGTTGTCGGCGACTTGGCAAAAATGCCGCATCTTTTGGTTGCAGGCATGACCGGCTCGGGTAAATCCGTCGGTGTGAACGGCATGATTATGTCCATGCTCTTCAAAGCTACGCCCGACGAAGTCCGCTTCATTATGATTGACCCGAAAATGCTGGAATTGAGTATTTACGACGGCATTCCGCACCTGCTCTGTCCGGTTGTGACCGATATGCGTGAGGCTGGACAAGCGTTGAACTGGTGTGTTGCCGAAATGGAAAAACGCTATCGCCTACTTTCCCATGCCGGCGTGCGTAATTTGGACGGCTTCAACCAAAAAATCGAACAAGCCAAAGCAGCTGGCAAACCATTACTCAATCCGTTCAGCTTAAATCCTGACGATCCTGAACCTCTGGAAAAAATGCCGTTGATTGTGGTCGTTATTGATGAGTTGGCTGACTTGATGATGACCGAACGCAAATCCGTTGAGCAGCAAATCGCACGCCTTGCCCAAAAAGCACGTGCAGCAGGCATTCACATGATTGTCGCCACCCAACGCCCGAGTGTCGATGTGGTTACCGGCCTGATTAAAGCCAACATTCCGACACGGATGGCCTTTACCGTACAAAGCAAAATCGACAGCCGCACCATTCTTGACCAAGTGGGTGCGGACGAATTGCTCAAATACGGCGACTCATTATTCCTGCAACCGGGCAGCGCAGAACCGACACGCCTGCAGGGTGCATTTGTTTCTGATGATGAAGTACATCAAGTCGTCAATTTCGTCAAAGAACAGGCTCCGACCAATTATGTTGAAGGCCTGCTCAGTGGCGAAGCGGCCATCGAAACCACCAATATTGTCAATCCGAACGCAAACAGCGATGAGCTATTCGATCAAGCCGTTGCCTTCGTATTGGAGAGCCGCAAGACTTCCATTTCCGCACTCCAACGCCAATTGCGCATCGGCTACAACCGTGCCGCCAATTTGGTAGATGCCCTTGAAAATGCCGGTGTTCTCTCTCCGGCAGACATCAACGGCAGCCGACGGATTCTGGCACAAAAAGACCAGCTGTAAAAAACAACAATATCAAAACACAAAGGCCGTCTGAAAAGAATTTCCTACTTTTCAGACGGCCTTTTTATGTTATTCGTGAAACATTGTGTTATACTAAGCAGCTAAATTTTGACCTTATGCACGCTTCCGAAATTCTTCGGGATACTGGGTATAAGGATAACCGTTTAAACACAACAAATTTAAGGGCTTACGATGAGCGTAACTGTTGAAACTTTAGAAAATCTGGAACGCAAAGTAGTATTGTCTCTGCCTTGGTCCAAAATCAACGCAGAAACTGAGAAAAAACTGAAACAAACCCAACGCCGTGCAAAAATTGACGGCTTCCGTCCGGGTAAAGCACCGTTCAAAATGATTGCCCAAATGTACGGTGCAAGCGCACAAAACGATGTTATCAACGAATTGGTACAACGCGAGTTCTACGAAGTTGCCGTTGCTCAAGAATTGAAAGTTGCCGGTTACCCACGCTTTGAAGCCGTTGAAGAACAAGACGATCAAGGGTCTTTCAAAGTTGCCGCTATTTTTGAAGTTTTCCCTGAAGTAACTATTGGCGACCTGTCTGCCCAAGAAGTAGAAAAAGTTATTGCGACTGTTGGCGATGCCGAAGTTGACCAAACTGTAGAAATCCTGCGTAAACAACGCACCCGCTTCAACCATGTTGACCGCGAAGCCCAAAACGGCGACCGCGTCATCATCGACTTTGAAGGCAAAATCGACGGCGAACCTTTCGCTGGCGGTGCGTCTAAAAACTACGCTTTCGTATTGGGCGCAGGTCAAATGTTGCCTGAATTCGAAGCCGGTGTTGTCGGCATGAAAGCCGGCGAAAGTAAAGATGTTACCGTAAACTTCCCTGAAGACTACCACGGTAAAGATGTTGCCGGTAAATCTGCCGTATTCACCATCACCCTGAACAACGTTTCTGAAGCTACTTTGCCTGAAGTTGACGCAGACTTCGCTAAAGCTTTGGGTATTGAAGACGGCGACGTTGCCAAAATGCGTGAAGAAGTGAAGAAAAACGTCGGCCGCGAAGTTGAGCGCCGCATCGGTGAACAAACCAAAGAATCTGTCATGAACGCCCTGCTCAAAGCGACTGACTTGCAAGTTCCTGTTGCTTTGGTCAACGAAGAAGCGGCCCGCCTGGCAAACGAAATGAAACAAAACTTCGTTAACCAAGGTATGGCTGATGCTGCCAACTTGGATCTGCCTTTGGACATGTTCAAAGAACAAGCAGAACGCCGCGTTTCTTTAGGCCTGATTTTGGCTAAATTGGTTGAAGAAAACAAACTTGAGCCAACTGAAGATCAAATCAAAGCCGTTGTTGCCAACTTCGCTGAAAGCTACGAAGACCCTCAAGAAGTTATCGACTGGTACTACGCAGAGCCTTCCCGCCTGCAAGGTCCGACTTCTTTGGCAGTAGAAAGCAACGTCGTTGATTTCGTTTTGGGTAAAGCCAAAGTAACCGAAAAAGCTTTGTCTTTTGACGAAGTGATGGGCGCACAAGCCTAATCATCTTCAAAAGGTCGTCTGAAACAGACAACTTGAAAGCACCAAAGCGTCCCTTTGGTGCTTTCGCAACATTGACAGGAGACAAAAATGTCCTTCGATTTCAATAATTATCTCGTTCCTACCGTTATCGAACAAAGCGGACGCGGCGAGCGTGCATTTGATATTTACTCGCGCCTTTTGAAAGAGCGCATCGTATTTTTGATCGGCCCGGTAACCGACGAGTCCGCCAATTTGGTGGTTGCCCAGCTGTTGTTTTTGGAAAGTGAAAATCCGGACAAAGATATTTTCTTCTACATCAACTCCCCCGGCGGCTCGGTAACGGCAGGTATGTCGATTTACGACACCATGAATTTCATCAAGCCCAACGTCTCCACTTTGTGCTTGGGACAAGCGGCAAGCATGGGCGCATTCCTGCTCTCGGCAGGCGAAAAAGGCAAACGTTTCGCCCTACCCAACAGCCGTATCATGATTCACCAACCTTTAATCAGCGGCGGCTTGGGCGGTCAGGCATCCGACATTGAAATCCATGCCCGCGAGCTGTTGAAAATCAAAGAGAAACTCAACCGCCTGATGGCGAAACACTGCGGCCGCGACTTGGCAGATTTGGAGCGCGACACCGACCGCGACAACTTCATGTCCGCCGAAGAAGCCAAAGAATACGGTTTGATTGACCAAGTTTTGGAAAATCGCGCTTCTTTACAAGGTTAAGTCGGTTTAAAAAAACCAGAGGTCGTCTGAACACCCAAATCCGGTTTGAACTGCCCCCAAATCTTGGACATCCGATAAAAGTCTATTCAGGCACTCTGTGCAAGCTGGGTTCCGTACGCGACAGGACTCAGCTTTTTCAATTTCAAACTGCAACGCTCCCGGTTGTAGTAGTCTATATAATCGTCTATCTGTTTCATCAGTCCGTCCACCGTCAATTCCCCCGCACGGTAGAAACACTCCGTCTTCAATACCGCAAAGAAGCTCTCCATCGGCGCATTATCCCAACAGTTCGCCTTACGCGACATGCTTTGAACCATGGTATGTCGGGCAAGTAATTCCCTATATCCCACCGCACGGTACAGCACGCCTTGGTCGGAATACAGCATCGTTCCTTTATCTCGCCCACGGCGGGATGGCGGTAGGCTTTTTTCGCCCGTATGAGGGCTTTCAGTTCCAACTGCTTCATCAACCGCGCCACTTTTTTGCGGTTCCAACCCAATGCTGCGGCAATGCGCCTTTGTCCGTAGCGTCCTTTATGCCGCCGGTAGGTTTCGACAAGGAGGGCTTTGTCGGCTTCGTCGG
>ERZ773026.1274-NODE-1274-length-12864-cov-5.601374_pt1 | contig 12864 bp, 9 predicted proteins | sample MGYA00580838_ERZ773026 | MGnify/ENA primary metagenome ERZ773026 (study PRJEB29015, sample SAMEA2738006) | human oral metagenome | biome: human oral; feature: human-associated habitat; material: dental | place: China | collected 2055 ... | reverse complement strand
GCTCACCGGCGAATCACCACCCACCGATGCCGGATCCACCAGCCCCAGCGCCAGCAGCAGCAGCTCGTCCACCCGTTCGGTGGCATCGTTGCGGGCCTGGTTGTAGCCATCGATGGCCCGCTTGTTGCCGGCGATCTCCTCGGCCGACACACGGGTGCGGCGCGCCAGGTCTTCCTCATCCCACAGCAGGCTGTTGAAACGGTGGTTGTTGGCCACCCAGTGCCAGAGCTGCGCCCCGGGCTCCGTGGCCGGCGGCGGCACATCCAGCGCATGGCCATCCGGTGCCTGCCCGGCCTTTGCCCAGCCCGGCAGCGCCAGACACTGCTGGTGAAACGCGATGACGGCGGCCCTGTTCAGTGCCCCGGAGGTTGGCTTTTCTGCGCCCTGCATGGTTTTGACTCCATAATCGGTGGAACTTTCCGCATTATCCACAAAACCTGCCCCGCTCCCGTCATGCGACCCCTCATCGTGCGACTCCCCAACTGGGTTGGCGACGTCATCATGAGCCTGCCCACCCTCTGGCACCTGCATCATCGCGGCTACGCCCTGCAGCTGGTGGGCAAACGCTGGGCGGCCACCCTGCTGGCCGGCTGCGGCTGGCCGGTCCATACCCTGCCCGGCCCCCTGAAGGAACGTGTGCGCCTGCTGCGGCGTCTGCGCCAGGAAAGCCAGCTCCACGACCCGGATTTCGGCAAACGCCTCAACACCCTGCTGCTCACCAACTCGTTCTCCAGCGCCTTCGAAACCTGGCTGGCCGGGCTCAACACCGTCGGCTACCGCCAGGACGGCCGCGGCTGGTTCCTCACCCACCCCGTTCCGCAACCGGCCCACCCCCTGCACGAAAGCCAGCGCTTCTGGGGCGCCGCCGCCACCCTCACCCCGCCACAGGACAACGACCCCGACCTGAAGCCCGGCACCCACGACGCCATCCCCTCACCGGAACAGATGCAGTGGCCCCACCTGCCCCTGACGGATTCGGCACGGGAGCGGGCGCTTACTTTGCTGCATCAGGCAGGGCTGCTCGAAGAGGCAGGCGCACGGCACAACCCCCATGGCCCGGGATCGCTGGCCGGGCACACCCATCCGGTCGACTACCCCACCCCGGCCATCCGGCCCTTTGCGATTCTGATTCCCTTCGCCACCGGCACCCTGGAAGGCAGCAGCAAGGCCTGGCCGGGTTTTCCAGCCCTGTGCCGGCAGCTGGCCGAACGCATGCCGGTTCTCCTCGTGCCCGGCCCCGGCGCCGAAACCGCCCGGGCCCACGCCGACTATCCCACGGCACGGTCGCTGGATGACGTACCGCTCGACGTGTACGCCGCCCTGCTCTCCCACGCCACCCTGGTCGTGGCCAACGACACCGGCCCCGGTCACGTGGCCGCCGCCGTCGGCGCCCCGCTGCTCTCCGTGCTCGGCCCCACCGACACCGCCCGCTACCGCGCCCTCGGCCCTCATGTGCACCTGGCCCAGTCCCGGCCCTGGCCCAGTGAAGAGGCCGTCTGGCAACAAGTCGCACAGATGCTGACAGGACAGGCGGTGACACCACCCGGGCATGACAAGTAACGACAGAGAAACACTTCTGCGCACATTGTTTGCATAACGCCGCTGCAAAGGCCACACAATATGGCCGACCGTTTGTCGGCCGACGAACGGCGGACTACACTGAAAAACAACACCCATCACCGTCGGTACGTGCGCCCAGCCGGGGCCTGCACCCCGACAGGTCACCGTTTTCCGGAGTCGCTCATGTTCAAACGCAGCACCTGTGCCGCGGCCGTGATGGCCGTCTTTTCCCTGACGGGCACCTCCGCCGCCTTGGCCCAGCAGGTCCACGCCCAGCGCGTCGAGGGCCAGACGGTTCACCCCGTGGAGTCTCCTGCCTCCCAGCTGCCCACCTATCAGGAACCACAGGGTCAACAGCCACAGGGCCAACAGCCCCACCACTTCCAGACCCAGCGGGCGCCGCAGGGCAACACGCAGATGCCCGAAAACACGCAGGCGCCGGGCAACGCACAGCCCCCTGCCAGCACACAGCAGCAGCCCGCCGGCACCCAGCCCCCCATGGCCCACGCGCAGGAGCCGGCCCACACCCGGCCTGCCCTGAACAACAAGCATGCCGGCGGCCCGAAAATGGTCACGGCCACCAACATGCCCGCCACGCTGGGTGAACTGACCAGCGATGTGGTGATCCTGCCCACCTACCACGCCCACCAGGACGTGAGCCAGCTCACCCCCTTCGAGCCGCTGGGCAGCATCCAGACCTTCTCGCAGGGCACCCCCGGCGCCTTCGGTGGCCTGTCCATCCGCGGCAACGCCATGCAGGACACCCTGGTGATGATCGACGGCTTCCGCGTCAGCCCGGCCAGCGGTGCCGACTTCTCGCTGCTGCCCATGTCCTACGGCAGCCGCACCGAAATCCTGCGTGGCCCTGGTTCGGCCATCTATGGCCAGAACGCGGGCGGTGGCGTGGTGCAGCTCCTGTCCGACGCAGCCGGTCCCGGCACCCGGGCCAGTGGTGAAGCCGGCATCGGCGGCCGCGGCTACATGCAGATGCGCGGACGCCTCTCGGGCGGCAACGACCAGATTACCGGCCGCATCGACCTGGGCCGCGAACGCGGCGATGGCTTCGATGCCACCGCCGGCGACTACCCCGGCCACCAGAACGACCAGGACAACTGGAAACGCGACAACATCTCCGGCCGCCTGGACGCCCGGCTCTCCACCGCCACACACCTGACCGTGCTGGCCATGCGCAACACCGTCAACGCCGATTTCGACGGCCTGCGCGGCAGTGCCACCGCCCTCGCGGCCAAGAAGCGCCTGGAACTGGCCGGCGTCAAGGCCGAGCATGAACTGTCGCCCGGCACCCGCCTGGACGCCAAATTTGGCCAGAGCAGCATCAGCAACACCTGGAACTACACCGACGGTGCCGACTGGGACAAGACCAAACTGCGCGAATACGGGCTGGGCATGAGCCAGCGGGTTCTGCCCAACGTGAATGGCCGGATCGCCTTCGAACGGCTGGAAGAAGGCTACGACACCCAGGGCCTGAAATCGCCCACGCGCACCACCAACGCGCTGCTGGGCAACGCCATCGGCACCTGGGGGCAGCACCAGCTGAACCTGGCCCTGCGCATGGATGACAGCAACCGCTACAACAGCACCTTCAGCCACCAGATCGGCTACGGCTACCGGCTGGCCCCCAACCTGCGCGTGGCGGGCAACCTGAGCACCGGCTACCGCATGCCGGACCTGGCCGACTACTATGCCAGCGCCGAGGGCAACCGCCTGAAACAGCAGCGCAACCAGACCATGGACGCCGGCGCCTACTGGCAGCCCGACAGCACCACCTACGCCAAGGCCGTGGTGTACCGCACCCGCGTGCATGACCGCCTGACCGTGGCCGGCGACTGCACCGCCGCCGTCAACTGCTCGCTGTTCAACCTGGGCCGCGCCACCATCACCGGCCTGGCCCTGTCGGTGGGTCAGGACACCGCCCCCGGCCAGGCCTTCGACGGCCTGCGCTGGCAGGCGAACCTGGACCTCGTCAATCCGAAGAACAACGCCACCGGCCGTGTGCTGCCCCATGTGGCCAAGCGCACCCTCAACGGCCAGGTGGACTACGGCTTTGGCGACTACAGCGTGGGCGCCGACCTGATGCTGAGCAACCGCCGCTTCTCCGACGAGGCCAACCAGCGCCGCGTGGGCGGTGCCCTGCTGGTGAATCTGCGCTCGGCCTGGCGCGTCTCGCCCGAGCTGACCGCCTATGCGGATGTGTACAACATCGGCAACCGGCGCAACGCCACCTGGCGCTACTACAACCAGCAGCCGCGCACGGTGATGCTGGGTGTGGCTTACTCGCCGCGGTGAGGCAAGGGTACGGGGTGACGGCTGCAGGTTGAGTCGTCACCTCGCGCAGACACGGAACCGCCGGAACACGAAACCGGGCGCTGGCGCCTGAAAGCGAGGGTCCGGACCATGCGATGGTCCGGACTGTGTGACAGGGGTGTGACCGGGTTCCGGATCTGTACGGGGCGATGTCCGATGTCGGGGCGTCGCCTTTTTTGTGTCCGTCGGTTTTGTCCCACCGGAATTCTGCCGTTCGGCCACGCTGGACGGGGTGCACAATTCAGGAGCCTGACGATAGCAAGAAAGAATACGGTTTCAGGCTGTTCCTGTTCCCCTCCGTCCGGTATACCCCTTGCCCCAATGGGTCAACGGCAATACCATCGCCAATAAGTAATACTTTTGGTGCACACCCATGGCAACAACCCTGACCATCAAGGGCCAGGTCACCATCCCCAAGAAGGTCCGCGACGCCCTGCAGCTGCTTCCCGGTGACGGTGTCGAGTTTGCCTTCAACGAGGCGGGCCAGATCATCGTCCACAAGGCGGGGCAACCGCCCCGGAAGGCGCTGAATCAGGCCAATGCCGACCGTTTCGAAGCGGTTCGTGGCGCCGCCCAGATCAAGTGGCGTACCGATGAACTGATGGCACTGCTCCGCCAGCCAGACTGACTCCACAAGTTCCACGCCTGCCGCCCGGAAAGGCAGCCGCCCCACAGCACCGACGCCTCCCGACGTCATCCGGGAAAGGATGCGCCCCTCATGATCCTCGTCGACACCAACGTCCTGCTGGATGTGCTGGAAGATGATCCGGTCTGGGCCAGCTGGTCCATGCATCAGCTTCAGACCCAATCCATCATCCACGAACTGGTCATCAATCCCATCATCTATGCCGAACTGTCGACCACCTTCGAATCCGTCGATGCACTGGACGGCGTCATCCAGACGATGGGGCTGAAGTACCAGGAACTCCCGCGCCCAGCACTGTTTCTGGCATCCATGGCATTCGTCCAGTACCGGCGCAGCAGGGGCACGAAACACAATGTCCTCCCCGACTTCTTCATCGGGGCGCATGCAGCCGTTCATGGCTGGGCCATCCTCACCCGTGACTCCCGACGCTACCGGAACTATTTCCCCCACGTTCCGCTCATCACGCCAGACCCTGCTGTCTGACCGAAACCACCATGCTCCACATCCCCAATCTCGACACCTTGCCCCTGCTGCGCGAATCCGTTTCGATCGAATGCAAGCTGGCCATCGGTCGTGACGGCAAGGGAGCATTACCAGATGATTTCTGGCCTACCTACAGTGCCATGGCCAACACCGACGGCGGACTGGTGTTTCTGGGCATGCGCGAACGGCAGGGACGGTTCGAACCCGTGGGCATCGAAAATGTGGCCAAGGTACGTACCGAGCTGTTCAACAATCTGAACAACCGCCAGAAGGTCAGCATCAACCTCATCGGCAACGCCAATGTTCAGGAATGGGACGTGGCGGGCAAGACGCTGCTGATCATTGAAATTCCCCGCGCCACCCGCCGCCAGCGCCCCGTTCACCTGACGCAGAACCCGCTCAACAACAATACCTACCGCCGGCAGAACGAAGGCGACTTCCCCCTGCCGGATGAAGAGGTGCGACGCATGATCGCCGAGCGGGTGGAAGACAGCCGGGACAGTCGCATTCTGGACAAATTCGGCCTGAGGGATCTGGACCAGGAAACCCTGCGCGGCTACCGGCAGGTGTACCGCATCCTGAATCCGGATCATCCATGGGCCAACCTCGACGATCAAACCTTCCTGCAGATGATCGGCGGCTGGCGGGAGGATCGCCAGCAGGGTGAACAGGGCCTGACCGTTGCTGGTCTGCTGATGTTCGGCACCATGCCGTCCATTCAGGAGGCTTTGCCCTACTACATGCTCGACTACCAGGAACAGCCAGAATCTACCGACGCACTGCGCTGGTCGGACCGTCTGACGCTGGATGGCGCCTGGTCCGGCAACCTGTACGACTTCTTCCGCAAGGTCTACCTGAAGCTTACCGCAGACCTGAAGGTACCCTTCCGTCTGGAAAATGGCATCCGGCAGAACGAAACCCCGGTTCACACCGCCATGCGTGAAGCGCTGCTCAACACGCTGGTCCATGCCGATTACACCGATCGCGCCTCGGTGAAGATCGTCAAGCGCCCCGGCACCTTCCGCTTTCGCAACCCCGGCACCATGCGCATTCCGGTGGAGGCGGCCATTCAGGGTGGCGAGGCCGACTGTCGCAACCGCACGCTGCACAAGATGTTCCGGCTTGTCGGCCTGGGCGAGCAGGCAGGCACCGGTATCCCGAAAATTTTTCAGGGCTGGCAGTCGCAGCACTGGAAGCCCCCGACACTGTTCGACAGTTACACGCCCTTCAACCAGACCGTCCTGGAACTGGGCATGCTCGACCTGTTCCCACAGGACGTGATGGAAGCCCTGCACATCATGTTCGGTGATGAACTCGAGCAGCTCGGTCACGACGAACGGCTGGCGCTGGCCCTTGCTGCTGCCGAGAATACGATCAGCCACGCTCGCCTGACCACGGTCTCGTCCGCCCACCCCGTCGAGCTGACCCGAATGCTGCAACGACTCACCCAGGCAGGCATGCTGCAGGCTACCGGTTCCGGCCGTGGGACAATCTACTGCCTGCCAGGGCATGGGTTACCGACGGTGGATGCGGTTTTTGGTGCATCAGGCAGTTCGGACTCAAAGCAAAGGCGCCTGCTGCCCCCCAATAACCTTGTTTCCAACGAGCCCCTCATCCTCTCGGAACAACACGCCCCGAATCAACGCCCATCGAAGCCATCAAAGGTACGTGACCAACATGGCCGACTGTGTACAGATCAATTGCCCCTGCCGGTCATCGATGATCTGGCAGCGCTTTCCCCTTTGATGCGACAGCACCTGGAATCGTTGTGCCAGCAACCACGCCAGAAGCAGCGGCTGACAAGACCGGCCATGAAAGATGTCCTGCTTTCGGTCTGTGCACACCACTATGTGACACTTGGCGCTCTGTCGTCGCTGGTCAACCGAAAACCTGATTTTCTGCGAGACAGCTACCTTTCTCCGCTGGTCAAAGAACGCCTGCTGAAGCTCGCCTTTCCTACAACGCCAACCCATGACCGGCAGGCATACAGCACTGTGGCGGTAACGAAGGCCATGACAACAGACCCATGCTAGAGCGTGTCACGGACTCACTCGACCCCGCGTTACCCCCACCCTTTCAGGCCATGGCTCACAAGGAGGCCCGTACGCCACAGTTCTGTTGACAGGACGAGGGTTCTCCCAAGACCATGCCTGCCCCCCTGTCAAAGGCCGCAATTCTCCTGTTAAGCCGTATCTGCTCCCCTGCTAACAGCCCACTGCTGTTGCCAAGCGGCATCTGCTCCCCTGTTAACGGTTCAGGATCTCCTGTTAAACCACGCACGCTCCCTTGCTAACCGTCCCTGCTCCCCTGTTAACAGGCCCTGTTCTCCTGTCAAACGACGTCCGCTCCCCTGTTAACGGACCAGGACATCAACATCAGTTGACCAAGACACTGTCACCGATCTGGTAATAACCAATGAACGGCTTGCCACAGCAGCGGCCGACTCCGCTTGCATTGGTTCAAGACTGGAATAGAGGCATGGGCATACCGATTCCCAAGGTGTAGATTCGTCCCTCGAATCGATACCAACTCCCACCGGCCATCACAACTTCTCCACCACCTGCCTCACCGCCGGCACAGCCAGCACGGCCAGCACCACCAGCACCGTCTTCTCCCACCCGTTGAACCGCCACGTCCCGTGGTGCCGCCACTGCGAATACAGAAACAGCAGCACCCCCGGCAGGTACAGCAGCACCGAGAACAGCAGATACTCGGTACCGGCCGCGTAGACGATCCACAGCGCATAGAGCGTGGCCGCCGCCCCGATGAGCCGGTACTTCACCGCCAGGCGCTGCGCAAACGACAGCTTCAGCAGGTAGGCGCCCACCAGCAGGTAGGGAATCAGGATCATCGACGTGGAGATCATCAGCAGCGCTTCGTAGCTGTTGCCCGTACGCCAGACCAGGAACAGGCACAGCTGCACCGTCAACGTGGTGAACAGCAATGAACCGTGCGGCACTTCATTTTTGTTGAGCCGGATGAACGACGGCGGAAATGCCCCGTTCTTCGCCCCCAGATGCGGGATTTCGGTGGCATAGAGCGTCCAGCTCAGGTAGGAGGACAGCACCGACACCATCAGGCAGACGGTGATCAGCACCTTGCCCCAGCCACCCACCATGTACGCCAGCACACCCGCCATCGATGGATTCTCCATCGTGGCAATGTCGGCCCGCGGCAGTACGCCCTGCGCCAGCAGCGTGATGGCCACATACATGGCCAGCGTCACCACCACGCCGATCACCGTCGCCCGGCCCACGTCGGCACGGCTTCTGGCATGCTTCGACAGCACCGCCGCCCCCTCGATGCCGGTGAACACCCACAACGTGATCAGCATGGTGTTCTTCACCTGCGTCAGCACGCTTACGTCGGGGTTGTCAGGCGTGACCAGCGAGGCGCCGGTCCAGTCGGACATGAAGACATCGGGCCTGAAGAAGTACGCCGCCAGCCCGATGAACAGCAGCAGCGGAAACACCTTCACCAGCGTGGCCACCAGATTCACCCCGGCCGCTTCCCGGATGCCACGCGCCACCAGCGCATACACGAGCCACGCCACCGCGGATTCGCCCACGAAGGCGGCCAGCGTATTGCCCTTGCCGAACACCACCGCACCCGGCGCATCGACAAAGGTGCCGATACCCTCGAAGGCCACCACCAGATAGCCGACGATGCCCACCGTGGTGCACAGCCAGTACCCCCACGCCGAGAAAAAACCCATCAGCTCGCCAAAGCCATCACGGGCATAGGTGTAGATGCCCCCATCCAGTTCGGGACGCAGCCGGGCCAGACAGGCAAAGGAGATGCCCAGGAAGATGATGCCCACGCCGGTGATCAGCCAGCCGATCAGCAGAGCCTGCGATCCGGCCACCGCCGCCATGTTCTGCGGCAGGCTGAAGATGCCCGAGCCGATCATCGAGCTGATGACCAGCGCCGTCAGTGCGGCCAGGCCGATCCGGGATTTTTCACTCATGATGTGTTTGACAGAGAAGGAGGGGCGTCATTCAGGCACGCACCCCGTGATGGTACGGACGCAAAATACGGACGCAAAAAACAGCAGCCCTCCGGGCATGGGTACCATGCATGCTGCAGGGGGCTGGTTGCAGGGGGCAGAGGTTGCAGGGGAGGATTGCAGGCCGGCGGGGTACGGCCTCAGCCAAGGTGTTGCGCCAGCTCCCTGATGTGTTCCGGCCCGATGCCGCAGCACCCACCCACCATGTCGGCACCGGCCGCGACCCAGGTCTGTGCCCAGCGCAGATAGGCTTCGGGCTGTGTATCCTCTCGCACGCCGCTCAGTTCGCCGTTGGCATCATCACTGTTGTTGTCCTCGGTGACCAGCGCGTTGGCATATACGCCCAGCCGCAGCCGGTCGCCGCAGATGTCCCTGGCCACGCGCACGGCCGCTTCCATGATTTCGGGCGCACTGCAGTTGAAGAGCAGCGCGGCGGCCCCCAGGTCCAGCGCCAGCCGGGCGGCCTCGGCCACCGTTTCGCCCGAACGCAGCACCGGCACCTCGTGTGGCACGGCATCATCCAGCGTGAACGACAGCCAGAACGGCTTGCCATCGTTGGGCAGCACCTCCCGCCAGGTACGCGCCTCGGCCAGCGACGAGATGGTCTCGGCCAGCCAGATGTCCACGTACGGCGCCAGCCCCGCCACCAGCGGTGCTGCCAGCATGGGCGCCCGGGCCGCCTCGAACAGGTCCGGACGATATGAACCGAACAGCGGCGGCAGCGACCCCGCCACCTTCACATCCCGCCCGCTCTGCGTGGCAGCCTCCCTGGCCAGGCGGCCAGCCGTGGCAGCCAACGTCTGCGCCTCCAGCTCGAACCGGTCACCAATATGGAAGGGCACGACCGCATAGCTGTTGGCGGTGATCACCTCTGCACCGGCCCGGATGAAGTCCAGATGGGCATCGCGTACGGCCTCCGGCGCCTCGGTCAGCGCCAGCGCCGACCACTCCGGCTGGCGGAACGGCGCACCACGCCGCAGCAGCTCGCGGCCCATGCCGCCATCGAGAATCAGTACCCGACCTGCGTTCTGCCGGCGGTCCGTATTCAATCCACCGTCCACATTCAACCCGGGATCCATGTTCAGTCCGCCATCCACATTCGGCCCGCGATCCATGTTCAGTCCGCCATCCACATTCAACCCACGATCCATACTCAGTCCGCCACCCACATTCAGCCCGGAATCCCTATGCGGTCTGCTGCCCACATTCATCCTTCTGCCCACGCCCCTGACATTGTCCACAGGGTTATCCACACATTCATTCACAGGCTTGCTCACAGACTTGTTCACAGCGTCATCCCCGGCACGACCTCTGTCAGCATGATCCATGGACATTCCATTTGTAACGTTAATCAACAATTGAGCAGTATAGCGCAGCCCTTGTCCGGGCACGGGGTTCGGAACTGACCTGTCGAACGCATCGACACATCCAGCGGATATGTCGATTTTCGGGCTCAAAATCGACACGTCGGGGCTGACATGTCGAATTTCGGGCCAAAAATCGACACGTTGGGGGCGATATGTCGATTTCTGGCCTCAGAATCGACATATCATGGCCCACAGGTCGATGGATTCGACACGTGGCGCCCGTTCATAACGAGCCGACACCATTCCTGCCCGGCCAGCTCCGGACAGCACGCGCCCCTCCTCCAGGCAGTACATCACCATCCGTTCCCGCCATGGCTCACAACCGCACTCTTCCCCACAACGACCTTCCGCCCCTGCCCCCTGCCGCAGAGCTGGAAACCCGTGCCGTGCTGAAACGCGCCATCGAAGCCAACCGGGTACTGGCCAACCTGCGGGGGCTGGCCGCGCAAATCCCCAACCAGATCCTGCTGATCAACAGCATCGTGCTGCAGGAGGCGCGACTGTCTTCCGAGATCGAAAACATCGTCACCACCAACGATGCGCTCTACAAGGCCGACATCGACCCCGATGGCAGGACCGACCCCCACACTAAGGAGGTGCTTCGCTACCGTGAGGCGCTGAAGTTCGGTTTCGCGGCACTGAAGGATCGCCCACTGTCCACCAACCTGTTCGTGGACATCGTGCGCATCATCAAACAGCAGGACATCGGTGTGCGACGCACCAGTGGCACGGCACTGAAGGACGGTACGGGGCAGATCATCTACACACCGCCGGTGGGCGAGTCCGTCATCCGGGACAAGCTGGGCAATCTGGAGCACTTCATCCACGCCGAGGACGACTTCGACCCCCTGGTGAAGATGGCCGTGATGCACTACCAGTTCGAGGCCATCCACCCCTTCGACGATGGCAATGGCCGTACCGGACGGATCATCAACCTGCTGTATCTGGTGCAGGCCGGGTTGCTGGACATCCCGGTGCTTTTCCTGTCGCGCTACATCATGGCAAACAAGCCGCAGTACTACGCCCTGCTGCGCGGTGTGACCGAACAGCAGGCATGGGAGCCCTGGGTGCTGTACATGCTCGACGCCATCATCAGTACCGCCCAGCAGACCCACGATCAGGTGACCCGTATCCGCACCCTGATGGAGGAGGTGCGTCAGCGTGTGCAGCAGGAGGCCCCCTCCATCTACAGCAAGGATCTGATAGAGGTCATCTTCCGCCATCCCTACACCAAGATCCAGTTTCTGGTGGATGCCGGCCTGGCCCAGCGCCAGACGGCGTCGAGCTACCTGCAGAAACTGGCCACCCTGGGCGTGCTGCGCCCGGAGAAGCAGGGGCGCGAGACCTACTACATCAACGATGCGCTGTTTGCCGAGCTGGCGCACTGATCTGTCGATTGCATCGACACATCCCCCGGATATGTCGATTTTCAGGCTCGAAATCGACACGTCTGGACTGACATGTCGAATTTCGGGCCAAAAATCGACACGTTGGGGACGATATGTCGATTCCTGACCTCTGTACCTGTCTACCCGGAAGCATCCGGACAACGGTCGATCCCTGGCCCCATCACTGACATCGACCCACGCTTCCCGGCGATTCCGCCGGACCCTGATGCGCCATCCGCCCACCATCCCATCGCGGCAGCGCCGGCACATCGATGCCGAACAGGTCCAGTGCCCGGGCCACGCTGTGCGTCACGATGTCATCGACCGTCTGCGGCTGTGCATAGAAAGCAGGCACCGGCGGGAAGATCACACCCCCCATCTCCGTCACGCGGCGCATGTTGTCGAGGTGAGCCAGATTGAGCGGTGCTTCGCGCACCATCAGCACCAGCCGGCGACGCTCCTTCAGCACCACATCGGCGGCGCGGGTCAGCAGGTTGTCGCCCAAACCCTGGGCCATGGCGGCCAGTGAGCGCATCGAGCAGGGGGCCACCAGCATGCCCAGCGTACGGAACGATCCGCTGGAAATGCTGGCCCCCAGGTTCTGCACCGGATGCACCACATCGGCCAGGGCCAGCACCTCGTCACGGCTGATGGCGGTTTCCATCGCACGGGTCATCTCGGCGCCCTTCGACAGCACCAGATGCACCTCCACACCGCCCACCGCCCGCAGCAGCTGCAGCGCCTTCAGCCCGTACTGAAAACCACTGGCACCGCTGATGCCCACGATGAGGCGTGGCCTGTCCATACTCATGTTCAACACATTCCCTCAAGGCATTCTCCAACACCCAAATCTCCGGCGGGCCAGCGGCCAAGTGCGGTCGCCCTCTACTTCATCCAGCGACCCGGCCGAAAGTTACGGTCGCCCGTTACATCATCCGCCGGCCCGGCAGGAAACCACGGCCACCCGCCACCTCACCCAGCCGCCACCGCAAACCGCCGCAGCCGCAGCGCGTTACCCAGCACGAATACGCTGGACAGCGCCATGGCTGCCGCACCCAGCATCGGCGACAGCAGGATGCCGAAGGCCGG
>ERZ773026.1267-NODE-1267-length-12892-cov-27.091844_pt1 | contig 12892 bp, 10 predicted proteins | sample MGYA00580838_ERZ773026 | MGnify/ENA primary metagenome ERZ773026 (study PRJEB29015, sample SAMEA2738006) | human oral metagenome | biome: human oral; feature: human-associated habitat; material: dental | place: China | collected 2055 ... | reverse complement strand
AAGCAAACGCATTTGCTGACTACACTGAAGTGAAAGACACTGAAGGTGAAGCAGTAGACCCAGGTTTCCTTGGTTTGGATATCGGTCCTAAATCTATCGCTAAATTCGACGAAGCTTTGACTGGTGCGAAAACAGTTGTATGGAACGGACCTATGGGTGTATTTGAAAACCCTGACTTCCAAGCTGGTACAATCGGTGTCATGGATGCTATCGTAAAACAACCAGGTGTTAAATCAATCATCGGTGGTGGTGACTCAGCTGCTGCAGCAATCAACCTTGGTCGTGCAGATAAGTTCTCATGGATCTCTACTGGTGGTGGTGCTTCAATGGAACTTCTTGAAGGTAAAGTTTTACCAGGTCTTGCAGCACTTACAGAGAAATAAGATATCATATTAAGATGGCTTTTAGCCATCTTTTTATCTAATATTCTGACCTGATTTTGTGGATAAGAGGCTTTCATCTGTTCTTTAGAAAAAAAGTAGGTAAAATAGTTGCATACAGTCTGTAAAACTGCTATTATAAACTGATATATAAAACTAATTATGCTAAAGGAAAGGGTTTAAATGATCAAAAGAAAAGAAGTTTTTGGTTTTCGTAAAAGTAAAGTCGCTAAGACTTTATGTGGAGCTGTCTTAGGAGCAGCTTTGATTGCTGTTGCAGATCAGCAAGTTTTGGCTGATGAAGTTACAGAAACAAATAGTACAGCAAATGTAGCAGTCACTACAACTGGAAATCCAGCTACTAATCTTCCTGAAGCACAGGGAGAAGCGACTGAAGCAGCAAGCCAAAGTCAAGCACAGGCTGGTTCTAAAGATGGTGCTCTGCCAGTAGAAGTATCTGCTGATGATTTAAATAAAGCAGTGACGGATGCCAAAGCAGCAGGTGTCAATGTTGTACAAGATCAAACAAGCGATAAAGGTACAGCCACAAATGCCGCAGAAAATGCGCAAAAGCAAGCTGAAATCAAGAGTGATTACGCTAAACAAGCTGAAGAAATAAAGAAAACAACGGAAGCTTATAAAAAAGAAGTAGAGGCTCATCAAGCTGAAACTGATAAAATCAATGCTGAGAATAAAGCTGCTGAAGATAAGTATCAAGAAGACTTAAAAGCTCATCAAGCGGATGTTGAAAAAATCAACACTGCCAATGCGGCAGCTAAGGCAGAATATGAAGCAAAGTTAGCTCAATATCAAAAAGACTTAGCAGCTGTTCAAAAAGCTAATGAAGACAGTCAGCTCGATTATCAAAACAAGCTCTCAGCCTACCAAGCAGAATTGGCTCGTGTTCAAAAAGCGAATGCTGAAGCTAAAGAAGCTTATGAAAAAGCAGTAAAGGAAAATACTGCTAAAAATGTTGCACTTCAAGCTGAAAATGAAGCTATTAAGCAACGCAATGAAACTGCCAAAGCCAACTATGATGCAGCGATGAAGCAGTATGAAGCAGATCTTGCAGCTGTTCAAAAAGCTAAGGAAGATAATGATGCTGACTACCAAGCAAAATTAGCAGCTTACCAAGCGGAGTTGGCACGTGTTCAAAAGGCAAATGCTGATGCTAAAGCAGCCTATGAAAAAGCTGTTGAAGAAAACACAGCTAAAAATACAGCCATTCAAGCTGAAAATGAAGCCATTAAGCAACGGAATGCCGCAGCTAAAGCGACTTATGAAGCAGCATTGAAGCAATATGAAGCAGATTTGGCGGCAGTTAAGCAAGCGAATGCTACCAATGAAGCAGACTATCAAGCTAAGCTAGCCGAATATCAGACAGAACTAGCTCGCGTTCAAAAGGCAAATGCTGATGCTAAAGCAGCTTATGAGAAGGCCGTTGAAGACAATAAGGCAAAAAATGCAACGCTCCAAGCTGAAAACGAAGAAATCAAGCAGCGGAATGCAGTAGCTAAAACTGACTATGAAGCAAAATTAGCTAAATATGAAGCTGATCTTGCCAAATATAAGAAAGAGTTGGCTGGGTATCCGGCTAAGTTGAAGTCTTATGAAGATGAGCAGGCCAAAATTAAGGCAGCACTTGTAGAGCTTGAAAAGAATAAAGATCAAGATGGTTACTTGTCTAAGCCATCTGCTCAGAGCTTGGTTTATGATTTAGAACCGAATGCTCAGCTTGATCTTAAAACAGAAGGAAAACTTCTTACAGCAGCAGCTGTTGATGAAGCCTTTAAGAAAGACACAGACCAGTATGGTAAAAAGAATCTTCAGTTAGACAACCTGAATGTCAAGAATTTGGAAAACGGTGCTACTACTTCTTCGGTGGAATTGTATGGTAACATCAACAACAAATCTGACTGGACCACCAATGTAGGGAATAAAACTGAAGTTAAATGGGGATCTGTTCTTCTAGAACGTGGACAAAGCGTAACAGCGACTTATACCAACCTTCAAAATTCCTACTACAACGGTAAAAAGATTTCTAAGATTGTTTACAAATATACTGTAGATCCTTCTTCACAATTTAAAAATCCTAGTGGAAAAGTTTGGTTGGGAATCTTTACCGACCCTACTCTAGGAGTCTTTGCTTCAGCCTATACAGGTCAAGTAGAAAAAGATACTTCGCTTTTCATTAAAAATGAATTCACCTTCTATGATGAAAATGATCAGCCAATTAATTTTGACAACGCCCTTCTTTCTGTAGCCTCACTTAACCGTGAGCACAACTCTATTGAGATGGCCAAGGATTATAGTGGGAAGTTTGTCAAAATCTCCGGTTCATCCATCGGTGAAAAGAATGGCATGATTTATGCGACTGAGACCCTCAACTTTAGACAAGGACAAGGTGGAGCTCGCTGGACTATGTACCAAAGAGGAAGTGAACCTGGATCAGGCTGGGATACCTCTGATGCACCAAACTCTTGGTATGGTGCAGGGGCTATTAGCATGTCAGGCCCTAATAATTACGTTACGGTTGGTGCAACGTCTGCTACTAATGTGATGCCTGTAGCGGAAATGCCTCAAGTACCTGGGAGAGACAATACTGAAGGTAAAAAACCAAACATTTGGTACTCACTCAATGGTAAAATTCGTGCGGTCAACGTCCCAAAAATTACTAAGGAAAAACCAACTCCGCCGGTAGCACCAACTGAACCACAAGCTCCTACTTATGAAGTGGAAAAACCATTGGAGCCAGCACCGGTAGCACCGACATATGAAAATGAGCCAACTCCGCCAGTTAAGACTCCAGATCAACCGGAGCCGTCAAAACCGGAAGAGCCAACATATGAGACAGAGAAGCCATTGGAGCCAGCGCCAGTAGCACCAACATATGAAAATGAGCCAACTCCACCAGTTAAGACTCCAGATCAACCGGAGCCATCAAAACCGGAAGAGCCAACATATGATCCGTTGCCAACTCCACCGCTAGCACCAACTCCTAAGCAGTTGCCAATTCCACCAGTAGTACCGACAGTTCATTTCCACTATAGCAGTTTATTAGCTCAGCCTCAGATTAATAAAGAAATTAAGAATGAGGATGGTGTAGATATTGACCGGACGTTGGTTGCTAAACAGTCAATTGTTAAGTTTGAATTGAAAACTGAAGCCTTGACAGCTGGACGTCCAAAAACTACTTCATTTGTATTGGTAGATCCACTACCAACTGGCTATAAGTTTGACTTGGATGCAACTAAGGCTGCAAGTACAGGCTTTGATATAACTTATGATGAAGCAAGTCATACTGTAACCTTTAAGGCGACTGATGAGACATTGGCAACATACAATGCTGACTTAACTAAACCTGTTGAGACTCTTCATCCAACGGTTGTTGGTCGAGTCTTGAACGATGGGGCAACTTATACTAATAACTTCACTTTGACAGTCAATGATGCTTATGGTATTAAGTCAAATGTTGTTCGTGTAACTACTCCTGGTAAACCAAATGATCCTGATAATCCAAATAACAACTATATTAAGCCAACGAAAGTAAATAAGAATAAAGAAGGTCTTAATATCGATGGAAAAGAAGTTTTAGCTGGTTCAACCAACTACTACGAATTAACATGGGATTTGGATCAATATAAGGGCGATAAATCTTCTAAGGAAGCAATCCAAAACGGCTTCTACTATGTAGATGATTATCCAGAAGAAGCATTAGATGTTCGTCCTGATTTGATTAAGGTTGCAGATGAAAAAGGAAATCAAGTATCAGGTGTCAGCGTTCAACAATATGACAGTCTAGAAGCTGCTCCTAAGAAAGTTCAGGACTTGTTGAAGAAAGCTAACATTACTGTTAAGGGTGCTTTCCAACTCTTCTCTGCTGATAATCCAGAAGAATTTTACAAGCAATATGTAGCAACTGGAACATCATTAGTCATTACAGATCCGATGACTGTTAAGTCTGAATTTGGTAAGACAGGTGGTAAGTATGAAAACAAGGCTTATCAAATTGATTTCGGAAATGGCTATGCTACAGAAGTAGTGGTTAACAACGTACCGAAAATCACACCGAAAAAAGACGTAACAGTAAGTCTAGATCCAACTAGTGAAAATCTGGATGGTCAAACAGTTCAATTGTATCAAACATTTAACTATCGTCTGATTGGTGGCCTCATTCCACAGAATCATTCTGAGGAATTAGAAGATTACAGCTTTGTGGATGATTATGACCAAGCTGGTGATCAGTATACTGGTAATTACAAGACATTCAGCTCTCTGAACTTGACAATGAAAGATGGTTCAGTGATTAAGGCAGGCACAGATCTAACATCTCAAACAACTGCTGAAACAGATGCTACAAATGGTATTGTAACTGTTCGTTTCAAGGAAGACTTTTTACAAAAGATTAGTTTGGATTCACCATTCCAAGCTGAAACCTACCTTCAAATGCGCAGAATTGCTATTGGAACATTTGAAAATACTTATGTAAATACTGTTAATAAGGTTGCTTATGCATCTAACACAGTACGTACAACAACTCCAATACCAAGAACACCAGACAAACCGACACCAATTCCAACGCCAAAACCAAAGGATCCTGACAAACCTGAGACACCAAAAGAACCAAAAGTTCCTAGTCCAAAAGTTGAAGATCCTTCAGCACCAATTCCTGTTTCTGTTGGTAAAGAATTAACAACACTTCCAAAAACAGGAACAAATGATGCGACCTATATGCCTTACTTAGGCTTGGCTGCCCTTGTTGGTTTCTTAGGATTAGGTCTGGCAAAGCGCAAAGAAGATTAATCAAATAGCTTGGACTGATTTCATCTTTGATGTTATGTCAGTTATACTGAGTCGTCAATTTAAGACTCCGTAGATTTTAAGGCTGGAACCCAGTGTTCCGGCCTTATTTCTTTTCTACTTTCTATATAATTTATGTATCAGAAATATATAGAATTTGTAATCATTTCAAAATATTGGGATAAGATAACTGACATTTAAATAAGGTATGATTATGCTAACATCAAATATTGCGGAGAAAATCATTTTATGAAAAAAATATTTATTAAAACAGCTCTTGTGGTTGCTTCTACAGCTCTTTCAGCTATAGCTGGTCTTCAAGTTGCACATGCAGATTCTTATGTTGTGCAACAAGGTGATTCTTTCTTTGGAATTGCTAGTGCTCACGGGATGAGCCCTTATGATTTAGCTGCGAAAAATGGCAAATCTATTTTTGATACAATCAACCCAGGTGATGTTTTGGAAGTGGACGGCGCTACTTCTACTTATGCAAATTCAGGCTATGGTGTGAGCAGTAATGCGGATTTGGTATCTGATGTAGATGATGTTGTTTTAAATACCCCGACTGACTATGGTAACTCTTATCCAATCGGACAATGTACTTGGGGTGTTAAGGAATTAGCTCCTTGGGCAAGCAACTGGTGGGGGAATGCCAATACTTGGGCAATCAATGCCAGCAATCAAGGTTATGTTACTGGTACAGTTCCGACAGTAGGCGCAATCGCTGTTTGGGACGGAGGAGAATATGGTCACGTTGCTTATGTTACAGACGTTCAGAGCGACGGTACAATCCAAGTGCTAGAAGCTAATTACAATCGTCAAAAGCAAATTGATAATTATCGCGGTTATTTTAACCCCAATGAATTTTTGGGAAATGTAACGTATATCTATCCAAACTAATCTGATTGAAGATTTAGAGCTTGCTCTAGATCTTTTTTATTTTTCAAGATAGGATATAGAGGGTGAGAATGAGAGGACGTTGCAAACAAGAAGGCTTTTTGTTGGAAAATATGTTAGAATGAAAGTAATTTGATTTGAAAGAGGGTCAGGAATGAACTATTTTAGCAAGTACAAGTTTGATAAATCGAAATTCAAATTAGGAATGCGGACTTTTAAGACAGGGTTGGCGGTTTTTATCATTCTCTTGATGTTTAGTCTATTTGGCTGGGGTGGCCTGCAGATAGGAGCTTTGACAGCAGTTTTTAGCTTGCGGGAAGATTTTGATAAGAGCGTGCATTTTGGTACTTCTCGTATCTTAGGAAATAGTATCGGTGGCTTTTATGCCTTGATTTTTTTCCTCATTAATAAGGTTTTTCAAGATCAGCTCTGGGTCACCTTACTTTTTGTTCCGATTTGTACCATGCTAACGATTATGACCAATGTTGCCATGAACAATAAGGCAGGAGTAATTGGAGGGGTATCAGCCCTCTTGATTATTACACTGTCAGTTTCAGAGGGCGATACGATTGTTTACGTATTTGCCCGGATTTTTGAGACATTTCTTGGTGTATTCGTTGCCATGTTAGTAAATTATGACATTAATCGCCTGCGTGCTTTTTTTAGAAAAGAGAAAAGCAAATAAATATGTCAGAAAAAGTAACATTCCTTCTTGACAGGATAAATCTTTAGGAATATAATAGTGGTAATCTTGGCTAGTGGAGAGTGAAGCTTTTGTTTCATTTGCTGATACTTGCCATACAAGTAAGGAATTGGATCCGTACTAAAAACTTAGAAAGAATGATTAGCAATCCTTTTTATCTGAAAAGAAAAGTAATTGTTTCTGCTATCATATGGTCGTACTAAAGCCGGTTTGATAGCTTGTTTTCCTATTAGTTTTTGGAGTTCTCATCTCTTACGAAAGGAGGATGTAATGAAAGAAAAAGAACTGCGACGCAATTTGGCAGTTTTCCCAATCGGCAGCGTTATGAAATTGACAGACTTAACGGCTCGGCAGATTCGCTATTATGAGGATCAGCAGCTGATTACACCTGAGCGAACAGAAGGGAATCGTCGCATGTATTCCCTAAATGACATGGATCGCTTGCTGGAAATAAAGGACTATATTTCTGAAGGCTATAATATTGCTGCAATCAAGCGAAAATATGCTGAACGTGAAGCAATGGCCAAAAAACCAGTGAGCGAAAAAGATGTTCGTCGTGCACTACACAACGACATTGTCCAACAAAGTAGATTTGCATCCTCTGTGCCGACATTTGGTCAATTGAAACGACCATAACTATTGTTTTATTTCATAAGGAGATCATCATGCCTATTACAGTTGCTGATATCAAGCGCGAAGTTAAAGAAAAAAATGTTACCTTTATCCGTCTTATGTTCTCAGATATTTTGGGAACAATGAAAAACGTGGAAATCCCTGCAACAGATGAACAGTTAGACAAAGTATTATCTAACAAAGCCATGTTTGACGGTTCTTCTATTGAAGGTTTTGTTCGGATTAACGAATCGGATATGTATCTATACCCAGATTTGGACACTTGGACAGTTTTCCCTTGGGGAGATGAAAATGGTAGCGTTGCAGGATTAATTTGTGATGTCTATACGACAGAAGGTCTGCCTTTCCAGGGGGATCCGCGCAGCAACTTAAAACGTGCCCTCAAGCACATGGAGGAGCTGGGCTTTAAATCCTTTAATCTTGGACCAGAGCCAGAATTCTTCCTCTTTAAGTTGGATGAAAATGGGGATCCTACTTTAGAGGTGAATGATAAAGGAGGTTATTTTGATTTAGCTCCGACAGACTTAGCTGATAATACTCGCCGAGAGATTGTCAATGTTTTGACAAGTATGGGATTTGAAGTTGAGGCTAGTCACCATGAAGTAGCTGTTGGTCAGCATGAAATTGATTTCAAATATGATGAAGTTCTACGTGCATGTGATAAAATCCAGCTCTTTAAACTAGTCGTCAAGACCATAGCTCGTAAGCATGGCTTGTATGCTACTTTTATGGCCAAGCCTAAGTTTGGTATTGCTGGTTCAGGTATGCACTGTAATATGTCTCTCTTTAATCAAGATGGGACAAATGCCTTTTTTGATCCTGAGGATCCAAGAGGTATGCAATTGTCGGATACAGCCTACTATTTCTTGGGTGGCTTGATCAAACACGCCTACAACTATACAGCTATTATGAATCCAACCGTCAACTCTTATAAGCGTTTGGTTCCTGGCTACGAAGCACCAGTTTATATCGCTTGGGCAGGGCAAAATCGTTCTCCTTTGGTTCGTGTGCCAGCATCTCGCGGTATGGGAACTCGCTTGGAATTGCGTTCTGTAGACCCTATGGCGAACCCTTATATTGCTATGGCTGTTCTTCTTGAAGTTGGTCTTCACGGAATTGAAAATAAGATTCAGGCACCAGCTCCTGTTGAAGAGAATATTTATGTTATGTCAGCAGAAGAACGAAAGGAAGCTGGCATTACAGACCTTCCTTCAACTTTACACAATGCTATAAAGGCTCTAACTGAGGATGAAGTAGTCAAGGATGCCCTTGGTAACCATATCTATACTAGCTTTGTAGAGGCTAAACGCATCGAGTGGGCTAGCTACGCAACCTTTGTTTCGCAATGGGAAATTGATAACTACTTAGATTTATATTAATGATAGAGCAGGTGGTCTGAAAGTCCCCCTGCTTTTTCGTGGAGGAGAAGCGAGATGGAAAAATTTGATGATTTTATTAAGCGAGTTTTTAATGAGCAATATGAAGTCTGCTTTGGTTCAGATATGCTTGAAAAACTAGAGCCCAGAGATTATTATCTGACGCGGAAGGAGGATAATCGATTAATCGCCTTGCTCCATGCCCAACAGGTGCTGGAAAATATTCATATCAAGGCTTTGGTGGTGGATAAAGCGAACCAGAAAAAAGGCTTGGGAGCATCTCTATTGACAGAACTAGAAGAAAAGGCTGCAGAAGCAGGAGCAACTAGTATTACCTTATCCACCAAATCTTATCAGGCCAAGGATTTTTATCTCAAACAAGGTTATGAAATCTACGCTAGTCTAGCAGATGTCCCACAAAAGGGCATTACCAAATATCATTTTATTAAGAGATTAGGCTGAGTTTTTCTTAAATAGATGGAAGTCAATTTGGCTTCTGTTTTTAAACATTAATTTTGCATACATACTGAATGTATGTTAAAATAAAACTTAAGAAAGGGAGCACAAATGATTACTAGTTTATATCCGGTGTTAATGAGTGAAGATGTATATCAATCAGCACAATTTTTCATTGAGCATTTCCGATTTCAGGAAACTTTCCGTTCGGATTGGTATATTAGTTTAAAGAATATCGAGAGTGGTTTTGAGCTTGCTTTTATTGATAGCAAGCATGGGACAGTGCCACAAGCCTACCAGTCTAAGGCGAGTGGCCTAATCATCAATATAGAAGTTGACAATGTGGATTGTCTTTATGAAAAATTGCGTCAGCAAGAAGAAATGGAGTTCCTTCTTCCCATTAAGAGTGAAGATTTTGGTCAGCGCCATTTCATTGTGAAAGCGCCGGGTTCTGTTTTGGTTGATGTAATTCAAGTCATTCCGCCTAGTGCTGAGTTTGTGGCAAATTATTTGGAGAGTGAAGATGAATAAAAAACAGCAGGCTTCCTTAGAGACAAGCAAGAAAATATTAGCAATCGCTCGGAAACATTTTTCTTTAAAGGGTTATGCAGAAGCTTCCTTGGAGGAAATTGTGGATGAGCTGGGAATGACAAGAGGCGCACTTTATCATCATTTCGGAAATAAGAAAACTTTATTTACTGCCGTATTGGCACAAATTCAGTCCGAACTGGGGTCATATGTAGAACAAAACGCTCTGGAAGCACACGATTCTTGGAAGCAATTGGTGGAAGGCTGTGTGGCTTTTGTTCGTTTTGCGACTTTGACAGAAAATAAACGAATTCTCTTACTTGATGGACCTAATGTTGTTGAGTGGAAAGAGTGGCGCAGTCAGGACGAGGCTAATTCTTTCTTTCATTTGAGAGAGCAATTAGACATTTTATATAAAGAAGGGAAGCTTATCTCTATTGATCTGGATATGGCCGCGCATATGATTTCAGGCGCCTTGAACGAGTTGTCTCTTTATCTTGCGGAGAAAGAGGGAGAAGCAGAAGTTCGAGATGCGATAAGCAATCTTTTAAGAGGATTTAAAAATCATGGCAAAAAAGGTTAAAGATTATTATGATTTGATTTATGCGGAGGATTTGAGTAGGCGCCTGCAAGAGGTAACAGATAAATTTGATCCTCAGCATTTTATGTCTCTAATAGAAAGCGACTTAGAGACTTTGGAATTTACTCAGCGTCAGGAACTGCTGGCAAAGAGTATCAAAGAATGCCTGCCACTTTCTTATGCTGATTCTCTGAAGGTTTTTGAGCAGCTACTTGGTCCAGAGTTAGAGGGCGGCTTGGGTATGTTCTCAGAAGGGTACTGGTTGTGGCCGATTGGCAAATACGTGGAACTTTACGGAGGTCAGGAATTCGAGCTGAGTGCAGCCTTCAGTAAGGAATTAACCAAGCGATTTACTGGAGAATTTTCCATGCGACCCTTGCTGGCTAATTATCCTAAAGCGACGATGGATTTACTGCTAGAGTGGAGTAAAGACGAGAATATGCGTGTTCGCAGATTAGCCAGCGAGTGTATGCGGATTCGTCTGCCCTGGGCTAAGAAGCAGACTGTGGTTTTAGATTATTTTGATGAATTTATCGCTATTTTAAGGAATCTAAAGGATGATAGGGATAAATCAATCCAAAAAAGTGTTGCTAATAATCTGAATGATTTATATAAAGAAGCTCCTGAAAAGTTTGAGAGTATCATCCAAGCTTGGCAAAAGGAAGAGCTGAGTCCGAGCTGCGCTTGGATTATCAAGCATGCATCTAGGACAAAAAATAAAACAAAAAAATAGCTTTGCCCATGTGGCAAAGCTTATTTTAATTGTCTTCATCAGGTGTCAAAATCATCGGGATAATAATTGGTTCGCGCTCAGTATTTTCATAAAGGAAAGGACGAAGGGCGTTGACGATAGCACCGTTGACAGACTGGATATTGGCATCTTTATTCTTGAGGGCAATGCGGATAGCGTTGAAAAGAAGACGCTGGCTTTGGCGAATCAAATCACCAGACTCTCGCATATAGATAAAGCCACGGCTAAGAATATCTGGGCCAGCTAAAATCATTTGCGATTCAAAATCAACTGTTGCGACAGCAAGTACCACACCGTCTTCAGATAGGTCTTTACGGTCGCGCAGGACTGCAGCACCGATTTCACCAATGCGGTTTCCATCGACATAGATATCTTGGGCGTTGAAACTACCAGCTATGCGGGCAGAATCAGCTGTCAGAGCCAGCACATCGCCATTGCTCATGATGAAGATATTATCCTTTGGAACTCCAGTATCAACGGCCAGACCGGCATGGACTTTCTGCATACGGTATTCACCATGGACTGGCATGAAATATTTAGGCTTGATTAAGCGGAGCATGAGTTTCTGCTCTTGTTGACCACCGTGTCCAGAGGTATGGATATTGTTAATCTTACCATGAATCACTTCTACACCAGCCTCAGAAATAATATTGATCAGCTTGTTAACACTGGTCGTATTACCAGGGATAGGGCTAGATGAGAAGATGACTGTATCTCCAGGCTGTAGCTGAACTTGACGGTGGGTACCGTTAGCAATACGTGACAAGGCTGCCATAGGCTCACCCTGACTTCCGGTACACATAATCAGGACTTCACTAGCAGGGTAGTCTTTGATAGCATTTGGCTCAATGAAGGTATCTTTAGGAACCTTGATATAGCCTAATTCAATCCCGTTAACAATCGCTTTTTCCATAGATCGACCGAAGACCGCAATCTTGCGTCCAGCCTTTACCGCAGCTTCTGCAGCTTGTTGAAGACGGAAGATGTTTGAGGCAAAGGAGGCAAAGATGATGCGTCCATGAATACCTTCGATAATCTTCATGATTGATTGCCCGACCACTTTTTCGGAATTAGTAAAGGTTGGAACTTCAGCATTGGTCGAGTCAGATAGGAGGCAGAGCACGCCTTCCTCGCCCAGAGCTGCCATGCGATGCAGGTCAGCTGGTTCACCGACTGGAGTAAAGTCAAACTTGAAGTCCCCGGTACAGACAATCTTACCTTGGGGAGTATGGATGACAATTCCTAAAGGTTCTGGAATAGAGTGGGTTGTACGGAAGAAGGTTGCTTTGAGATTTTTAAATTTCAGTTCAGTGTTTTGGTTGATTTCGTAGAGCTTAGCATCTCGGAGGAGGCCATGCTCTTCCAACTTTCCACGAATAAGGGCCAGTGCCAGAGGTCCAGCATAAATAGGCACATTAGCTTGTTTAAGCAAGAATGGGATACCACCAATGTGGTCTTCGTGACCGTGAGTAATAAGAACCCCTTTGACACGGTCGATATTCTCTACAATATAGGAGTAATCAGGGATAACATAGTCAATCCCTAAAAGATCGTCTTCTGGAAATTTGATACCAGCATCAACGATAATAATCTCGTCTTGATATTCGATTCCGTAGGTGTTTTTACCAATTTCTCCTAGACCACCAATGGCAAAAACGCCAACTTCTTTTGGTTTTAAAGTATAGGACATGGTTTAAAACTCCGTTACTTGAAAAGTGCCTGACCCTTTTTCGTATTCGAGGTGTTTGTCAGACAAGAGCTCGATAAATTCAATATTGTAAGGGGTAT